>Ga0209395_1004522_pt1 | contig 16259 bp, 14 predicted proteins | sample GOMGulsemesocosm_3_FD_184635 | JGI IMG/M metagenome (GOLD analysis project Ga0209395, IMG submission 184635) | Methane-oxidizing microbial communities from mesocosms in the Gulf of Mexico - GOM9D Gulf of Mexico (SPAdes) (version 2) | ecosystem: Environmental > Aquatic > Marine > Cold seeps... | reverse complement strand
CAAACGACCACCCAACAGGAAGTCTTCTTCGGCCAGGATCACCTGTGCGCCGACGCGCCCAGCAGTCAGGGCCGCAGCCAAACCGGCAGGGCCCGCACCGATGATCAGCAGATCGCAATGCAGGAATCCTTTGTCGTAGTCGTCCGGGTCATCTTCCATACTGAGACGGCCCAACCCGGCGGCCTTGCGGATGATCGGTTCATAGACCTTCTCCCAAAAAGCAGCAGGCCACATAAACGTCTTGTAATAAAACCCTGCGGTCAGGAAATTGGAGAACCTGTCGTTGATCGACATGAAATCGCGTTCCAGCGATGGCCAGCGGTTCTGAGAGTTGGCTTCCATACCTTCATAGAGCTCAGCCACCGTGGCACGGGTATTGGGCTCTTGCCGCCCGCCCGTGCGCAATTCGACCAGCGCATTCGGCTCTTCAGAGCCCGCAGTCAGCGGCCCGCGTGGACGGTGGTATTTAAACGACCTGCCCATCAACCGAACACCGTTCGCCAGCAGGGCCGAGGCCAGCGTATCGCCCTCGTATCCCTGGAACGTTTTGCCGTCGAAGGTGAAATTCATCACCTTGGCGCTGTTCACCAGCCCGCCAGACAGACGGTTTACCTGAGCCCCACGTTTGGCCCCTGCTCTGGCTGTGTTGCCAGCCGCCCGAAACTCCGCCTGTTCGCCATTCATCGTCGTATCACTCATTTGCTGCGCCCCCGTGCGCGGGCCACGTCGCGGGCCAGTTCCACGTTCAGGATGTCATGGGTGACGGTATTGCGCGTCACCACCAACCAAGAACGGTCGCCCTGCTCGTGAAACCACAACTCTCGGTGCTCCCCTGCCGGGTTGTCCCTCAGGTAAAGATAATCGTGAAAGGCCTCGGCGGCATTATCTGCCTGCCAGTCAGGCCGGTCGATAAGGGACGCATCGCCCAGATATGTGAATTCCTGCGCGTCTCGCGGGCCCAGAATGGGATGGTTGATTATCATCGTGGAGCCTCGCTTAGTGCAGGTTAGGCTGTGCGCCCTGGCCTTTTTCATCGATCATGCCGCCGTGGCGGAACCGGTCCAGCCTAAAGGCAGTGGCGACGTCATGCGGTTGCCCGGTAGCCAGCAAATGCGCATAACACCAACCCGAGGCCGGCGTGGCCTTGAACCCGCCGTAACACCAGCCGCCATTGAAATAGAGCCCGTCAATATGGGTTTTATCGATGAAGGGCGAACCATCCATCGACATATCCATGACGCCGCCCCAGCTGCGCAACACCCGAACCCGGCCCAGTGCTGGGATCAGGGCCATACCGCCCTCCACCACATCCTCGACCACCGGCAGATTGCCGCGTTGAGCATATGAGTTGTATCCGTCGATATCGCCGCCAAAGACCAAGCCGCCCTTGTCCGACTGACTGCAATAGAAATGCCCCGCCCCAAAGGTAATCACGCCGTCCAAAACTGGTTTCAGTCCTTCAGAGACAAAAGCCTGCAGCACATGGCTTTCGATCGGCAGTCGCATTCCGGCCTTTTCCATCACTCGCGACGAAGATCCCGCCACGCAACTGGCGACCTTGCCTGCACCAATGAACCCTTTGGAGGTTTCAACGCCCAGGCAAGTCCCATTTTCGATGCGGAACCCGGTCACTTCACAATTCTGGATGACATCTACGCCGCGCATATCTGCACCCCGGGCATAGCCCCAAGCCACCGCGTCGTGACGCACAGTGCCGCCGCGGCGATGCAGCAACCCGCCCTTGATCGGGAACCGGGCATTGTCAAAGTTGAGGAACGGATACATCGCCTGGACACCACTGGCATCTAGCAGTTCAGCGTCCGAGCCATTCAGGATCATCGCATTGCCGCGCCGCCGCGCCGCATCGCGCTGCGCATCCGAATGCACCAGATTCAAAATCCCCCGCTGCGACACCATGGCGTTATAGTTGAAATCCTGTTCCAACCCTTCCCACAGCTTCAGCGACAACTCGTAAAACGGCCCGTTGCCGTCCAGCAGATAGTTTGAGCGCACGATGGTGGTGTTGCGCCCGACATTGCCGCCGCCAATCCAGCCTTTCTCGACCACAGCAATATTAGTGATACCGTGGTTTTTTGCCAGGTAATACGCAGTGGCAAGCCCGTGCCCGCCGCCCCCGATGATTACGACATCATACTGCGCTTTGGGTTCAGGATTGCGCCAGGCCGGCCGCCACCCCTTGTGGCCAGTCAAGGCCTCTTTGATTACTTTTAGGCCGGAATACCGCATGATGCCCTCGTCTGCTTCTCTGTCAGAATTGAAGAGACCTGACAAAAAACACAGAACGATTTAGGTCAATCATTGCCCTATATGCGACATTCTCGCGTAGATCTTCTGACACTGAAGAGCTTGCCCACTAAACATGTTGCGCCCAATGGCTACCGACAAAAATACAAAGCGCCGTGTCATCGCTCAGTCTGTTTGCCAGCATACAGCCCAGAGAACAACGCAGGCCATTCTGGGCTAGCAAAAGAACAAGTGGTTAAGAAAAGATCCCTTCTCTTGGATTGTCGACGGACCACTGCCTAACAATAGGTCGAAATTTGCTCCACAATTGCTAGTCAATCGTTAGGCCGCTTGGCACACGGTCGGGTTTGCCGAATGGAGGGGTCGCAATACTTTTACCGGACAAGCTGCCCAAAAACTCTACAAGTTCCCGAATTTCATCGTCTCCAAGGTCAATTCTCACAATATCCAAAGCCTGCTGCTGACGTTGCAACTCCCTTTGATCTTGCCAGACCACGAAATCGATCGCACTAACCCAAGGAACTTCTGGCAATGCCGCCATCTCGGGGCTCCAATTTGTCCTCGATTGGTTGGGGTCCAAATGCTGACGTATAATGCCATCAAGATCCGGATATGCGCCATTGTGCCCATAAGGCGCTGTCAGCGCGACATTGCGTAGCATTGGGGTGCGAAACCGATAGGCATCCGCTAGGTCATCACTTTCGGACATACGCCCAACATCACGAACTATCGGATCAAAGCGGCGGGTGCGTCCCGGTCCAAACGGCGGCACACCCAAGGCGTGAAATTTCTGATCACTCATTAACGGGCCAGAATGGCACTGCGAACAGTTTCCCTTGCCGTAGAAAATCTCAGCCCCCGCCATTTGCGCATCGCTGAGTGCCGTTGTGTCTCCGGCTAAATAGAGATCAAACGGGCTGTCGATACTCTGCCATTCCACTGCCATGAAAGCTGCTAAAGCATTGGCAATCTCAACGATGGTGACTTGGTTGGCCTCTGTAATATGCCCAAACGACGTGACAAATCGATCTCCATAGTCCGGGATGGTCCGCACGCGTTTGGCCAGGATCGGCCAGGCCGCATCTATCCTGTCATGCACGGCACCTGCAATTTCGTTTTCCTTTGGGTTCCCCGCCATCTCGAACTGTGCCACTAGCGGAAATACAGCCTGAGCCGCCAGGATCGAGTTAAACCCCGTGGGCAACCACTCTTCGGCCGGGGAATTGAACCCATTGCCATAGGCGTCCGAGCGGCTAAGACGGCCATCATGAAACAAGGTATGCAGCTCACGCGCACCAAGGTTCCACAACCCGGGCGCGTTACGAGGAATACGTTTGCGAATACGATCCTCACCACTGCCCGCCGTGCGATCCGGCCCTAAACCAACCCCACCTTCACCAATGCCCAAAGACAGCCCATCGCCGGTACCCAAATCCGGATGATGACAGGTAGAACAGGCGATATTTCTGTTCCCGGACAATATTTTATCGTAGAATAGCAATTGACCAAGGGCCGCTTGATCTCGGTCAAAATCTAGAAAGTCCTCGGCCCTGAGAGGCGGTGGAAACTCGCCAGCCACGGACGCACCACTTGCAAACAGCAGGCCAGTCAGAACAAACCGGAGACCCCGAAGATGCGCTACACTTTGTTGGCTTTTTGCCTGAGCGTCGCCCCCGCCTTTGCCGAAATCGAAGAGGCGCGTGATTTGATGGAGGCAGGACAGTTTCAAGAGGCTTATACCGAGTTGTGGCCTGCTGCGCGGTCGGGAAATGCCGATGCGGAAGAGCTGATTGGTGTGATGTACGCCATGGGACTTGGTGTCCCGCGGGATGATCAACGTGCTTTTGAATGGTATCTGCGCAGCGCCATGAAGGGACACCCCGGCGCGCAATCCGGTGTCGGCTGGTATTACGAGGTCGGCCGCGGCATGCCTGCGCCGGATCTGGTCCGGGCCTATATGTGGTACACGCTCAGCGCCATTGGCGGCGATCCGGATGCCGCGATCTCGCTTGAAGAAGTAGTCAAGAAGATGACTAAGGAAGAAATTGATAAGTCTCATATCCTGGTCAATGACTACAAGGTCTGGATGTATCCGTTTCGCTAAACGGTCTGCGCCGCAGGCTGGAAGACACTGCCTGCGGCGCAACTGATTAGTTAAGATCGGCAGCGCGTGCGGCACCGACTTCAGCTTCAGCAGCAGCAACGGCCTCGGTCAGAGCAGTAAAGATCTCTTCACCGTTTGCGACGTTACCTTTGAACCAGTCATAAACGGGAGCAGCTGAGTCTTTGAATGCAGCTTTCTGGTCTGGTGTTGGCACGTACAGATCGCCGCCACCGGCAACAAAATCGGCATAAGCCTGGATCGACTTGCGCTTGGGCGACGCGAATGTCGCCTGCTGAAGGGCGTTAAATCCATCAACAACCACGCGGCGCATGTCTTCCGGCATCGCCAGGAACTTTTCGTTCGACATCCACCACAGCGCACCCATATAGGCGTGACCGTCCAGTGTGACGTACTGCAGACCAGCATCCGGGAACTTCATGCCCATAATGTCGGTGATGCCGTTCTTGGATCCTTCAACAACACCAGTCTGGAACGATGTGAACAGCTCGGGCCATGGGATCGGAGTTGGCGACGCACCCAAGGCTTTAACCAGTTCCTGCGGCAGATCGGCCACCACGGTGCGGATTTTCAGACCTTCCATGTCGGCAGGCTCGGACACGCGACGTTTGGTGTTGGCAAAGTTGCGCCAGCCGCCGGTGTTACCGATGGTCATCAGACGGATCGCATCGCCCGAGTCAGCCAATGCCATCTTACGCATTGTGCGGGTGAAATCACCGGACAGAACATGCTCGGCAATACGATCATCAGCCATCAGATACGGCAGGTCCAGAACCTGCACGTATGGGAAGATGCCTGATGCGCCACCTGACGTGGAAATATAGACATCGATTGATCCGTCAGCCACGCCCTGCAGGCACTCGGCCCCGTTCGAACACAGCTGTGTGCCGATAAACAGTTCCACTTCGATGGCACCATTCGAGGCCGCCTCGACGTAGTTTTTGAAAACAACCAGACCGTCATAGTCTTCGTCGTTTTCATTTGAATTCGCCGTTGCACGGATTTTGTAATCCGCAGCCGAAGCACTGATCGCGGAGCCAGCCAATAGGGCCGCTACGGTCAGCGTCTTGAGGGTCGTCTTAAGCATAGGTGGTTCCTCCCTGTTATACTTATTTAGTTTGCAAACCCGGTCAGGCGCGGGATTGTCATGGAAATGGCGGGGACATAGGTGATCAGAAAGATCACCAGAACTTCCACCGCCAAAAATGGCAGAATGGCGCGGGCAATGGCTTCAACCCGCTCGCCGGACACAGCCGACGCCACAAACAGCACCAATCCCATTGGCGGCGTGGCCAGCCCAACGGTCAGATTGACGCTCATGATGATGGCAAAGTGGATCGGATCAACGCCGAGATCGACAAAGATCGGCCCAAGGATTGGCCCCAGAATGATGATCGCCGGGCCTGCATCCAGAAACATACCCACCACAAACAGCAGCAGGTTGATCAGAAACAACAGGATTAGCGGGTTCTCGGACAGCGACAGAATAAACGACGCCAGCTGCTCGGGTGCATGGCTCAGGCTGACCACGGTTTTAAACGCCATCGCAGCCCCGACCAGCAACAGCACAACGGATGAGATTATGCCAGCCCGGCTTAGAATGCCCGGAATTTCAGCCAGCGTCAGCGTGCGCAGAACAAAAAAGCCAATGAACAGCGCATAGGCAACAGCAACGGCTGCGGCCTCGGTCGGGGTAAAGACGCCAGCAAGAATACCGCCCAGAATGATCACCGGGGTCATCAACGGAAAGAACGCCTTGAGCGAAGCTTGCCCCCGTTCGGGCCATGTGGATTTGGCACTGGCAACTGGAAAATCGTATTTGTCGGCCATGACTTTGACCACCAGCATCAACCCGACACCGACCAGAATGCCCGGAACAATGCCTGCCAGAAACAGCGCCGCAACGCTCTCGCCCATGACATAGGCGTAGATGATCATGATGCCCGATGGCGGAATGATCGGGCCGATGACTGAACTGGCCGCTGTGATCGCAGCGGCAAACTTGCGAGTGTACCCCTGTTTCTCCATTGCTGGGATCAGCATACTTCCCAAGGCCGAAGTGTCGGCCACGGCCGACCCGGATAGCCCAGCAAACAACATCGACGACAGGATATTCACGTGGGCAAGCCCGCCGCGCAGATGCCCCATTAGCGCCTGAGCAAACTCGACCAGCCGCATGGTAATGCCGCCCTTGTTCATCAGCTCGCCCGCAAGCATGAAGAACGGAATGGCCATCAACGGAAAGCTGTCCATGCCGTTGTAGACATTACGATACAGCAGAGTGATGTCACGTTCTTGACCGTTGAGATACAACAGCAGGCCGGGCGCGGCCAACAGGCCAAAGAACACTGGCAGGCCAATCATCAAAAAGATCAGGAAGACGGGGAGGAACCATATCAGCATCAGTCGGCTCCTGCCGCAATCGAGGGATCGGTAAGGTCTGGCAGCTGATCAGCGCCGCCCAGCAATGAAATGAAAGACCGGAGTATCAACTCAACGTTGACCATGACCAACAGGATGACGCCCACCAGCAGCGACGCCATCATCCAAGACCGCGGAACCCGCAACCATTCGTCAAAGCCAAACGACGTCGGAACATACAGCGAGGCGGTGGTAAAGCGACCACCAAATCCGGTGACCTCGCTCCAGCCGATGTTCACCGCCACAACCAAAACCATCAAGGACAAGAACAGCAAAAACAATGTCAGCAACTGCCCCACAACCCGAGGCAGCGCGATAACCAACATATCAATTGCAACAAATCCGCCTTGGCGAAACGCTGTGGGGGCCATCAGGCCGGTCATCCACAGCATACAAAACCGCGCGGCCTCGTCCGGCCAGGGCAGTGCGTTGTTCAGGATATATCGAAAGAAGACTTGCACCAGGATGGACACAACCATCAGGGCAACAGCGACAATGCCAATTGCGCGCCCAAGCCGCAACAGCTGAGCGTTCACCAAGCTAATCGGCGATAGCACCGCCAAAAGTCCTCCCATGTATCTCTCCCTGCAGTTCCCGAGGCTCCCCTGCCCCATGTTCGTGTCTAAGCTTGCGCCGCCTGTCCGAATTTTCCGGCGTAAAACGTCAACGCATCGCCATCGCGCATTTCGGCCTGATCCACGCGACCCACGACAATCATGTGATCCCCACCGTCATAAGCGGCTGTTTTTGTGCATTCAAAACGGGCCAGACAGTCCTCGATCAACGGCACGCCATGATCGTTGAGCTGGTGCGAAATGCCGTCAAAGCCATGCGCGTTTTGCCCAAACCCCTGGCACAGTTCGGCCTGATCGGCGCTGAGCACGTGAATGGCATAGTGCTCTGCCGCCTCAAAATACCGAAACCTGCGCGACGTTTTAGCAGGCGACCAAAGCACCAAAGCTGGCTCCAAAGAGACCGAAGAAAAGCTGTTGACGACAATCCCAACAGGACCGTCTTCGCTGGATGCGGTCACCACAGTGACGCCAGTGGCAAAGCGGCCAAAGGCATCCCGCAACTGGCGCGCATTGCCCGCTTCGGGTGAAAACGTCACCGGCATATCAATGGCCCCGTCTGGCATCAGGCGACTTCCTGTCCCAAGGCCGCCTCGTACAAGCGGAACCAGGTGATACGATCCATTTTGACCTTCAGTGCATCAGAAATGCGGCCAATGCGGTCCAGATTGTTGGTGCCCAGCACCGGCAGCAATTTCGCAGGATGCGCCAACAACCAGGCCACCGCCACGGCACTGCGATCAACACCGTTATCACCGGCAATCTCGTCCATCAGCGAACCAATGGCACCCTCGGCCCCGATCAAGGCACCACCTCCCAGAGGCGACCACGCCATCAAATGGTGTCCAAGGCGCTGATGAAAAGCTAAGTCGCCATTGGTAAAGGGCGCAATCTCGCCCAGGCTGACTTCGATTTGATTGGTCACCAGCGGCGCTTTCATTGCCGATTGCAACAGCTCAAAATCCCATGGCCGAAAATTCGAAACGCCCACCGCGCGTACCTTGCCACTGGTCACCAGATCGTCCAGCGCGGCGCCGGTTTCATGGTGATCCATGAAAGGATCAGGCCGGTGGATCAGCAGAACATCAACGTGGTCAACCGCCATATCACGCAAAGAGAATTCAACCGACTTCTCGATATGCGCCCGCGAGGTGTCATAGTACTTCACCGGTGCATCTGAATATCGGCCACAGGGTGCAACGATGTCGCATTTGGTGACGATTTCCATCTTGTTGCGCAGCCCGGGGTTCGCACGCAGTGCACCGCCCAGAACGGCCTCGGCAACATATTCACCGTAGATGTCTGCCTGATCAAAGGTGGTAATGCCCTGATCCAGACAAGACTGGATCTTGGCCTCAACATGCGCAGCCGAAGTATCAGTGTCATCGCCAATGCGCCACATGCCATAGACCAGACGGCTCATCGACAGATCAGAAGTTAAGTTTACACGTTCCATCAGCGGCGGACTCCATTGCCCAGCGGGGTCGCGGGCGTCGTATTAGGGACGCGGCCGTATTCATGCGGCAGCGAACAGGTTTTGAGATTAGGTAGGATGCGGGCACCAAAATGCTTGGCTTCTTCCTCGTGCGGGTAGCCCGAGAAGATAAAGGCCCGCATGCCCATCTTGTGATAGGATTCAATTTTGGACATCACCTGATCGGTCGAGCCAACCAGTGCAGCCCCACAGCCAGAACGGGCCCGGCCAACGCCAGTCCACAGGTTCGGCTCGATATAGCCGTACTGGTCCGCAATATCGCGGTTCTTGGACTGATGGCTGACACCCAGCGATGTTGAATCCAAGGCGCGTTCCCGAATGGCACGGCCATAGTCGTCATCCAGCTTTGAGACGATATACTCCGCGTATTCTTGCGCCTCTTTTTCGGTGTCACGAACGATCATGTGAACCCGCAAGCCATAGTCCAGCGTGCGACCGTATTTCTCGGCAACAGCATGAACGGCCTTCATCCGTCCAGCCAGCTCTTCTTCTTTTTCCGGCCACATCAGGTAGACATCACAGTGCTCGCCACACAGCTCCAGCGCTGACGGCGAGTAGCCACCAAAATACAGCAGCGGGCCACCGGTTTGGTACGGGCGCACCGGGTCTGTGGTCAGGTCCTGAAAGTTATAAACCTCACCATGATGGTTGATTTCATCCCTTGTCCAGGCCTGTTTCAGGATCTGTACAACTTCGCGCGACCGCTGGTAACGATAGGCGCTGTCAGCTTTTTCACCGGGGAAATCCGAACTGATGATGTTGACGGTCAACCGCCCCTTCAACATGTGGTCCAGCGTTGCAAGGGTGCGGGCCAGCATGATCGGCTGCACCTCACCGCAGCGCACCGCTGCCAGCATGTTGATCGTATCAGTGATTGGCGCACAGCCCGCCACAAAGGACAATGTGTCCTGCCCCACCTGATAAGACGACGGGCACAGGATGTTACGAAACCCCTGCGCCTCGGCTGTTTTTACGATGTCCGAGCAATGCTCCCACGAAGACCGCAGATCACCATCTGGCACCCCCAGAAACTGATAATCGTCCGAACACAACGCGGCGAACCACGAAACCTCTGCGGCATCCAAGCCTGCTGATGTCACTGGAACGACGGTCATCAAATTCTCCTGATCTCACTTCCACTTTCATCTTGCGTAGCACCCACAATGATGTAGATCAATAGTGTATCAATTTTTCCTGTGACAGGCCGGCGCACTCCATGTCCCCCACAAACCAGACAGCAACCGCACTGCCCAAGTATGTGCAGATCAGCGAGTTATTGATCCGCGACATCGCCTCTGGTCGACTACTGGACGGCGAACGTCTGCCGCCCGAACGCGACATGGCCGAAGAGTTGGGAATATCAGTCGGAACACTGCGGAAATCCCTAAGAGAGCTAACAAACAAAGATCTTTTAGAGCGGGTGCAGGGGTCCGGAAACTATATCCGACACGGCAATGTCGAGGCCAGCGTCTACGCCATGTTCCGGCTGGAACTTCTGGATGGTGGCGGGCTGCCTCGGGCGGATATTCTGGATTTGGCGACGCTTGAAAAACCCGCTGATCTACCCAAATTTGGCACCTCTTCCCGCGGTGCCCGTATTCGTCGTTTGCGCTATCTCAATAACACAATCATTGCAGTGGAAGAGATCTGGCTGGATTCCGACGCAGGCGAAGTGCGCCCCGAAGCGGTTTCAGATTCGCTGTATCACTATTATCAAAAGCAACTGGGCTTTTGGATTTCACGCGCCGAGGACCGGGTCAGCATCGGGGCGGTCCCCGATTGGTCGCCCAACGCCTTTCCTCTGCAACCCGGAACCGTCACTGGGTATATCGAACGGATGAGCTGGGCCGACAAACCTGATCCCGTCGAATTTTCCCGCACCTGGTTTGACACAGACAAAGCACTCTATGTGCAGCGTTTGAAATAAGGAACTGAGCATGCCTAAAACGATCAATTATGGCATCATCGGATGCGGCATGATGGGCCAGGAACACCTGCGCAACATCGCCCTGTTGCCACACACCCGCGTCGCCGCGATTTTTGAACCCGATGTAGACATGGCGGCCAAAGCACTAACATTTGCGCCAGAAGCCAAATTTGTGTCGTCGATCCCCGATCTGTTAGCTGTGTCAGAGCTGGATTGCTTGGTTATCGTCAGCCCCAATTTCTGCCACGTCGAACAGTTGCAGCAGATCAAGGCGATCCGCCCCTTGCCGATCCTGGTTGAAAAGCCGCTTTTCACCGATCCGCAGGATGCCGCCCGTCTGGAAGATTTTCGCGCGGACTACCCGGCTCCAATCTGGGTGGCGATGGAATATCGCTACATGCCACCAATTGCTGCACTGCTGAAAGAAGCAGACGCCGTCACTGGTGGCATCAAGATGCTGACCATCCGCGAACACCGTTTTCCGTTCCTGGAAAAGATCGGCGACTGGAACCGTTTCAACGCCAAGACCGGCGGTACCTTTGTGGAAAAATGCTGCCATTTCTTTGACCTCATGCGCCTGGTTTTGAAGTCCGAGCCAATCCGGGTCATGGCCTCGGCTGGTCAATCGGTGAACCACCTGAACGAAAGTTATGACGGCGAGACACCCGACATTCTGGACAACGGCTATGTGATTGTCGATTTCGCCAATGGGTCTCGGGCGATGCTGGAACTCTGCATGTTTGCAGAAGGTGCGCAGTACCAAGAAGAGGTCTCTGCCGTCGGGCCACAAGGCAAGATCGAGGCTCTGGTACCCGGCCCAGGCCGCTTTTGGCCAGACCATCTGGGCACGCCCCCTACCCCCAAACTGATCCTCAGCCCAAGATCGCCCAAAGGCCCGGAACACCGCGAAATCCCTGTTGACGCCATGCTGTTAGAGGCCGGGGATCACAATGGGTCAACTTTCTTCCAGCACGAAGGTTTCCTGGCGTTTGTTCGCGGAGAAAACACCGCACCTGACGTGACCCTTAGCGACGGCTGGAAAGCCGTGGCCATGGGTATGGCGGCACAACAGTCGGCGCTCAGTGGACAGGCCGTGTCCTTGGATGCGGATGGTCTATTTCCACTATTTCCCAAGCCATAATCCAGAGCTGTGGGAGAGCCCGAAATATGAGGGTCGTGTCAGACAAATTCGAACTGAGGCCGGACGTCCATTCGTTCCACATCTGATTGCGAAGATGTGGGCCAGCAAGACGTCAAGAGTGTTCCAAATCTGGGCCTACCGACAAAGCGCACGGTCTGTGAGAAGCATATTCCTGTTCGAAAACGGTTAAGCTTGGGTGGCAAGTCGGCCTCTGGTCGACCCAGAGGTATGCTCAGACTGATCAGGGCCGGGAATTTGAGACGCCGATTTTGCCATTATTCTCGCGGTTTTGATTGACTTTCCAGGGAACGGTCTAAGTCGCCAAGAAATGGCCCTTTTGGCTGCGTTTTCTTCTTAAGTTCTATTCACGGGGGTACCCATGTCGGACGTGCTAGGAAAACAAGTGAAAAAGGAAGAAGCTCTTGTATCCACGGAGATATCAAAAGCGATCACGGCTGCGTTGAACTCAAAATCCACGATTTCCAAAGCGGACGAAATCGAAGGCATGTGTGGTGGCTGGCCGTACGCGCCGAGCAAGAAAATGCTGAAGATGTATGGTAGGGTTTCCGAGGCTTCTTGGAAAAAGCTCAAACCAAGTTACAAGAATTTTGACGTCTCCATTGATGTCAAATCCCCATCGAACAAACCGCTGTTGGCGACCGCCAACGCAGTATTCGACGGCGAATGGCGCGGTGGCATTGGCCGAATAATCTCGGCCGGAGACACGATCCTCAGCTTGTCAAAGACGATCTATGGCTATGAGACCTATGCAGATCAGGTATATGACGCCAACGCCAAGGCGTTGGGCAAATCCTGTCGGGCACTGCCTGCTGGATTCGGGCTGAATTTCCCCAAGATCTGGGTCCCTAATTGGAAGAAAGACCCCAAAGCTAGCTAGAACCCAATTGTTAAGAAAAAGGCTGTGAAGGTCAAACTGCCGAGTATGCAGGCATCGGCCGACCTCTCCACGAAATCTGCCCAGAGTTTAGCAATCGGCAACGTGATTGTTATTGTCGAACTGGAAGGCAAGGCCGATTTGGTCGCGACAAAAAAGGGTGACTTGGACGCGTCTTTTAACATGAAAGCCTATGAGGCCGAAATCAAGAAAGGGCTAGGGCCGCTCGAAGCCGGTTTCAAGGTCGGTGTGACCGGGACGCCTTCAGGGTCATTGGCGGTTAAAGTTTTCGGCGTCAAAGTCGCCGGAATCACTTTTTCAGGAACGCTCAAACTTATCGAAGGGGCTGCTGAGCTTCAGTTTTCCAAGCCGGTCACCATGATGTCCAAGGGCATCAAATATACTGGGACCATCACCATGACTGCCAAGTTCCGCATTTTACCAAACCTAAGAATGAAGCCTAAATCGGTAAGACGGCCGGATTTCGAATTGGAAGTAGGTGCGAAGGAAGTTGCAGTGGTCGTGGTCGTTGTTGTCGTAGTTGTCGCAGGAGGATGGGTCGTTGCGGCGGGCGCTTCGGCTGTGGAAGGTGCTGCGGCGCTTGGGGCGATGGCCTTAGCGGCATTTCTGGCTGTTGCTTCTTAACGTTGAACGTGTCGGACGGTGCATACTGTGAACTGCGTGCAACCCAATAGTATAGTGTGCCCAAATCTTCGGGTAACGTGCTGCCCCAACAACTTGACGTTATCCGCGACCAGCCACAAAATTATTGTTGCAAAGCGTTTGAACACCTAAACTTACCAATAGGTCCACTATTTAGGCAATCTGGATCGACAAGAAACGGGGGCCATTCGGTGATTTCAACAGTCCGAGTTTTAGCACTTCTTCTGATCCTTTCCGCTGGCGTTATTCCGCGAGTTACCCTTGCTGAAAACCGCATCGCACTAGTTGTAGGCAATGGAAATTACGTCTCTGTATCGACCCTAAATAACCCAGAAAATGATGCCACGCTGATTGCCGAAACTCTTGAGGCTCTAGGGTTTAAAGTCACGCTTCTGGTGGATTCCGCTCAAGCCGAATTGCCCCGTGGAATTTCCCAATTCGGCCGCGATCTTCGCAGGGCTGGACAGGATGGGGTTGGGCTGTTCTATTATGCAGGCCACGCCTTACAATCGTTTGGAAACAACTATTTATTGCCGGTTGATGCCAACCTCATTGACGCGGCTGACCTTGGACTTGTGGCGATCGAGGCTGAATCGGTTTTGCGGCAAATGTTTTCCGCGAAGAACAGAACAAATATCGTGATATTGGATGCTTGCCGCAACAATCCGTTTGAGGACATTCCAGAGTTCAGCGACAACGGTCTGGCCGAAATGAAAGCACCAGCGGGCACTTTTCTGACCTATGCAACAGAACCCGGTGGCGTTGCGTTTGACGGTCTGGGCGTCAACAGCCCGTTTACCCAAGTTTTGGCCCACGAAATGATGGAACCAGATGTTCCGGTCGAACAGATGTTAAAAAAAGTTCGAGTGGCAGTGCGGAAAATAACCCAAGATCGCCAGACTCCCTGGGACACTTCTTCGTTGATAAGTGACTTCACGTTTGTCGCTGGAAATACTCTCAACGCCGAAGAAACCGCCGAATTGCAATTGTGGAACACTGTTCGCTCAACCCGGGATCTGGCGCAGGTGAAATTGTTTCTGAACGCATATCCAAATAGCCGCTTCGGATTGGATGGTCGAAAACTACTTGTTGCACTGATGGAGGCGAAACAGCCAGAACTGGCAGAGCCAAATGCAACGCAGGCGGGACAGACCGCTGATAGACCCCTAGATGGGCGCCTGTCGACAGTGCGAAATGGGATGTTCCAACTTCAGGAACTGGATGAAGACGGCGCGATCGAAGCTTTGGCGGCTACCGAGTATGATATGATTGTCATCGAAGCAGGGTACAATTTTTCTGATTGGGCCTATGATACACGGCACATCATTGATCAGCTAAAAGTAAAGCCCGACGGTACTCCGCGGCTATTGCTTGCCTATGTTGATATTGGCCAAGCGGAAGATTACCGGGATTATTGGCAAGATGACTGGGTGGCGCCCACAGCACACAAACGGGGAAAGCCAGAGTTTCTGATTACAATTGATCCAGACGGATGGTCTGGAAATTTTCCGATCGCTTACTGGGATGATGATTGGCAATCGCTCTGGCTGGGATCAGATGGGATTGTCGCCGATCTAGCTAGCTTTGGATTTGACGGGGTTCTTTTGGACTGGGTCGAAGCCTATGATGATGATTTAGTTCGCGAGGCCGCCAGGGAGTCAGGCGTTTCTCCGGAAGATACAATGATCACCTTTATTGAGGAACTCGGCAGTTCCGGACGGGCAATAGAACCAAACTTTCTGATCGTAGCCCAGAATGCCATTTATCTAATCGATGCCGACCCTGATCGATACACAAAAGCCATAGATGCGATGGCAATTGAAGACACTTGGTTTCATGGGTGGGGTGACAGTGACTGGGATGATCCAGACGGAGGGGATCAGCACGATCGCCACGATGATGAATATTCCACGAATGCCCGACTTGCCCAAATCTCTCTGTACCAAAAAGCGGGATTACCGATCTTTTCCGTGGACTATGCGCTCAATAAAACCAACGTTGCGACAGTATACAATGAGGCTATGAGGCATGGATTTATATCGCTCGTAACGCGCGTCGCACTTTCTAGACTGACCGAAACTCCGCCGCCTGGTCTCACATCCGAATAAGTGCCGTCACGCACATTCCAACCAGTTCAGAGGCACCATGGCCTGTTATTTTAATAAGTCAGAAATGCAATTCCCATAACGTCAACGCCGGACCAAAATTGGACCAAGCGCCGGAGCAAAAGCGCGCCGCCCGACTGATGTCAGCCGGATCAAAAGTGCACCACTTTGTTGGGTGTAGGTTTGACACCAGCACACGCCCAGAATTTACCGCTAGTATCCGCCATACCTTAGTGATGCACAAACCGGGGCACGTCACGCTCTCATGCGTCATGTAAATACGGGTCTTGGGGTCGTGATGGCGGACAGACAGAGAGCCAATTAAAACTGGCGCGTCACTGTTTGTTGTTTTTTTCAAACAGTTGAAAGGTGATGTCGATTCTTCCTCCAGACTGCTATGCGGGATCTAATGCGGGATTACTTAGGTGTGGGACGGTGCAGGTCCGCAACCACGGGCATCGGCCAAAAGAATTTGTGGCCAGTACCCAGACGACCAAGTCGCACTATCAACAGAACAAGCTCACTCTTCACCGCCTTGTTGGTGGTGGGGATCGTTATCGGGAGCTCGATGGGCGTCCTTGGAGTCACGGGGACCAAAGGCGTGCTCTAGATCGGCACCTTCAAAGAGGTCGGGTAACTTTCCATCTACAGCA
>Ga0209395_1004521_pt1 | contig 16260 bp, 13 predicted proteins | sample GOMGulsemesocosm_3_FD_184635 | JGI IMG/M metagenome (GOLD analysis project Ga0209395, IMG submission 184635) | Methane-oxidizing microbial communities from mesocosms in the Gulf of Mexico - GOM9D Gulf of Mexico (SPAdes) (version 2) | ecosystem: Environmental > Aquatic > Marine > Cold seeps... | reverse complement strand
GGGGGGGCGGATGACGCCACCCTGTTCTTTGAAAACGAAAGCGTCGAATTGGTTGTCTATCTGGATGGAACGCTCCCTGTATTGAGTTACGCCGTCAGCTTTTTTGCCGATACAGCGGCGGGGGGGAAGCCAACGCGCCCTACCTATCTGATCGACGCCAGTAGCGGTGTAGTGCTGTTTGAGTATGAGGGCTTGACTCACGCTGAGATAGGTACCGGTCCGGGAGGTAATGGGAAGACTGGTCAATATGAGTATGGCAATAATGATCCTGACGACACTGTTGAGTTTTTGGATGTCACACAGAGTAGCAGCACCTGCATCATGGATAATGCCAATGTAAAAACGGTGAACCTGAATCACTCAACCAGTGGCTCAACCGCTTACTCATACGATTGTCCGAGAAATACACATAAAGAAATCAATGGAGCGTTTAGCCCTCTTAACGATGCCCACTACTTTGGCGGTGTGGTTTATGACATGTATAACGCCTGGGTAGGCGCCCCCCCGCTGACTTTTCAGTTAATGATGCGTGTGCACTACAGAAACAACTATGAAAATGCCTTCTGGAACGGCTCCTCTATGACCTTTGGTGACGGCTATACCACCTTTTATCCCCTGGTTAGTCTGGATGTTTCTGCCCACGAGGTAAGTCACGGCTTTACCGAACGGGTTTCCGGTTTGATCTACTCGGGGCAATCGGGTGGTATCAATGAAGCTTTTTCCGATATGGCCGGTGAGGCGGCGGAAAGTTTTATGCACGGTTCGAATGATTTTAAGGTCGGTTACGAGATATTTAAAAGTGATAATGGTGCACTGCGTTATATGTACAATCCTCCACTGGACGGGAAGTCTATTGATCACGTAGAACATTATTACTACGGACTGGATGTGCACTATTCCAGCGGAATCTATAACAAGGTTTTTTACTTACTCGCTGATACTTTCGAGTGGGGCACACAATCAGCCTTTCAGGTCTTTGCCCGTGCCAACCAGATTTACTGGACGCCCAGTACAAGTTTTCGTTATGGCGCTTTTGCCGTGCGCGATGCTGCCGGCCTCGTATTCCCGGGGGATACCAGTAAAACTGCTGAGGTAGAGGCGGCTTTTCTCGCAGTTGGCATTGATTTGGGGTCGGTGTGTGGGGCGTCGGTGCCGCCTACACTGGCAAGTGAGCAATCGGAAACTATCAGTGGTGACGAGGGCACTTGGACCTGCTTTAAGACTGAGGTACCCGATGGCTCGACCAGTTTGACCGTCACCCTTACGGAAGCGCCTAAAAAGGGACGCTGGAAGACAGGTGCCGGGGACCCTGATCTCTACCTCCGCTTAGGTCTTGTCCCTGACCCATCCAATCCCGAAACGGCGGTAGAAATTGAAGAAGAAGGCTATGACTGTCGCTCGATCAGTTCGGGTGGTAACGAAAGTTGTGTTATCGATTTTCCCCCCGAGAGTAGTTGTTATACAGATGGATGTACTGCGTACGCAGGGGTATATGGATGGAGTGCATTTAACAATATCAGGGTAGAGGCCTTTATTGAGGGTGGCTCTGAGCCCCCAACACCACCCACAGGAAACATCACGCTCACGGCAACGAGTGGTGGAAACGGTAAGTTCGTACGCCTGAACTGGTCCGGGGCAGTGGGGGAAAATGTGGATATCCACATCTACCGGGACGGAGTCGAAGATCAAAGCCCCTATAACACTCCGAACGACGGTTCTTACAAAGTTAACGGGGGAGGTAGTAGTGATAAGTACCAGGTTTGCGACGAGACTCTCGCCTGTTCAGACAAAAAAGGCACAAACTGAGACATTATTTATCCGGCAGGCCAGAACTAGGCGCTAGCCTGCCGATCTTGTATAAGGCGGACATTATTTCCTATACCTTGGATGGCACAGCTTTTCTAAGACGTGTTGCAAACCATGATGTGATGGATAGGTCTCCATAGAGATTACCCAAATATTTATTACCTGCAATAAATTGGGGTTATTGCTAAAACAACGGACATACAGCAGAATGGATCGTCCACGTAGACAAGGAGGCGTTATGTTGACAATCTCACGCAAGGCAAGTCAGTCCATCCAAATCGGTGAAGACATCACCGTCACCATCAAAGAGATCAACGGCCAGGAAGCCAGGGTTTCAATTGATGCGCCTCCAGAAACAAAAATCCTGCGCGACAACGCCATCAAGAAAGAGAAAATTCTAAATAGGTAAAATATTTTAGCTAGGATGATTCCTCTACTTTTCCTCTACTTTTTTAAGATTGAGGGAAGCATTGGGAGGGGGTATTGAGCTAACTTATTGATTTTATTGGTGCCCGGGGCCGGAATCGAACCGGCACGACCGTTAAGTCGCAAGATTTTAAGTCTCTTGATCGTTTGTTTGAGGTTGTTTTAACGTCTTTTAAATTATCATATAAAACAAATAGTTAAATGCTATTCATCTAAAGTCTCTTTGAAATAGCCGTCCGTTATTTGCAATGTTTTTAATTATTATGTCTACTATACGTCTACTATTTGTGGGGTAGATATTAATTGCAGAGATTTTCTCCGTGATTAATATCTACCAACTTCAATGAAACAAGACGTGGCAGACTAACTTTGGCAAAGCTCACAAAATCATATATTGATCGCCTACCTTTACCCCCTGTTAAGCCTGATGGCTCCGCTAACCAATTAATTTATCGTGATGACTCTCTTCCAGGCTTTGGCTTGCGTGTTGGCAGTGGCGGCACAATGACTTTTTTTGTGGAACACAGAATTAATAACCGGGTTAAACGTATATCTATAGGTCGCTTTGGACATATAACTCCACAGCAGGCCAAAATCAAAGCTCAAGAAACGCTGGGTGATATTGCATTAGGGGCTGATCCAGCTGCAAAGAAGCGTGCCAGTAAGGTAAGAACAATTACTCTCCAGCAAGCTTTTGATGACTACGTGATTACACGAAAAAGCTTAAAGGAAGGGACATTGTTAAATTATCGGCAATGCTTGGAGGGCTGTCTTTCTGATTGGCTGAATAAGCGGCTCGATGATATTAGCAAAGAGATGGTGGAAAAGCGTCATCGTGATATTGGCCAAAAAGCTCCAGGGCGAGCTAACAATACCATGCGTGTTTTGCGGGCCGTGTTTAATCATGCAATTGCTAAATACGAAGATGATAGCGGGAAACCAATATTAAACTTCAACCCAGTTGACCGATTAAGCCAGGGCAGGGCGTGGTACAAAGTTGATCGTCGCAGAACAGTGATTGCCGTGCATGATCTGGCTGATTGGTATGAGGCTACGATGCAGCTCACGCATGACGTAAGCCGGGATTACCTTCACTTCCTTCTATTCACTGGGTTACGCAAAATGGAGGCGGCAACTCTTGCTTGGGATCAGGTAAGTTTTCAGGCAAAGACTTTTAGTATTCCCGATACCAAAAACGGTGAACCACACACACTGCCTCTCACTGATTATTTGACTGACCTGCTAAAACATAGGGAAGCAAACGCTGATGGCAGTCCTTGGGTGTTTCCCAGCCCTGTATACGATAGTCACTTGAGAGAGCCACGCGGAGCTATTAAGCAAGTGATAGAGACGACAGGCAAGCATTTCACGCTTCACGATTTGCGGCGGACATTTGTCACCATTGCAGAAAGCTTGGATATTCCAGCTTACGCTTTGAAACAGCTGTTGAATCACCGCGATCCTAATGATGTTACGGCTGGATATATTGTCTCAAATACAGATCGTATTCGTGAGCCAATGCAGAAAATAACAAACTTTATTATTAAGGAAGTAGGGCTATGAGTGGTATGTACATTTTTGAAAAGTACCCGCTACCGGAGTATGCCGGCCATGGATACTATGAGGCGAATTTCGAATGGTATTTTGAGTCTGCTATGAAGGTGCTGGAGGGCAGGAGCGAAGCTGAAATTGCTACGCTTGTGTGGGATATAGATGAAGCTGCGACTAGGCGTAACGCCATGTACCCAGATCGTAGATTAACTTATGAAGAAGTTGTAGGTGAGTATGATCGATGTCTATACCCAGGTAGGACGCAAAGCATAATTATTCAGCACGCAATGGCTAAAGGTGACTTACCGGCCACAATATCTAACTTGCCCGGTTTGACTTGGGTTGAGTGCATAAGTGGGGCGCTCTTAGGGCATGTAATGTTTGCTTATCGAATAGAGAAAGAACTTGAGGGTGTAGATTTTAAGAAAACTCCAGAGGCTGATTTTTTCTATGACATGGGTGAATTTCTAGGGGAGTTTGCGATTTGTTGTCAGGAATTGCTGGGCCTTCTATCTGCTATGCCAGGGCATAATGTATATAGTTTGCCCCATCGTGCACTTTCACAAAAAAAGATCTCTAATGCGCAAGAAGCAGCCAATGCGCGGCATGCTCATGCTAGAAAAATCAAAGGCAGCTTTATTAATTGGTATCTGGAAAATGAAAGTGTTGGCATTTTTCATAGTCAAAGCCAAGCTGCAGAAAAATACCTAGATTTACACATGAATAAAGAAGAAAAAGCTCACGTAAGTACGTCCAACACTTTGATTCGAGCATTGAGAGCTCACAAAAAAGATCAAAAATAGATTAAATATGTGCTTATGCGCGGCATAAGCACTGCCTATGCCGCGCATAAGCCTCGTTAACATTCCTATCGATTGATTCAATGCTCCTCAAGCAACCGAGGAGTATTGAAATGAACCACAACCTACTAACTACAAAACAAGCCGCTGACATTCTGAGTGTCAGCGTTGCATTCCTTGAACGTGACCGCTGGGCTGGTGCAAAAGTACCTTTTGTCCGGGTCGGCTCTCGTTCCGTCCGCTATCGCCGCGAAGACCTCGACACTTTTATCGAGTCTAGAATTTACACCTCTACTTCCGCCTATCCATCTGGGGCGCAAACCGCACACGCATAAAAAAGCCCGCAGCTATGGGGATAGCTCTGCGGGCTTTTTTGTTACTTCAACTTTTAGCAAAGTAAGGTTAGATGAATGGTCAACAGTATTCAAGCGAACGGTATAGCAGGCTATAAAAATACTGCTGAGGATTGTTTTTTACCGCGAGAAATAAAGGATTGGCGGGATGGTTTATTTAGAAAATTTCGGCCTTTGGGTTCGATTATTTCTAACCATTGGCATTCCGTTTATCAGGAGCGGCCTTTCGCTACCAGGTTGAGAGATGCCAACCTTTCATTGCACCCCATACAAGATCAGTTGACCCGTTCGCGCTGCAAGTTCGATGCAGTATCCGAATATGTCGATTTTTGGGAGTTTTCAAAACTACCTGCATCCCTAAATTTCACTTGGGATGATGATGTGATAGTCCAATTCTGTGAAGCCGTGTCAGATAGTGCGGGGCGAAGTGTAAGCAAGTATGAGCACAGCGACTTTGAGAAAGTTAAAAGTTACTGCCAAAAACTCTGTGAAATGTACGGTATTGAATACCCCGAGCCTGCCACTGTTTTTTGTGACCATGGCCCATCTGTAAATCGAGTTTGTGAGAAAGGCTGGTGGAAGCGGCAAATCAGAAAGTTACAGGCTCGCCAGTGTGAAGGTGTGGCCCGTGATCTTCAGGCAGTTAGTAAAAACAAATCAAGTTATTGCAGCGAGTTCACATTACAGCGCCGCCGCCGTCAGAAAACCCGAAACAGAAATATTCTTGAGGGGTTGCTGGCCGTTAATGAGGACGGACAAGAGTACACGCTGGCAGAGTTAGCCGATTTGGGAACCTCTAACCCGGCGGTTCGTCGTGCTGAGCTGATGGTCAGAATGCGTGGTTTTGAAACGGTGGCCGGTGAGCTGAATCATGCGGCCATGTTTTATACAGTGACTTGCCCTAGTCGTTTTCACCGCTTTACGAAGTTTAAACCTAATCCGAATTATGACGGTTCTACACCAGGTCAGGCTCAAGAGTGGCTATGTAAAATCTGGTCGCGGTTTCGTGCCTGGCTTAACCGCCTAGATATTCGAGTGTATGGCTTCAGGGTGGCAGAGCCTCACCATGATGGGTGCCCGCATTGGCATCTTTTGCTTTTCATGCACAAGAATGACGTTTCCAGAGTTACCAAAAAATTCAGGAGCTACGCCCTCAGTGAAGACGGCAACGAGCCAGGCGCACGTAAACATCGCTTTACGCCCAAGATGATCGATCCAGCCAAAGGTACTGCCACTGGCTACATTTCCAAATACATTTCCAAAAACATCGACGGAGCCCGAATTGAAAAGGATTTATACGGTGATGATGCAAAAAAGGCGGCTGAACGTATTGAGGCTTGGGCTTCAACGTGGGGGCTTCGTCAATTCCAGCAGATCGGAGGGCCTAGCGTAACCGTATGGCGTGAGTTGCGCCGTATGGACTCTGCTGAAGGTTTGGTAGAGGAGGCTAGGGAAGTCGCTGATTCTTCCAATTGGGCGGCTTATGTGATGCTGATGGGTGGCCCAACATTGCCCCAAAAGGACTACCCCATAAAACCGGCGGTATGGCATGAAATAAGTGAATTAACAGGCGAATTCATAGACACGCCAGAAACGAAATACGGTGATGAGAACAAAGGCCGAATTATGGGTTTGATCTGTAACGGCATTGTTTATATGTCGCGGTTTTATCGCTGGACTATTGGCTGGGAAAAGCCGCCTACACCGGCGGTTAAAACCTCAGAAGATGAATATACAGAAATGCTCGCTTCAGGGTGGGGCGCTTCTTTATATGGGTCGAGTATCGGCCCCTTGGACTTGTGTCAATAACTGTACGCGAAGCTATCAGTCACTGAACAGTCAAAATTAAACTTAACTATTAGGAAGCAATATGAATTATTTAACACCTGATCAGGCTGTAATGGCCCGTGAAACATTAAACCTATCTCAAGCGAAAGTGGCTAGAGATACCGGCATCAATCGGGCGTACCTTTCGCAATTTGAAGGGAGCAAACGGATTCTTGAGGATCAACCGCTTTCGAGGTTGCAGGAGTATTATATGTCGCTCGGGTGGGCTCCTAGTCCAGAAACGTCAACTGCCTCAGTTAAACAGTTGTTAGATAGCGATAAACACAATTTAACCATCATGGATGGCTTCGTTGTAGCAATGGAATCATTTTCATCTGAGGCTGAAGCAGAAGTCTTGCTTGATGAGTATTACGCGATAGGAGAAGAGATTGTTGAGTTGAAGCAGCAAGAGTTAAAGCGTGGCTTCTTTGGTGGTTTAGATGAGTCAGAGGCTTTGAGTGACAGTCTTAGGGCGCTGGTTCTTATGGGGCGGCAGTGTGAAATTAAACAAATGCTTCAGGGGCAGCTTGAACCGGATCAATCTGTTGTTGACCGGAATGATAAGTCTACTGTTCAGACAGTAGGTGATTTTATAGAAGTTCTTTTACAAGGTGGTTGCCCAGATAGATTTATTCCTGTTACTGGATAGGGTGGGTGCCTGAGTTTCTGTTATATCTTGTAACCCTTGTTAAACAAGGGTTACAACGATGTTTAACAAGGAATGGTAACCGAAAGTTCGGTTACCATGTTCGGTTGCTTTGTACTAGGTATGTGTTTAGTTCCGACTTAACTTAGCACGCTCAAAAGCAAGGTTTCGGTATGGCCTGATAATCCGTTTAGTGCCAATAACGGTCGCTCAACGGCCGCGTGATAGACATAAGCTTGTGAACGTCCTGATTGACGCGTTTGTTATGCCTGGTTAGAAAAGGCTAGTCAATATGATCACCAAGAAGCTTAAGTAGATAGCTGTCTTCCAATACGATCCAACGAATAAAAGCCGAGAATTCCTGCTTTTTTGACACCAAAACCTGTAATCTTTCTAATGCTTCATCTTTCCTTCTTGGAGGTAGCTCTTCATCAATATACTCATTAATTAATTCCAAAAATCTATTGTACCGATGGAAAACTTTCTTTCTCAGATATGTTCCTGTTATTTTTTTGTTTATAGTTTTCTCTGTATTAAAGATTTCATCTAGAAGCTGGGCTGTTTCAAGAGTTTTTGCGTCCTTGTCCATAGCCTGAATTAAGATTTTGCTTTGGTATGGCGTGTGAGGCGGAAGATGCTTAACTAATTTAAATACATCGTAAGTAGGGTCAGCGCAATCGAGCAAGTTATTGTAGCGAGCAAGTTTTATGTTATTGCACCTTCCACATACGTAATATAAATTATTCCAGTCAAATTTTTTCTTTTCATCACCTTGATGTGCGTCGAAATGCTCCACATTTATAGATGTAGGGTCTTTAATTTCACACAAATAACATTTGTCATGGAATATCTCTTTGAGATTATTTAGAACGTCTTCTCCAGCATAGTCCCTCTTAGCAGCCAAAGATTTTGGCGCATCAGGGCCTCTTGTTACGTTAAACATCTATTTGCCAGTCCCTAGCTTTGATTTTTTTATTTTCAGCTTGGCACTGTTAAGAAAAAACTTTGACTCCTCATCCAGGCTTTCAATATTCACTTCTATATCGTCAACTAATGGTTGAAGATCTACAGAACTAGCGGCATCGTTTTCAATTTGTTTTGCTAAGTGTCGTATTTTGTTCTGCAATATATCTGATGACGAACTAACCCCAAAAAGTCCTTCTAAGACAGACTCATAAGAGTAAGACGATAGATCACCAACTTGCTCCCTTCTACTAATGTCATAGATTTCGGAGTTGCTTACCGATGTAAGAACAAAAGGAGAATGGGTTGTGACGATATACTGAATTCCAGGAAAAGAATCGGATAGAAATGGCAATATTTTCCGTTGTAATGTTACATGCAAATGGGCGTCAATCTCATCTATTATGGCGACACCGCATAGTTTAGACGGACTAACTTTTAAATATTCAGCCCGCATTAATAATTTTGAAAAAACATTAAATATCGAGGAGTATCCAGATGAAAGGTTTTGAAATGTGTACGGCATCTTTCCATTCTGGTGTATGTAAAACTTAAAGTTATCTGCATCAAAATTCAGATAAACAGAGTCGTCTTCCATTAAAAGTTTCAGATTGCTATCAAAGTCATTGAGCCACTTAGTTATATCTTTTTCGAGCTCTGGATTCTTGTCTTCTGTTATAGAAAAAGAACGTCGGGTATATAAATTGACCAAATGTTGTTCGAGTTGATTACCGATGTGTGCACTTGAGTGCTGATTATGTAAGTCTCCTTTGTTGTAGTTTGTGCCAGATGCGCTCCTGGCATCTTGTATTTGCGACTGCCTTGCAGCAGGAAAAAGCTCAATTACCCCTAGTTCGCTATCAACCTTTCTGGAAAACGCGAGATAATCATTGATTATGATGTTTGGATCACCAGTAACACCCTTAATATTATTATCTATAGTGTTGATTTGGGTTTCTGCTTGCTGGAACTGAGAGGAGCCTTTTTCAGATTGCTCTCTTCGTATAATCCAATTTTTTTTGTCGAGCTCCCAATCCTCAAGCTTATCTAGCTTTTTTGATCGTATAACATCGACTAATTTCTTATGGATACTGTCAACTAGAGAAGTCTTCCCTGAACCATTAGCACCTGTAATGATTAGATTATTTCCATTTAGCTCAATATCTATCCGCTCTTGAGTAAAAGGAACGGTAGTTGAAATCTTATCAATAAACTTTTTCAAAATAGTCCTCTTTAGTGTCTGAAAAATGGTTGCTAGGAGGCATAACGCTTAGGGTGAGGGGCAAGCGAAGCAATGCGTAGTGCGGTCCCGCATGACACTCTTTCAATGGTTTTCTAGGTGGAATTTTTTAGTAATCAACATCCTAACCTAACGGCGTACTTGTCAATTTTGCGGAGTAGGTGGGAATCCTGGTCAGTATATTTCCCTTTGGAGCTTTATATACTATTCGTTTTTCTTTTTTCTATCAAAAAACTTAACAGCCAATAGGGCTAACACTTATGGGGTGATATTTAGGCACCTATAAAACCACCTAGGCTTCTGATTAAAATGAGGGATGAAAAACGGCGCAGGTACTACGGACAAAACAACTAAAAGAGTTGTGTCTACTATGCGTCTATTACGAGATTTTTTTGAGAGGGTTGAATTTGAGATGTTGGCTGAAAGCCTTGGTATTAATGGTGCCCGGGGCCGGAATCGAACCGGCACGACCGTTAAGTCGCAAGATTTTAAGTCTTGTGTGTCTACCAATTTCACCACCCGGGCTTAGGGTGGAGGCGCGGGTCGGAATCGAACCGGCGTAGACTGAGTTGCAGTCAGCTGCATAGCCACTTTGCTACCGCGCCTTAACCTAAAAACTACTTGGTGCAATGAGTAATTGGAGCGGGAAACGAGGTTCGAACTCGCGACCCCAACCTTGGCAAGGTTGTGCTCTACCGCTGAGCTATTCCCGCTTATCAACTACTGCGCCTTAAACCTAACAATTGCTGCTTGATTTAAGGAGCCGCTATTTTAGCGATCTGCCTTACAGAGTCAAGAAGGATTCGGAAGAGTTTGTCAGTTATTCAGAAATTGTTTCACGAGAAGGTTAAAGGTGTCCGGTTTTTCGCTGTGCAGCCAATGGCCGGTGCCATTGATAACTTTAATTTTGGCTTCAGGGAAGAGCTGCTGTATGTCGTCTTTGTGTTTGTTTTGAATATACGCGGATTCACTGCCCTTAAGAAAAAGGGTTGGGCCCGTGAACGGGGTTCCTGTTGGTGCGGCGGCCAAAGATGGGTAGTTGCTGACAACGGCAGATACGTTGAGGCGTAAATTGTAGTTGCTCGAGACAGTACGAACTAAATTCTTTAAGAGAAAAGCGCGCACGGGGGCTTCGTTAACATAGGGAATTAGCAGTTCATCGGCTTGTTTTCGTGATTCAATTGTTGATTGTTTTAGCAATTGAAGGCCATCAAGAACGGGGTTGTGCTGGCGAGGATAAGTAACGGGAGCAATATCGGCGATAATAAGTTTGTTGATACGTTGCGGATAATTTAACGCCAGTTGCATGGCGACTTTGCCGCCCATGGAATGGCTTAAAATATGTGCGTGTTCTATGCCATGGTCATTCATGAATTCGACAATGTCGTTGGCCATGTCAGGGTAGGTCATACTGTCGTCGTGGGGCGAGGCGCCGTGATTGCGCAGATCAAGTTGATAGACACAAAAACTGTCGCTCAACGCCTTGGCGATTCCGGCCAGATTGCTTAATGATCCGAACAGGCCATGCAGTAGAATAACGGCTGGTGCCGTGCCCTGCGGTTGCCCCTGCTGGTTAAAATTCAGTTTCATTAGAACTGGCCCGTTGTTATGATCGCTCCTTTCCCGATAGCGATTGATTTTACTCATTATTTCGTCTTTACCTTAACAAAAGTAGTCACCCAATGGACCCTATTTTTTATTACATTATCTTAGTTATCACGGGTCTGATCGCGGGTGTTATTAATACCTTGGCGGGTGGCGGTTCAAATCTGACGGTGCCTGCATTAATGATGATGGGCATGCCAGCCGACGTTGCCAATGCCACCAATCGTTTGGGCGTTGGCTTGCAGTGTGTGGTGGGTGTGCGCGGTTTTAAGCGACATGGCAAGCTGGATTTGACCGATGCGCTGCCGATTGTGGGCATGACGCTGGGTGGTGGTCTAGTGGGTTCTTTGGCGGCCTCCTATTTGCCAAATACTTATCTCAAGCCGGTGTTGCTGAGCGCGATGGTGATCATGGCGTTGATTATCCTGATCAAGCCTTCGGTGGTGATGGCTGAGGATGGTGAGCCGGTGCAGCGTTTAAATAATCGTCCGCAGGCCAAGTGGATTTTGTTTGTAGCGGGTATTTACGGCGGGTTTGTGCAGGCTGGTGTGGGTTTTATGCTGATCGCCGCCATTGCCGGTTCACTGCGTTATGATCTGGTGCGTACCAATGCGCTGAAAATGCTGTGTACCATTGGTTTTACTTTTATTGCGCTAACGGTATTTATCGCTCGCGGACAGGTGCAGTGGTTGCCAGGATTGATCCTGGCCTGTGGCACCATGCTGGGTGCACATTTTGCCGTTAAGCTGGCGATTAAGGTCAGCCAGAAGGCGCTCAAGTGGTTCCTGTTTGTGATGACTCTGTTTGCCTGTGGGGCGGCGCTGCTGACTTAATTCTTAATATTGATATTCCATAAAAAAGGCCGCGGCTCCATCAGGAACTGCGGCCTTTTTGTTTGGGTGTTATGAACTAGCTAGCAGCCAATGCCTGGCGAACCGAAGCCAGTTTTACACAGGTGCTGAACACATCCATGGTGGCGCTGACATCTTCCAGGCTTGGAAAGGAGGGCGCAAGGCGAATATTGCTGTTCCGCGGGTCGTTTCCGTAGGGGAATGTAGCGCCTGCAGGTGTTAGTTTTACGCCGATTTCAGAGGCCAGGTTTACCACTTCTTTGGCCAAGCCTGGACGGGTGTCCACTGAAACAAAATAACCACCTTCGGGTGTTTCCCAGCTCAGTAGATCGTTATCGCCAAACTCAGCTTGCAGACTCTCCAGCACGGCGGCAAAACGAGGCTTTAGTAGTTCGGCATGTTTTGTCATGTGGGTTTTCAGCGCGTCGAGGTTTGGCAGAAAACGCATGTGGCGAAGCTGGTTAACCTTGTCGGGACCTATCAGCGATGCGCCGAGACGTTTTTTAAATTCCTTCAAGTTGTTGCCGGAGGCTGCCATAAAGGCGATGCCAGCACCGGCAAAGGTAATCTTTGAAGTTGAAGCAAACTGTAAGATGGTGCTTTCAGTGCCGTGCTTTTTACATTGCGCCATGATGCAGCTTAACGCCGGTGGGTTGTCGGACAGTTCGTGTACGGCGTAGGCGTTATCCCAGAAAATACGGAAATTATTGGCGGCAAGTTTGCCAAGCTGGGCAATGCGGTCAACAACCTCGTCGCTGTAAACGATACCGGTTGGATTAGAGAAACGCGGCACACACCAGATAGCTTTGATGTTGCGGTCATTGCGAATCAGTTCTTCAACTTGATCCATGTCGGGGCCTTCGCTGGTCATGCGAACAGGGATCATCTCAATGCCCAGATCTTCACAAATGGTGAAGTGGCGATCATAGCCGGGAGAGGGGCACAGACATTTGATCTGTCCTTCATTCTGCCAAGCGGTGCTTGGGCCTTCAGGGCCAAACAGGAAGGCGAAGGTCATGGCTTGACGCATCATGGTCAGGCTGCTGTTGCCGCCAGCGATGATTTCATCCAGTGAGACGCCGAGTAAGTCCGCACCTAATTGACGCGCTTCTTCGATGCCCTCAAGGCCGCCGTAGTTACGTGTGTCGGTACCATTCAATGATTTGTAATCACCCGCTAGAATGCCATCAAGCGCGTTGGAAAGATCCAGCTGCTGAGAGGAAGGCTTGCCGCGCGTTAAATCAAGATTCAGCTGCTGACTCTTTAATTCAGTGTAACGGGTCTCCAGTTCTGCTTCCCATTGCTGTAGCTGTTCTTTGCTGGCTTGATTGAGTTGCAAGGCACTGTTCCCCGAGTGAAAAGTTGACATCAAAAGTTTTGAAAAAGTGCTGCATTATAAAGCTTATAAGGTGCTACAAAAAGTACACTAAGGTATTAAATTTGACGCTTTATCGGTGAGTTGAGTCAATTAGGTAGTATTCTTGTTGACTGCGGATTGGATTTCTAATTTTCACGGGGCATAATTCGACAGTGTTAAGTTTTAGCACGGTATAAAAATAATAATTCTGGGGGATTTATGAATAAGCTTTTTAAAGGCTTGGCTGTTTGTTTGATGGGGCTGGGGTGCTCGTTTTCTGCTCAAGCAATCGAAGGTGTAAAGGTTGGTGTTGGTAATGGCCAAAACTCTACGGATGCTTATCAGATAGCGCTATTGTCCGATTTTGGTCAAAGTTTTTTTAACGACAAGGTTAAGTTGCATTGGGAGTTTGGGGTTAGTTATTGGAAGTCGGATATAGGGCCGAATAAAGAGTTGGAAGTATTCAATATAAGTCCAATCTTTACCTATGACTTAGGTTCGGCCGATCAGGCTGTCCTGCCATATATTGATTACAGTTTGGGGATCGCCTACGTATCGGATACCAGTATTGCTGATAAAAAATTGGGGCAGCATTTGCAGTTTGATAACCGCCTTGGCTTTGGTGTACGTTTCGGCGGCGAAAAGCGCCATGATATTGCTTTAGGCGCGCGCCATGTGTCTAATGCTGGGCTTGATAACGATAACGACGGTTTTGATGTTATTAGTGTTTCTTATACGTATCGTTTCTAGATACGTATAAGAGGATACAGTCCATGCGGGTTTAGGGCGGGATCAGGCGCTTAGCCCTGATCCTGTTCAGTTAACATTTCGGTAATGCGTGTTGCTGCTTCCAGTGCGCGCAGGCCATCTTCTCCGGATACCAGTGGTGCCGTGCCATTTTTAGCACAGTCGATAAAGGCAGCAATTTCAGTCTGTAAGGCGTCACCATCTTCATAAATGTTTTCGGTGCTGTTGATATCTGGCACACCGGGGAACATCTCGCCTTCGCCTTTTTTGTGGTAGCTGAAAATGCGATTTTGAAAGTCAATGGATAGATAGGCGTCGGGCTGGAAAATACGCATTTTACGTTCTGATTTCAGGCTGATACGGCTGGCCGTTACGTTGGCGACACAGCCATTGGCAAAGGTCAGGCGGGCATTGGCGATATCGGTCGCGTTGGACAGAACCTTGGTGCCGCTGACGTCGATATCAACCAGCTCAGAGCGCACAGTCGATAAAATAATATCGATGTCATGAATCATCAGATCGAGGATAACATCTACATCGGTTGCTCTGGGCTTGTAGGGTGCTAGGCGGTGGGCTTCGATAAAGCGCGGATTGTGTAAAACGGTGTCCAAATCCAGCATGGCGGCATTGAAGCGTTCCAGATGACCAACCTGCAGGATACAGTTGTTTTCTTTTGCCGTTGCAATTAAGTCACGTGCTTCCTCGGGTGTCACGGTAATGGGTTTTTCAACCAATACGTGAATGCCCTGGCTCAGGAATTCCTTGGCAATTTTGTGGTGCAGTGTGGTGGGTGTGACAATGCTGACGGCATCAACTTTGCCGAATAAATCGTGGTAGTCACCAAAAGCTTCAACGCCGAGTTCTGCGGCAATTTTTTGCGCGTTTTCGCTGTTATTATCGGCGACGCCAATTAGCTGGCTGCCTGGGAGTGCGGCATATTTTTGAGCGTGAAATTTACCGAGGTAACCAACGCCGACAACGGCGGTACGAATTGCATCAGAGCTTGTCATAGTGTGTATAAATCCATCACAGTTTCAATGGCTGGCGATTATACGGGATTGGCGTTGATTAAACATCTTGTCAGTAAAATTTACACGCAGCTATTGTGTCTTTTATAAATAGTGGCTTAAGCTAAAAAAGGAATTAGTGTTTGTGTTGGTCATTAGACCCGTTCTATTCCCCGGTATTTTATGTAAAGAATTATTTGGTTGGTGACGGTTGAGTTGCCAGTCATACAGATTTTTGTGTGTTGTAAATTGAAAGTGTCGCGAGGGTGAATCCAGGTTTGCTTTCGTTTTAGCGGTTAAATCGTGTTTAAAGGGATCGACTGATTATCATGGGCAAGTCTTTAGTTATTGTTGAGTCACCAGCAAAAGCAAAAACGATTAACAAATATTTGGGTAGCGATTACATCGTTAAGTCCAGTGTTGGTCATATTCGTGATTTGCCTGTTAGCGGTTCTGCCAGTACGTCCGATCCAAAGGCACGTGCTCAGGAAGCGGCTAAAACCCGCAAGATGGATCCTGAAACGAAGGCTGCACATAAAAAGAAGAAAGCAAAACAGCAACTTATCAGTCGCATGGGTATCGACCCGGAGAATGGCTGGGAAGCCCGTTATGAGGTGTTGCCGGGTAAAGAAAAAGTTGTCAACGAGCTTAAACGCCTAGCTAAAGATGCTGACACTATCTATCTCGCGACCGATTTGGATAGAGAGGGAGAGGCCATCGCCTGGCACCTGCAGGAAGTCATTGGCGGTGATACTTCACGCTATAAAAGGGTGACCTTTAACGAAATCACCGAGAAGGCAATTAAAGCCTCTTTTGAAGAACCCGGCGAACTGGATATAAGTCGCGTTAATGCCCAGCATGCTCGTCGATATCTGGATCGTGTGGTGGGCTTTATGGTCTCGCCACTGCTGTGGGCAAAGGTCGCACGAGGTCTGTCTGCCGGACGTGTACAGTCGGTGGCTGTGCGTTTGATTGTTGATCGTGAACGTGAGATTCGTGCCTTTAATCCTGAAGAGTTTTGGGATGTGCAAGCCGATTTACAAACTGCGGATAACGGCAATGTGCGTTTTGAGGTGGTTAA
>Ga0209395_1004518_pt1 | contig 16272 bp, 10 predicted proteins | sample GOMGulsemesocosm_3_FD_184635 | JGI IMG/M metagenome (GOLD analysis project Ga0209395, IMG submission 184635) | Methane-oxidizing microbial communities from mesocosms in the Gulf of Mexico - GOM9D Gulf of Mexico (SPAdes) (version 2) | ecosystem: Environmental > Aquatic > Marine > Cold seeps... | reverse complement strand
TAAATCAATTGTACGTTTATTTCGTTTATTAGACGGTTTATTAATTTGATTAATATCCATCACATACAAATCCCCTTGTGTGTCTATTGAATTAGAACCAATTATAAATGACGATTCTGGCTGAGATATTTTAAACTCAATTGCTTTTTTATCTAAAGACAGCATTTGAGAGATTGTTTGCTCTGCTGTAATGTTCTTAGCACAAAAAATAACTTCATTAATATTATGAATATCAATCACTTGATCTAACTGATTAAACGTACCTGCATAATTTGAGTTTGGCTTATCATCAGTCACAGACACATAATGAACCTTTTGAGCATTCGCACTCGTGTTTTTAATAATGATATGTACTCGGTCGGTTTCTACTTCATCTCCAACAATAGCAATCACTTTTTGTTTAGAACCGCCTAATCTATAAGTTGATGGCATTAAAAAATGTAATCCAATTCTAGACGCTAAATAATAAGCTAAAACAAAACCTCCCCCAAACAATATGATCAATCTAGAGAATTGATAATCTTTAGACAACAAGGCGTAAATCATCAAGATCAAACCTGTTCCCACTATAACTCCAATGCTATTTTTAATTAGCTTAGATGGCTTATCATACCCTCCAGAAAACACCTGTGTAACTAACCAAATCAACCCGTAAATTGGTAAAGCATAATTCAATAACGTTTGCGGCAGAGTAATATCTTGATTAATTTGATACTGATTTGCGATAACAAATAAACCTAAAATAATCACACTATAATCTAACACCGGCAATGCTATTTTCTTAATAAAACGGGTAGCTAAGGCCATACTCGCTCTAAAATAAATAGCCATATTAATTAATAGCGAAAATGTTTTAGCGTTTTTCTGAGAGAAATGCTTTTTAGCAAAAATAATCATGGCATTGTAAAACACAAATACGTAGTTTACACTACTCTTTTTTGTACTCTCCCCTTTGTAATGAATTATTCTTGTTTTTGGATAGTAGTAATTTTTATAACCTCCTAGAATAATTCGGTAACTCAAATCAATGTCTTCTCCATACATAAAAAAGGCTTCATCCAACAAACCTACTTTGTCTAATGTTTTTTTACGCATCATCATAAAAGCACCTGAAAGTACTTCTATTTCATGTACCTCATCATTATCTAAATATGATAAATGATACTTTCCAAACTTTTTAGATTTTGGAAATAATTTTGACAAACCAAATATTTTATAAAAAGCAACTGCTGGTGTTGGTAAACCTCTTTTTGATTCAGGTAAAAAGATACCTTTACCATCAATCATTTTACAGCCTAATCCTCCTGCGTCTGGATGTTCATCCATAAAGTCAACCACCTGCTTAAAGGTGTCTTCCTCTACAATGGTATCTGGATTCAACAACAGAACGTATTCACCATTAGCAATTCGCATGGCTTGATTATTTGCTACAGAAAATCCAGTATTGTCTTTATTGGCAATTAAATGGGCTTGAGGAAATTTGGCTTTCACCATTTCCACCGAACCATCAATTGAATTATTATCCACCACAAACACTTCACCTGAAACTTGTTCAAGCGCTTTGAATGTTGAATTTAAGCACTGTTCTAAAAAGTACTCAACATTATAATTTACTATGATGACTGATAATTTCAATTTCCTTAGATCAATTAACGACAAAGATGCTAAATTATTATTTAATCCCTTTATTAAATACACATATTTCTAGCCTATTTACAATTTTAGTTTGCTACTAAATAGGTCTAAAAATCAATCTAATTTATTCCTTGACAATTTTTTTTGATATTACTTTATTACTACTTTCAATCAAAACGTAATAAATTCCTGCATTCCACTTTTTCATATCAACAGTAATTAAATATTTATTTTGATTTTTCACTAGAGTACTATAGACTTCTTGCCCTAAAGAGTTAATTATTCTTATGGCAACCAGATCTTTACGCTCAGTTTTAATGCTAACAGCAATAAAGTCTGTTGTTGGATTTGGATAAGTAGCTAACTCCAGCTGCTGATTTTTCACTTCAGTAATAGAAGTTGTACTTTCTAAAGACACATATTTTAAATTAAAAGAAGACTGATCAGCATAAACAACATGAAATCTTGACGCACTTATAGCTATATCTGGTTTAACTTGATTCCCTAATATATTCGTAATATTATATACATTATCAGCATTTAACCCAGCAACTCCATTTTCAGAATAGTTAATAAACACATCTCTACTTTCTCCTTGACCTTCCCAAACAACTCCAAATACGTTATTCTTAACCGCTACCTGTGGATAATTAACTGATAAATTTGAACTATTACTATCGTATACTCTTTTTAATCCAATTGATGAATTAGAATTATGGTTATATTGATTAATAAATAATTTCGCATCCCCATTTTCAGTTGTTTTATAAACTGTTACAGAACTAGAATCATTAATAAACCTAGAATCAGGTCCAGTACTCGGACACCCATTAATTTGCCAGAGGTGGTCATCAACTGAAAAGAAATCTGTAAACGTTTCCCCTCTATCATACGAAACAACTCCCTTTATATCTCTTATGTTATTGTCATTATTTCTAAAATAAACAATAACATAATCGTTATTAACTATTATCTCCGGTTGACAACAATCACAGGCCTCATTCCCTAATATTTCACCTGCAACAATTTCAGGTAAAAAAGTTGAACCTCCATCAATTGATTTGGCTACAACATATTGAGGATTTAACCCTGAAGCGTCATGATCCATAAACGTAACCCAAACGGTATCATTTAAAACTGCCACATCAGGATACTGACCATAACCACTACTCAAATTATCGACTCTAACCGTATCTCCAAATGTTAAACCATTATCCGTAGACTTCACAAGGTAAACATGTCCTGTTTCATAACCAAGAGATCTAAACACCACATAAACGTTACTATTTTCAATCGCTAAATCCGCTCCACTCCAATCAAAAGTTTGTACATCAAAACCCATTGGATTTAATTGTATTGGCGTAGAAAATGAATTATTTACTCCAAGTTTAGAAACATATAAATTCTTATCTGATGAGTTAGCCCATAACACGATAGGCTTATCATCATTTGTAATTTCAATTTGAGGGTGATAATACCCTAACCCACTTGCTACGGTAATAGGATCTGAGGCTATGAAACTTTGAGCAGATGCTAAAATTGAATTCACAGTTAAAAGAATAGTTAGTATATATTTCATGACATTTTTTTTATTATGTATCAAATATACTCTATTTATGATGACTTAATTAATGTGGTAATTTTTTTCTAGCGATACCGTAAATAAAAGTACCTAACATAGCAGACAACATAAAGACAATAAAAATAGAATATCCACCACCAATCAACACAAAAATAGGTCCTGGGCAAGCCCCCCCCATCCCCCAACCTAAACCAAATATGATTCCGCCAAACAAATAGCGTTTCCATCCTGAGTTTTTGTCAATGAATGTTATTTTTTTATGATGAAAGCCTTTAATTTTCTCCTTCTTCATGAGTTGTACTAGAATTATTCCTGAGACAACTGCTGTTCCTATAATACCATACATGTGAAAGGATTGCATTTTAAACATTTCATAAATACGAAACCAACTGATAGCCTCAGACTTAAACATGGTAATACCAAACAGAATACCGATAATGGCATATTTTATAAAATTTGCTATCTTCATAATTGCATGATATAAGGTAAAATAAAATTAACCATGATTAAACCGCCTACAAAAAAGCCAACAACTGCAATTAATGAAGGCACTTGAAGATTTGACAATCCTGATATAGCATGACCTGAAGTACATCCACCGGCATATCTAGTTCCAAAACCAACTAAAACTCCACTTAATACAATAAAAATCATTCCTTGTGCAGTAAACAAATTATCCCAACTAAATATGTCGTCTGGAAAATGAGTTACATTTCCAGCCTCCACATTAATATTTATTTCTCTTAATGATTCTATGGTTTCAGGTGAAATATTCACTGTAGGGTTTGGATCAATGAATAAAATAAAAAGTAACCCACCTATCATAGCTCCAGCTGCCACCACTAAATTCCAAATTTGAGCTTTCCAATCAAATTTAAAAAAATCAGATAATCGACCTCCACCAACTGCACACATAGTTCTTAAGTTTGAGCTCATTCCAAATGACTTCCCAAAAAACAAATGTAAATACATGATAAACGTAATCATTAAACCCGAAAACCACCAAGGCCAAGGTTCCACCACTAAAAAATTGAATAAAAAATCCATTCGACAAATATATGTGATAAATATCACATATAAATTACGAACACAAAAAAAACCTATTTTAAAATCATTTTCCCACCTCTGTCGCACTGTTCTTGAAACACTTACAACCACTATTATCGCTTAAACAAAAAAAGCAAGTCAAAATTAAATTCGACTTGCTTTATATCTTAATTGGTGATTTTATTATTTAATAATCATCCAAACTTTTGTTTTCAATAATGGTTCCGCTTGTTTAAATTTACATTCTTTTACTTCACCTGTTTGCATATTTCTAATTTTCACCTGTTCATTACGTCCAATTTTTGGAGCAGCAACTACTGGTTTCTGTTTAGGTTTTGCTTGACCACCTGAATTACGCATAGCTTCATCATAGCCTTGAGAACCTTCAAACTCTGGAGCAGATGTACTTGACACTTCAGCACCTTCATAAGCGCTTTCCACTTCATCAAACTCTACATCAATTGCCGCAGGACTTTTAGGCCCTTCTTTAGGTAGGTCAGCCTTAGTTAAGAAGCCAACCACCTCTTTACTCATTTTACCTAACATGTCTGTAAATAAAACATAAGCCTCCTTTTTATAAATCACTAATGGATCTTTTTGTTCAATAGACGCATGCTGAACTGACGTTCTTAAATCATCCATTTTACGTAAATGATCCTTCCACTCATTATCAATAAAACCTAAAGAAATCTTTTTCTCTAATTGCGTTTTTAAAATCGCACTATTTGTATTTGACGCCTCTTCCAAATTTAAAACAACATGTAATGATTTCTCACCGTCAGTCATTTCCATTTGCATATTTTTAAACTGATCCCCTTGTGTTTTATACACATGCTGAATTTGTGGATCAACCTTTTCTCTAATCTTATCAGATTTAGACACATAAGCAGCTGTTGCTTTGTCATAAATTAAATCAATTAAATCAGATGGGTTAGCCCCTTTAAATTTAGACTCTTCAATTGGAGATTCAATTTTTAAGTATTTTAATAACTCAAATTCGAAATTACTAAAGTTCTTTTTAGGGTAATTATCATTTACGATATCTTCAGCCACATCATAAAACATATTAGATACATCTAATGCAATCCTATCTCCAAATAATGCATTCTTACGTTTTTTGTAAATACCATTACGTTGTGCATTCATCACATCATCATACTCTAATAAGTTCTTACGCACACCAAAGTTATTCTCTTCTACTTTCTTTTGCGCTCTTTCAATAGATTTAGATATTAGCTTAGCTTGAATCACTTCACCTTCTTTATACCCCATTCTATCCATAGTTTTGGCTATTCTTTCAGAACCAAACTTACGCATTAAATCATCTTCTAATGACACAAAGAATTGAGAAGAACCAGGATCACCTTGACGACCAGCTCTACCTCTTAATTGTCTATCAACACGTCTTGAATCATGACGTTCAGTACCAATAATTGCTAATCCACCTGCAGCTTTAACAGCATCAGATAACTTAATATCTGTACCCCTACCAGCCATGTTTGTAGCAATAGTCACTTTTCCAGCATTTCCAGCCTCAGCAACTATTTCAGCCTCACGTTTATGATGTTTTGCATTTAATACATTGTGATCAATTTTACGCATGGATAACATACGACCTAATAACTCTGAAATCTCAACTGTAGTTGTACCAACTAAAACTGGACGTCCTTGTTTTACAACGCGTTCAATTTCGTCAATCACTGCATTAAATTTCTCACGAGCCGTTTTGTAAACTAAATCTTGATCATCCTTTCTTGCAATAGGTCTATTTGTTGGAATTACAATCACATCCAATTTATAGATATCCCATAACTCTTGCGCTTCAGTTTCAGCTGTACCCGTCATTCCTGACAGCTTATGATACATTCTAAAAAAGTTTTGTAAGGTTACTGTTGCATATGTTTGTGTAGCGGCTTCAATTTTACAATTTTCTTTTGCTTCAATCGCTTGATGTAATCCGTCAGAATAACGTCTTCCATCCATAATACGACCTGTCTGCTCATCCACAATCATTACCTTATTATTCATCACTACATATTCTTTTTCTTTTTCGAATAAAGAGTACGCTTTTAATAATTGATTAATGGTATGTATTCTTTCAGATTTTACAGTAAAATCTTGAATAATTTCTTCTTTCTTATTTAACTGTTCTTCTGGAGATAACCCTTTAGTTTCAACCGCATGTAAATCAGTTGCTAAATCAGGCATGATATAATAACTCTTATCTTCACCTTGAGATAATAAGTTAATCCCTTTATCAGTTAATTCAATTGTGTTTTGCTTTTCATTGATTACAAAGAATAACTCCACATCAATTTTCGGCATTTCTCTTTCTCTATCTTGTAAATAGAAATTTTCTGTTTTTTGTAATTGCGCTCTAATACCACCTTCACTTAAAAACTTAATTAATGCTTTATTTTTAGGTAAACCTCTATGTGTTCTTAATAAAGCAATTCCACCGTCAGTAATTTCATCTTTAGTTGTTGAACCGTCTTCTAACCCTTTAAGATTCTTTTTAGCAACAATTAATAATTCGTTTACCAATTTACGTTGTGCCGCTACCAACCTTTCCACTTTAGGCTTTAACTCAATAAACTCATGCTTATCTCCGTTTGCTGTTGGACCCGAAATTATTAATGGCGTTCTAGCATCATCAATTAAAACCGAATCCACCTCATCTACAATTGTAAAATGATGTTTTTGTTGAACAATAGACTCAGGACTATCTGTCATGTTGTCTCTTAAGTAATCAAACCCAAATTCGTTATTTGTACCAAATGTAATATCAGCTTTATATGCTTGAATTCTTTCTGGAGAATTAGGTTGTGTATTATCAATACAATCAACTGATAAGCCATGGAACTCATATAATGGCCCCATCCATTCACTATCCCTTTTTGCTAGGTAGTTATTTACAGTTACCATGTGCACACCTTTACCCGCTAGAGCATTTAAGTAAACCGGCATAGTAGCCACTAATGTTTTCCCCTCACCTGTTTGCATCTCTGCCACATTACCTTTATGTAAAACAGCTCCACCATAAATTTGAACATCATAGTGAATCATATTCCAAGTCACCTCAGTTCCTGCTGCATCCCAAGTCATTTGCCAAACCGCCTTGTCACCATCAATAGCGATATGACCTTTTCTTTGTGCTAATTCCTTATCAAAATCAGTAGCTGTCACAACAACCTCATCACTTTCAGTAAAACGTCTTGCCGTTTCTTTCACCACAGCAAACGCTTCTGGCAATATATCTTCTAAAACTTCTTCCAGCTGTTCGTCAACTTTCTTTTTAAGTTTATCAACCTTAGCAAAAGTAGCTTCTTTCGTATGGATATCCATTTCTGGATTATCTTCTACTGATTTTTCCAAATCAGCAATTTCATTTTCAGTATCTTTAGTATACTCAGCAATTCTATTTTTAAACTCAATAGTCTTACCTCTTAATTCATCATTTGTCAAACCAGACAACTTAACAAACTCAGTATTAACCTTATCTATATATGGACTAAAGATTTTTGCATCTTTAGCTTCTTTACTACCTATAATTTTCTTTAATATACCTAACATTTCTATATTATATTTGAACTGATAAAATTAATCAGTTTTATTGATATTTCACTATTTCACAGCTACTTTTTCCTAATAATTATACCAAAGTAGATTTTATGCCAAATTGACTTGAATTATCTGCAGAAATAGAAATAAAGTGCTAATACTACAGTTATTTATTTTTCAACCGACAAAAAGACTAATTTACTCTGCAAGAATGTCGATTTTCAACATACTATCCACGTTTGAAAATCTTTTAATAAATACATTCTTAAACTCTTTTTTTACGAACTTTTTCAATTCTTTCACCTTAACTGAATCAGAAACAACAGTATTACCCGTATAAATAAAGTCATCAGTAAAACAGTCAATCAATGAATCTAAAACATCATAATAAAATACTTGACCTTCAAAATCAATAAAATCGTAATATTCAATACACTCACTATACTCAGCTTTCAACTCCAAATTCTCATCCACAGACAACCAACAATTTTTATCTATTGGACGCTTTACTATTTTTATTAAAGATACCTTAACCTTCATTTCTAAACTTAAGCATTTTCATCTGGGTGTAAAAACTCAATATTATCGTCCCAATTTTTCGGTTTCGGCGTATGCAACTTCCCTAATGATTTTGCAACAATCATAGACACTGTTGCGTCTCCCGTCACATTAATAGTTGTCCTTAGCATATCTAAAGGTCTATCCACAGCAAAGATTAACGTTAAGCCTATTGCTATCTGATCCGGCGTAAATTTACCAACAGCCTGTAAAACAATAACCAACATCACCATTCCAGCTCCCGGTACAGCAGCAGAACCAATAGACGCCATTAATGCAGTCACAATAATTGTCATCTGATCTATTAAAGTTAAATCAACCCCTAAAGCTTGCGCAATAAAAACAGCAGCCACAGCTTGATACAATGACGTTCCATCCATATTAATAGTAGCACCAACAGGCAACACAAATGATGACACCTCTTTATCAACCCCTAAATGCTCTTCTACCCTTTCAATAGTAACCGGTAAAGTTGCCGCACTACTACTTGTTGTAAACGCTAATAATTGCGCTGGGGCTAATTGCTTTAAAAACCAAAATGGATTCTTTTTCACAACAATACCTACAAGAATCAAATAGAATACAATCATCAATAACAAACCTGCAATAACAGTTCCTGCATACCATAATAAAGCTTGAATAATCTCCCAACTCTCTGAAGACACAATAACAGTAGCTAACAATGCAAAAACAGCAAATGGCGCACCCAACATAATTAAATCAACCATTTTCAAAACCACATCATTTAAGCCATCAAAAAAATCTTTAATTGGTTTAATCTTTTCTTCTGGCACTAACAACATAGAAATCCCAAAGAAAATTACAAAGAAAATCACTTGTAACATACTTCCATTATTACTTAATGCTTGAAATAAATTACTAGGCACCATATCCACTAAAAAATCTAATGGCCCGCTAGCAACTTGACTCGCTGCAGTAGATAATTTCCCTTCAATATTTGAATTACCTGCATACGTCTCAGTCATTTTAGCTATTGTTTCATCAGAAATACCGTTACCTGGAGAAACCACATTAACAATTAACAACCCAATTGAAATAGCTACTATAGTTGTTCCTATATATATAAATATAGACCTACCACCTATTTTTTTGAATTTAGAAATATCTTTTAAATCCGAAATACCTTTTAATAAAGAAGCAACGATAAGCGGAATAGCAATTAATTTTAATAGATTCACAAAAATAGTCCCCCAAGGCTTAACCCAATCTATTACTAAATCTTTCCCTAAACTATTAGGGATTTTAGATTTTCTTTGAAGCAATACGATTTCGGCATCAATATTTTTTAAATTTTCTTTTAGCGTTTCTCGCTCTAAAACATCAGACTTCGCACCTAACCCTTTAGAAAAGTATTCATTAATCTTATCAATTCTCTCAACAACCTTTTCTTTTTGTAATTTAGCATCCTTAACTAAAACACTATAACCGTTAGCCTCTTCAACCACAGACGCATCAGCCTTTCCGATATTCATCATCACTACACCAAACACCACACCGAGTAACATTCCTAATAAAATCTTTAAATGCAATGGAAATTTCTTTTTCATAATAAGAGTCTAATTGTTTTAAATAATTCGATAAAGATAAATATTTTTTTTAACACAGATTTTCATTAAAAAACTAGATTAAATGAATTATTTTAATATATTAGCATTCAAATCCAAAAAAAATATCTATCTTTGCACCGAAATTAACCTACAGTAATATAAGAGGTTAATAAAAAACATTAAAGTCGTTAGTTGTATTGCTGAGATTCGTTGGGCTGTTAGAATTTCATTTGTGCTTGTCACCATGTAACCAATTACTTAAATGACACTTATTAAATGTAAATTTTAAACTATGACTTTTAGCGAGTTAGGATTGAACGAAAATATTATTTCGGCAATCACAAAAATGGGTTACGAAAATCCAACACCAATACAGGAAAAATCAATTCCGTATTTATTAGAGAATCAAGGAGATTTAATTGGATTAGCTTCAACAGGAACAGGTAAGACTGCTGCTTTTGGTTTGCCATTATTAAATCAAATTGATGTTAATGACAAAAAAACGCAAGGATTAATTATCTGTCCTACACGTGAATTATGTTTACAAATCAGTAGAGATTTAGAGGATTATTCTAAAGAAGTTAAAGGATTAAAAGTAACAGCTGTTTATGGTGGTACTGATATTCAAAAGCAAATTAGAACAATCGAAAGAGGTGTTCACGTAATTGTAGCAACTCCAGGTAGATTATTAGATTTAATCAACCGTAGAAGAGTGAAAATTGGAGATGTTAAAACTGTAATCTTAGATGAGGCTGATGAAATGCTTAACATGGGATTCAAAGAAGATATTGATGATATCCTTGATGGTACTCCTGACACTAAAGCTGTTTGGTTATTCTCTGCAACTATGCCTAAAGAGGTAGCTAGAATTGCTAAAAACTATATGACTGATCCGTTTGAAATCACTGTAGGTGGTAAAAACGAAACTAACAAAAATATTTCTCACCAATATTACGCTGTAAAAGGTAGAGATAAATATAGTGCATTAAAACGTTTATTAGATTTCAACCCTGATATTTATGGCCTAGTATTCTGTAGAACAAGAAGAGATACTGCTGCTGTTGCTGATAAATTAATGGCTGATGGTTACAGTGCTGAACCTTTACACGGAGATTTATCTCAAGCTCAAAGAGATAGAGTTATGGAGAAATTCCGTAAAAAATCAATTCAAATCTTAGTTGCAACGGATGTTGCTGCAAGAGGGATTGACGTAAATGGTATTACACACGTCATTCACCATTCTTTACCAGAAGATGTTGAAAACTATACTCACCGTTCAGGAAGAACAGCAAGAGCAGGAAATACAGGTATTTCTTTAGCTTTGGTTGACCCAAGAGATGGTAGAAAATTAAAATCAATTGAAAGAATCATCAAGTCGGAATTTAAAAAAATGACCGTACCTAAAGCTGAGGACATCATTGAAAAACAATTATTCAGTTTAGTAAACAATTTGAAAAACTCTGAAGTTAATGAGTCTAAAATTGAAAAATACATGCCTTCTGTTTTAGAATCATTAAATGATTTGACAAAAGAAGAAATTATTGCCAAATTTGTATCTTCTGAATTTAATAAATTTTTAGATTACTATTCTAAATCTAGAGACATTACTGAAAACATGTCAGATAGAGGTGGTAGAGATAGAGATGATAGAGGCGGAAGAGACAGAGGAAGAGATAGAGACAGAGGTGATAGAGGAGAAAGAAGAGAAAGACGTCAAACTAGAGATGATCAACAACGTTTCTTTGTAAGTTTAGGAGAAAAAGATGGATTTAACCATGGTGCTTTATTAAGATTAATCTGTGATAACGCAGGAATATCTAAAGCTCAAATTGGTAAGATTGATGTTTTAAATAACTTCTCATTCTTTGAGGCTGACAAAACTGAAACTGACAAAATCATTGCAAACTCACAAGGTGTAGACTTTGAAGGTTCGACAATGAATGTTGAAATAACAAATTCAAAACCAAAATCTGATAGAAGAAGTGGTGGTGGAGACAGAGGTGGACGCAGCAGAGATAGAGATTCAAGAGGTGGCGGAAGAGATCGTGACTCGAGAAGAGATAGAGATTCAAGAGGTGGTTCAAACCGTAGTTCAAGAAGAACATTTAATAGAGATTAAACATATAACAAACTAATAAGTATAACATGGAAATTAGAAATATAGCCATCATTGCACACGTTGATCACGGGAAAACTACCCTAGTTGACAAAATGATTGAAGCTGGTAAAAATCCTATTAAAGGAAACGCTGGTGGAGATTTAATTATGGATAGTAATGACCTTGAAAGAGAAAGAGGAATTACTATTACATCTAAAAACGTATCAGTTTTTTATAAAAACACCAAAATAAACGTAATTGACACACCAGGTCACAGTGATTTTGGTGGAGAAGTTGAGCGTGTATTAAACATGGCTGATGGTGTTTGTTTATTAGTAGATGCTTTTGAAGGACCAATGCCTCAAACGCGTTTCGTTTTACAAAAAGCGTTAGAGTTAGGTTTAAAACCTTTATTAGTAATTAATAAAGTTGATAAAGACAACTGTACTCCTGATGAAGTTCATGAAAAAGTATTCGATTTAATGTTTGAATTAGATGCTAATGAAGAACAACTAGAATTTGAAACTGTTTATGGTTCGGCTAAAAACGGATGGATGTCAAAAGATTGGAAAAAACCAACGGATAGCATCACTCCTATTTTAGATACTATTTTAGATTACTATCCAGCAGCTGAAGTTCCTGAAGGAAACACTCAAATGTTAATTACATCATTAGATTATTCTTCTTTTATTGGAAGAATTGCTATTGGTCGTTTAGGAAGAGGTACTATAGTACCAAACCAACAAATTATGTTAGCTAAACGTGACGGTACTTTACAAAAACATAGAATTAAAGAAGTATTTGTTTTTGACGGTATTGAAAAACGTAAAGTTGAAGAAGTTCAAGGTGGAGATATTTGTGCAATTACAGGTATTGAAGGTTTTGAAATTGGTGATACTATTTGTGATTTTGAAAATCCAGAACCATTAGAAGCAATTACTATTGATGAACCAACAATGAGTATGTTGTTTACAATTAACGATTCACCATTCTTTGGTAAAGAAGGTAAATTCGTTACATCTAGACATATTCACGATAGATTACAAAAAGAATTAGAAAAAAACTTAGCACTAAAAGTTGAAACTACAGGTTCAGCTGATAAATGGATGGTTTTTGGACGTGGTGTAATGCACTTGTCAGTTCTTTTAGAAACTATGCGTAGAGAAGGTTATGAAGTTCAGGTTGGTCAACCTCAAGTTATCTATAAAGAAATAGATGGTAAGAAAAATGAGCCAATTGAAGATTTAACTATTGATTTACCAGAAGCATTTTCAGGAACTGCAATTGATATTGTAACTAGAAGAAAAGGTGAAATGGTATCTATGGAGCCAAAAGGAGAAAGAATGATTTGTAAATTCAAAATTCCTTCAAGAGGTATTATTGGTTTAAGATCATATATGTTAACTTCTACTGGTGGTGAAGCAATTGTAACTCATAGATTTATTGGATACGAACCTTTCAAAGGAGAAATTCCAGGACGTCAAAATGGATCATTAATCTCAATGGAAAATGGAAATTCAATTCCTTTCTCATTAAACAACTTACAAGACAGAGGGAAATTCTTTATCGAGCCTAATGTTCCGATTTACGAAGGTCAAGTAATTGGTGAAAATAGTAAAAACAACGATTTAGTTGTAAATGTTACTAAAACTAAGCAATTAACTAACATGCGTAAATCTGGTACTGATGCAAAAGTAAGAATTGTACCACCTATTCTTTTCTCTTTAGAGGAAGCTTTAGAATATATTCAAGAAGACGAGTATGTTGAGTTAACTCCAGAGAGTATTAGATTAAGAAAAATATACTTAAAAGAAAACGAAAGAAAAAGATTCAGTAAATAATTACTGACATTTCTTCCGATTTATGGACTAAATTGTTCATAAAACTGTTAATAACTAAAAGAGGCGCATTTTTTGATGCGTCTCTTTTATATTTATATTTGATTTAAAACTATAACACATAAGATTATGTTTGAGGAAAATGACAACCAATTTGATGATCAATTTAACTACGAGTTGAATAGATTTGAAAATATGATAAAATTTGATGAAGCCTACTATTTCGATCCTGAAGTATTGGTTTTAATCATTGACAATTATATTATAAAAAATCAACTTAAACAAGCTCTTGTTGCCGTTGAATTTGGTTCGAACCAACACCCTTCACACACTAATTTTAACTTAAAAAAAGCACAAATATATTCTACTACTGGTCAATTAAAAGAAAGTTTACTTTTATTACAAACACTTGAAAAGATTGATCCATTTAATAGTGAAGTACACATTACCATTGCTAATGTATTTAGCCAATTAAGAGATCATAAAAAAGCCATTAAATATTACGAGAAAGCATTAGCAATAGATCAGCAGTCTCAAGAACACCCAGCAGAAGTTATTGAAATTATTCTTGATCTAGCATTAGAATATGAAAATCTACTTGATTTTAAAGGTGCTATTCGAGTATTAGAGAGCTTATTAAATTCTCATCCTGATAATGAATCTGCTATTTATGAAATTGCCTATTGTTATGAACGTTTAGGTGACTTTGATAAATGTATAGAGTACTACAATAAATATATAGATAATAACCCCTATTCTTTTACTGCATGGTATAACTTAGGGAATATTTATTTTCTTAAAAAAGATAATACAAAAGCACTTTGGGCTTACGAGTTTTCCATATTAATTAATGATGATTTTGTATCTGCTCATTTTAATATTGGTAATACATATATGCAAATGGAAGAATTTAAAAAAGCCATTGCCTGTTATGAAAAGTGTTTAGAAATAGATAATGAAGATGATTTAACGCTTTGTTATCTCGCTGAAGCGCATGAACGATTAGAGCATTACGATTTAGCATTAAATTATTACAAAAAAAGTAAAGAATTAAATCCGAGCTTAGCGGATGCCTGGTTAGGAATTGGTATTGTACTAGATTTAGAAAACAAAACTGCACAAGCTATTCCCTTTTTACAAGAAGCTGTCAATTTACAAACTTCAAATGCTAGTTTCAACTTAGTGTTAGGAGAAGCATTATTCAAATTAGAACGTTATTCTGAAGCTGAAATAGTATTAGAAAGAGCACTACAATTGGATAAAACCTACTCTGAGGCTATAGAGCTCTTAGCTAAAATAAAATTTGAATACAATATTAATGAAGCCATTGACTTTTTAATTAGAACTGATGAAAATCACCCATTAGAAACTTCCCCACTAATGCTTTTAGTAAGCCTTTTATGGTATAATGGAAGTAAAATGGATGCCTTGAGTTTGTTTAAAAATCAGTTTATTCAAAATCCAAAAGATGCAATAAAATTCTTACTTTTGCATTTACCTGAATCTACAAAGATTTCAGAATTTAATAATATTATCAACCCATTATAATGAGCAAAAACTTTACATTACCTTTTATACCAAATAGACCATTAAAACCAAGAGAATCGGGTTTAACCATGATGATGGACAAAGGATTAAGCCTTAGAGAAACAGAAGATTTTATTTCTGCAAATGCTGAACTTACTGATATTGTGAAATTTGGATTTGGCACATCATACGTAACTGAAAACCTTGAAGGTAAATTAAAGCTATATAAAGAAGCAGGTATAAAAACTTACTTTGGTGGTACATTATTTGAAGCATTTATAGCAAGGAATATGTTTGATGATTATCGAAAATTATTGGACAAATTTGACATGGGGCTTTGTGAAGTTTCTGATGGTTCAATTGAGATTCCTCATGAACAAAAACTAGAATACATTTCGACTTTAGCAAAAGACCGAGCAGTTATGTCTGAAGTTGGATCTAAAGATGAAGGTATTATTATTAGTCCATCTAAATGGATTAAAATGATGAAGACAGAATTAGAAGCCGGATCTTGGAAAGTTATTGCAGAAGGAAGAGAATCTGGAAATGTTGGCGTATTTAGACCAAACGGAACGGCTCATACCTATTTGATTAATAAAATTATTAAAACTATTAAACCTGAGGATATTCTTTGGGAAGCTCCTAAAAAAACACAACAAGTTTGGTTCATTAGATTATTTGGAGCGAATGTAAACTTAGGAAATATTGCATATAATGAAGTTATTCCATTGGAATGTTTAAGACTTGGATTAAGAGGTGATACATTTTTTGAAGAATTACCAAAAGACGTAGAAGAAAGATTAAGACAAAAAGGAACTGAAGAAGTAACTGATGAAGACTAAAAAACCATTACTTGGT
>Ga0209395_1004516_pt1 | contig 16274 bp, 13 predicted proteins | sample GOMGulsemesocosm_3_FD_184635 | JGI IMG/M metagenome (GOLD analysis project Ga0209395, IMG submission 184635) | Methane-oxidizing microbial communities from mesocosms in the Gulf of Mexico - GOM9D Gulf of Mexico (SPAdes) (version 2) | ecosystem: Environmental > Aquatic > Marine > Cold seeps... | reverse complement strand
CCAAGCTTGAATGCCTTTTTCTTCAACACGTTTTGCTACTTGTTCAATTAAAGTTTTTGAATCTGGGTGAAGTGCGCCAGTATCTTTATCTACGAACAAGGCAATTGGCACGCCCCAAGTACGCTGGCGAGAAATACACCAATCTGGACGACCCGTTACCATATTAGCAATACGGTTTTCACCCCAAGCTGGTATCCATTGTGTCTTTTCAATTTCAGATAATGTATCGCTACGTAAATTAGCTTGATCCATGCTGATAAACCATTGCGGTGTCGCACGGAAAATAATTGGCGTTTTATGTCTCCAACAATGAGGATAACTATGCTCTAAAGCTTGGTGATGCATTAAAGTATTTTTTTCTTTTAATACTTCAACCACACTCGCATTTGCTTTAAATACATGCTGACCAGCAAATAAAGGCGTATCAGGTAAATACACACCATTAGCACCTACTGGATTTGCAATTTCAAGGTCGTATTCTTTACCAACGATGAAATCTTCTTGACCATGACCTGGTGCTGTATGAACCGCACCGGTACCTGAATCAGTTGTTACATGCTCACCTAATACAACCGGTACTGAGAAGTCATAAAACGGATGTTGTAATTCTAAATGCTCAAGTTCGCTACCTTTACAGTAACCCAATGCATGATATTTATCGAAACCAAAACGATCCATTGCATCTTTAACTAGTTCAGAACCTAATACAAAGCGGCGTTTACCTTCCTCTGTTTCAACTTGAACTAAGCTATATTCAATATTTTCGTGTAATGCTACTGCACGGTTTGCTGGCAATGTCCAAGGCGTTGTAGTCCATATAACAACATCAACTTGACCTTCGCCTTTATGACCTTCAGATAAATTAAACTTACTTTCAAGTGCCGCTTCATCTAAAAATTTAAAGCTTACATCAATAGCTGGTGATTGCTTGTCTTGATATTCAACTTCAGCTTCAGCTAATGCAGAACCACAATCAGTACACCAATGAACCGGTTTTGAACCTTTATGTAAGTGACCTTTATCAATGATTCGGCCTAAAACGCGAATTGCATTTGCTTCAAAATCAAAGTTCATTGTTAGGTATGGATTGCTCCAATCACCAAAAACACCCAAACGGATAAAATCAGTTTTTTGGCCTTCAACTTGCTTTTTAGCATATTCACGACATTTTTCACGGAACTGCGCAGCCGTTACTTTTTTACCTGGTTTGCCTACTTTTTTCTCAACTTGAAGTTCAATTGGTAAACCATGACAATCCCAACCTGGAATATATGGTGCATCAAAGTCAGATAAAGTTTTTGCTTTAATAATAATATCTTTAAGTATTTTATTTACTGAATGACCTAAGTGAATATTACCGTTTGCATATGGTGGTCCATCATGCAAAATAAAAGTTTTTTTACCTTTTTTAGCAGCACGGATCTTGCCGTAAAGATCTTTTTCGTTCCAATCTTTTAGCATTTTCGGCTCACGATTAGCCAAGTTACCACGCATTGGAAATGCAGTTTGTGGTAGATTCAGAGTATGCTTGTAGTCGCTCATTTATTTAACTTTCCGTATCTTAGATATTGGTCAAACCAAAACACTGCTTGGCAACTTTAACATCGGCATCAATTTGAGCGATAAGTTGATCAAGCGTATCAAATTTTTGTTCATTGCGAAGTTTAGTAATAAGCTCCACACTTATAAATGTTCCATATATATCTTGCTTAAAGTCAAAAATATGGACTTCAAGCAACATTTTTTGTCCATTAAGGGTTGGCTTTGAACCTACATTAGCCACTCCATAATATTCTTTATCTGATATTTTTATTTTTACAGCAAAAACACCGTTAACTGGGCTTACTTGTCTTTTTAGGGCGACATTCGCTGTTGGAAACCCTAATTGACGACCTTGTTTACAGCCGTGGATCACACGCCCTGAGATTTGATAAGCATGTCCTAACATATCATTAGCTTGTTCAATATCATTATCAGCAAGTGCATTTCTAATGGCTGTACTGCTTACGCGACAGTCAAGTTTTCGAAAGCTTCGGGTACTTTTAACAGCCATATCTAACTGGGCTCCTATTTCTACCAACATATTGAAATCTCCAATACGTCCGCTACCAAACCTGAAATCGTCACCAATAGTGAGTGCTTTAACACCAAGTTTATTAATTAATATTTCACGAATAAAGTGATCTGCTGACAAATTTGCAAAATCACGATTGAAATTTATGCAAATAACACGTTTTATTCCTAACTTTTTAAGAAGGATTAACTTATCTCTTAAACGCGTTAACCTAGGAGGTGCTTTGTCTTTTGCAAACAACTCTTGTGGTTGTGGTTCAAATAACATTACAGTACTTGGTAGGTTTAACATATTAGCGTCTTTAATTAAGCCATTTAAAACAGCCTCATGACCTAAATGTACGCCATCGAAATTGCCTATTGTTAATACGCAGTTTCGATGTCTACCCCTAATATTGTGGATGCCTCTTATTAGCTCCATAACCTAAATATGACCTACAATTTTATTATTAAAATATCAAAGTCGCGATTATAGACTTTTTTTCGCAAAGGATACATTTTTTATTGTATTTACTCTTATACCAAAAATAAACAATAGAGAAAAATACGTAATAATCGCAATTAACAACAAAGAAGATAAATATATTATTTGTTGACCAAGCCCTACCGATTGCCATGCTAATTGTTGTTCACACCAATAAATAACATATGCCATCGATAAGCTAGAAATAATGCACTTCAGTGTAAATCCAACACTAAATCGCGAAAATTGATATACACCTTGCTTTGACAAAAAATAATATAATAAAAACGCATTACATGTTGCAGATAGTGATGTGGCTAAAGCTAAACCGATATAGCCTAAAAATGAAGCTAAAATTAAATTAAATACCATATTTAAAATTAATGCTGCTATGCCTATTTTCACTGGTGTTTTTGTATCCTGCCTTGCATAAAACCCCGGGGCTAAGACTTTAATCAACATAAAGCTTACTAAACCAACAGCATATGCAGTCACACCAAAAGAAACTTGAGTCACATGATCTATTTCACTATTTATAAAAGCGCCATGACCAAAAAGTACAGTGATAATCAATGGACTTAATACAATTAACCCCATAAATGCAGGTAAACCTAACCATAAAACAAATCTGACACCCCAATCTAAGGTATCTTGAAAATCATTTCCATCTTGCTTTACGTGTAATTTAGATAAAGCAGGTAAAATAACCGTAGCGATGCCAATACCAAACAAGCCTAATGGAAACTCAATTAAGCGATCTGAGTAATATAACCAAGCAATGGATCCTTTAATTAAAAAAGTTGCGATAATTGAATCCAGTAATAAATTTATTTGACTCACTGAAACGCCAAATAAAGCAGGGATCATCAACTTTCGCACTTTTTTTACATTTTCATCTTGCCAAGCCCATTTTGGCCTCGCCAACATTTTTGCACGATATAAAAAAGGAATTTGAAAAAGTAACTGAACGACACCACCAATAAATACGCCTAAAGCTAATGACATAGCGCCAAACTCAAATTTATCATGAAAATATAAAGCACAGCTTATTATTGATATATTTAATAAAACAGGTGTAAAAGCAGCAACCGCAAATTTGTTATATACATTAAGTACAGCGCCAGATAAGGCAACTAAACTAATAAAAAATAAATAAGGAAATGTAAATTTAAGCATTAAAGATAATAAAGCATATCTATCATTTGAAATACTAGAATCAGAAGAGGCAAACCACCCAGCACCAAATAACGCAGCTATTACAGGTGAAGCAATCACACCAATTATGGTAACCGATAATAATATAGTACCTAAGGTACCTGCAGCGCTGGCTACAAACATCCTAACCTTGTCATCGCCATATTTTTCTTTAACTTCAGTCAATACAGGCACAAAAGCTTGCGCAAACGCCCCTTCCGCAAATAACCGTCTTAAAAAATTAGGCACTTTATTAGCTAATAAAAAAATATCTGCAGCAGCACCTGCGCCTAATAGATGTGCAGTTAGCGCATCTCGTACTAACCCGAGTATTCTTGAAAGAAATGTCATAAAGCTAACTATCATCCCTGATCGAAACAAACCTTTTGCCACACTAAGCCTTTGAGATAATGAAAAGAGCACGCATTATGACATAATAAGTGTCCTTAGGTACTAGGCTATTCTAATAAGCTTTGATATAATCTCCGCATTAACTGCTGCGATGGCCTACTATATTAAAACGCTAAAGAAATGAAAATTTCATCGTTTTAATATAAATGTGCGTTAAATTAGTGGTTTTTATATAAAGGCCATTGACATTTTCAATAAAAAGAGGCATATTCCTCGGCCATAAATTCAAAGCTTTATTTTAGATTGTTAGGAGCAAACCTTGGCTAACATCAAGTCTGCAAAAAAACGCGCTTTAACTAGCGAAAAACGCCGTAAACACAATGCAAGTCGTCGTTCAATGATGCGTACTTTTTTCAAAAAAGTAGTAGTAGCAATTGAAGCTGGTGACAAAGCAGCTGCAACTTTAGCATTTAATGCTGCTGTTCCAGTTCTAGACCGTTACGCAACTAAAGGTCTTATTCACAAAAACAAAGCAGCTCGTAACAAGAGCCGTTTATCTGCAAAAATCAAAGCACTTTAGTCGCTTTTGTTTTAGCTTTTAAAAAACCGGCTTACGCCGGTTTTTTTATACCTAAAATTCACTTCCTATCCTCAATATTGATACAAAACCTACAATAAAACCTAATCACATTTAGTGAAAATAAGACCGAGTCCAATAGACATATTATCTCTCTAATACAACTTCCGTTAATTAATGGGTCATTCGGCGAATGCTAAAACCACTTGAGATGCAGGATATATATTCTAAGCATAACCTAAACACTTCCATACATGGAGGATAGGCACTGATTACAAAAAATGACTATTACCCTTATCAAAATCAACAACTCAGTACAAAGCGATTTAAAAATCGCCTAAAAGGACATTTTTTGAATTTCACTTTGCTGTTAAGTTAAAATATAGACAAATGGGTACTAGCGTATTAATTGATAAATAAGGGAAGTGTATAAGAGATGATTACGCTGACGGTTTGAAATAAGTTTTTTAGTGCATATTTCAAACTAGCCAGCAGATGCTATTATGAATTAAGGTAATTGAAGGTCTGGAGCAAACTTTTTAAGTATAGCGGCAATCTTTTTAGGTGAGAAAGGCTTTACAACAAACCCTTTAGCCCCTTTATCGATAGCATCTTTCACATTTTCTACGGTAGAGTGAGCTGAAACCATAACAACATTTGTTTGAGGGCTAATTTCATTTAGCTTAGCAATAATATCTTTGCCATTACCATCAGGAAGTTCGATATCTAAAAATACAATTGAAAAGTTATTTTCTTCACATAATTGTAAACATTGAGAAGCCGTTGATGCCTCATTAATAATATTAATTCCTAAATGCATAAGTGTTTGATGAAGAAAATTTCGGACGGTACCGACGTCATCAACTATTAAAACCGAAAAGTTATCATTCATTTATTCATTCCACTGATTTTTGTTATACTTACAGTATATACCTATTACAATATTAGTTGCGGTAACACGCTCCATTATCAAGTAAATAATAATTATGTCTATAAAAATAAAACAACAAAAGCTGCTTAAGCCTGAAGAACTTAAAAAAAAACCTAAAAAAACGAAAAAGTTAAAGAGTCAAGATAGCAATGTAAAAAATATAAATAACAAACCTACAATAAATGTGCCACATAAGGTAAAAAAACAAAATACTAAAAGTATTAAGCTTTTAGGTTTTATGGCTTTTTTATCACTGATTTATTTTATATCCCCTAAACCTCAGTTACTTACATATGAAAAAATGGGCATGATAAATAAGAGTATTTATTGGCCTGGATTTTATAAGTTTAAGCCTTTTATTTTAGACTCTAACCTCAGAGCAAATGCGAACATTCAAGCTAATAATCTATTCTTATGCCATGAAAAACTCACAACTTTGCCCTGTCAAAAATACAAGATCATTGACATTGAAGGTCCAATCGCTGTAGCAATTTTTTTATATAAAGAATAAATTTGGATTAGAAAAACTAATGTGAAATTCGAAAAAAAACTCGTTTGAAGTTAGTCGATGAGTTAATGATAATAGCCTCCTTTAAAATTGAGGCAAAGATGATGGAACAAGTTTTTTTAAATAGTATAAATTTTTTAGGCTTTATTTTGTGTTTAGGTGCTTTTTTTATTAAAGATAGCTTTTGGTTAAAAGTATCAGCTATTCTTGGCATGGGTATTTTATTTACAGTAAACTCTTTTGGTACTTTTCCAACAGGTGCACTTTCAAATATTAGCTTGGTTTTAATAAATACATTTTGTCTGTTTAAATTATTTACATATCACTTAGAACAATAACTTTATTGCGCTAAGTGATATTTGAAGCTTTATGGCGCGATAAAATAACTTAAATGAGATTCAGAGGTTATTTCGTTTGCAGATGCTTGATTGAACCAAGCTGATACAGCTAATATAACTACAGCAAAAGCTACTGAACTAAGTCGGATCCCACGACTGGTTGCCCTATTCATAATCACTCCAATTTTTTATTTTTATTATTTGGTTTTATTAGAACATTTTTTGTTCGAAAACAGTGTACTGAAAGTCCCATCAATTAACAATACGTTTACAGTTTAATTTTCATTATTAACAAATATAAATTTATAGACCATATAAAATTCAATTAAATAACAAACTTAGAACAATTCCAAGCATTAAAACCCTACATAAATAAAGGTTAATTTCACTGTAACTTAATCTAAATCAATTTTTATTATATGAAATTTTAGAGCATAAAATAATTTGATCTACATCAAGTTATCGCCCCTGTAAACCAAAGATAATTACATCATTAACTGAAATCACTCATAACATCGGAGCTCAATTATGAGAAATGTATTGAAATCATCTTTAGTAGCAGCGACTCTTATCGCAACACCTTTTGCACAAGCAGATTTTCTTGATAATTTAAGTGTAAACATTGGTGCTATTACAGTTTCACCAGATAGCGGTACATCAAATATCGATCAAGACCCTTCTTTAGGTTTAAGTGTTGAGTCTAATACACAATTAGGTATTACTTTTGATTACGCTTTAAATGATAACTGGATATTAGAGCTAATTGCAGCGACACCATTTAGCCATGATATTTCTGGCGAAGCAGGATTAGCGGGTGCTGATATTGGTTCAACTAAACAATTACCACCAACATTACTTGCACAATATCATTTTGGCGATTCAAACGCTGCTTTTCGTCCATTCGTAGGGGCAGGTCTTAACTACACCATGTTTTTTGATGAGCAAGCAGGACAAGATCTTAAAACAACTCTTGGTACTGATGATGTAGAGATCAAGTTAGATGATTCATTTGGTTTAGCAGCACAAGTAGGCTTTAATTACATGTTAAATGAGAAGTGGGGCATTCATGCTATGGCTTCGTACATGGATATTGATAGCGATGCCGAAGTATTTGCTGATGGTAAAAAAGCGCTAACTTCTACTGTAGCGATTGACCCGACAGTATTTATGTTAGGTATGAAATACAAGTTTTAAATTATTTTAGAATTTGAAATTAAATATTAGAGCCAATTGCTGTTAGTTATTGGCTTTTCGTTTAAGCTGTCCCCCTTTTAACAGACTTACCTACTAGCAACAAATTCAATTTCGTTTATACTTTTAAGTTATCCATCAAGAATAATTAGAGGTATATCAATGTTGAATATTAAAATCCCATTTATCATATGCATATTATTATTTTCCTTCCCTAGTTTTGCAAATTTTGACTTAAAAGGTAATGGCACACTTTCATACCCTACTGGTATCTCCAAACCATTCAATTTTGGTTTTGCATGGAATAATAAAACTGAAAAATTCACAATAGGTCAAAAATCTTATTCTATGGAACAAGTACCTGATTCTTACTCTATCGCCTTAGCAATTAGTAAAAATGAAAAATCTGTATGGGTGCAAGAATTCGCTAAAGGCTATTTTGAACAATTTGAGTGGAAAATTGGAAAGCACCATGTGCAATTAAAAAAACAGAAATTTGAAAGTAAAGTTTTAGGTAATTATGTTTTAATACTTGATGATAATCAGTACTTTTTTACCAGCCGAGCAGCAAGTTTAACTATTAAATTTAATGAAGATGGGATCAAAGGCATTTCTATTGATGGTGTGACAAAAGACTTTGGTACTAAAAAATAAAAATCCTCGAGAGGATTTTTATTAATGATAATTGCACTATATTAACTATTAAAATACACATATTTTAAGCCACCTAGTGACCTCAATAAAGCTAGTCAGCAAATTTATACTTTAATTGTTTTACGGTTAATACCGTATTCTCTTAATTTATTTGCAACAGCTGTATGGCTAAGGCCTAGTCTTTTTGCTAATTGCCTAGAGCTTGGATATGCCGGATATAACTTACGAAGTAAAGTTGATTCAAAGCGCTTAACAGCTTGCTCTAAACTCCCCTCAAAATCTGATTCTAAGTAACCTAAATCATTTGTAAAACTTGGTAATTGTAAATGCTCAATTCCTAGCTTGTCATCATCTAATAAAGAAACAGCCCTATATAGTGCATTTTCTAACTGTCTTATATTACCTGGCCATGGATATTGCTCTAAAAATTCGAGACACTCAGGTGTCAATTGCGGCACTTTAACACCCATTTGATGTGCATATTTTTGAATGAAGTGATTTGAAAGTGGCTCGATATCTGCTTTTCTATCTCTTAATGGTGCAATATCTAAGGTCAATACATTGATACGATAATAAAGATCCTCTCTAAAAACGCCCTCTTGAACCATTCCAGGTAAATCTTTTTGTGTTGTCGCTATGATGCGTACATTAACTTTAACTTCATTTTCATCACCTACACGACGAAATGTGCCATCTTGTAAAAAACGTAATAACTTTGTTTGAAGCTGAGTAGACATTTCTCCCACTTCATCTAAAAAAACAGTACCGCCATCTGCTTGCTCTAAAATACCGCGTTTAGTCAGTGATTCGTTAGAATGTTCAATATGACCGAATAGTTCAGACTCTGCAACATTGTCAGGTAAAGATGCACATGACAGCGCTAAAAATGGCTTCATTGAACGATTAGAAGAGAAATGACATGCCCTGGCTAATAATTCTTTACCAGTGCCTGTTTCCCCTAAAATCAAAATAGGTGCTTCAAGGTGAGATATTCTTCTCGCTTCTCTTACCACTCGGCGCATCGCAGTGCTTTGACTTTGAATAGAGGAAAAGCTTTCTTGGCCATAGCGCCTAAATACACTGACTTGCTGACCTAAACGACTTTGAGATTTAATATTAATAACCGCACCCGCTAATATATCTTCGCTTGATGCATCGGGTACTGAAATTGGTAAAATATCAGCAATAAAGTCTTCACCTGAGACTTCAACTCTGACAGTTTGCCCCAATACTTCATCACTTTCTAACCAGCGATTAAAATTAAAGCCTTTTAATAAATTATTAATATTTAAATCTATAATTTCAAATTTATCAATATTCAAATCTCGTGCAGCCGCATCGTTACATAAACGCACACAGCCTTTAGTATCGATAGAAATAATACCATCAGGCAAAACACTTAATAAGGTTTTAAGTTCATTATGTTCTCTTTCCGATGGCATAAAAGCAGTTGTTTTAACATCTTCTACGCCATCAATAAGACGTATTTCAGGCATCAACTTTTGAAAAATTTCAAATTCAATTGGCGGCATTGAAATAAACATTTTGCTGTTTATTGCATCTACTTCAATACCTTTTAAATCAACTTGATAACTAACTAAAATATTCAATACTTCCTGTGCGATCCCCATACGATCAGCACAATGAATTTCCAGACGCATAAAACCTCAGAGCATATAAATTGCAGATAACTGAATCATACTGCAATTTACATATAAAAAAACTCATTTTGTAAAGATTTTTGCACGTTTTAGCAGTTTTATATTTATAAGTTAGAACTAAACCTCCAGTTAGATGCCTAAGGTTTAATCTTTATGAGATTGAACCTGCCATAAAGCAGCATAAAATTCATTTTTATTCAGCAGATCTTTGTGTGTGCCCTGCTCTTTTATTTGCCCTTTTTCCATATAAATAATTTCATCAGCATCAATTATGGTTGATAGCCTATGTGCTATCACTAAACATGTATGTCCTGTCGAAATAGATTTGAGAGTTTCCATAATTGCAGCTTCATTATGACTATCCAATGATGATGTTGCCTCATCAAAAATAAGAATAGGAGTACGTTTTAATAAACTTCGCGCAATTGCCACCCTTTGTTTTTCACCTCCAGAGAGTTTTAGGCCGCGCTCACCTACTTGTGTATTTAACTTATCAGGTAATGATTTGATAAACTGACTCAGTTGGGCATCCTTGATCGCTTGCTCAACTTCACTATCTGTTGCATCTAATCTGCCATAACGTACATTTTCTAAAATACTATTATTAAATAACACAGTGTCTTGTGGCACGATAGCAATTTGCTTTCTTATTGACTCTAATGAATATTCTTTAATGTTTTGATCACTTAAAGTTATCACTCCTTCACTGACATCATAAAATCGATAAAGTAATTTAGTAATAGTCGATTTACCCGCACCACTGGGGCCGACAATTGCTACTTTTTTTCCTTTTGCTATTTTAAAACTTAAATCAGTTATCGTTTTCTGCTTATTTTTATAAGCAAAACTCACATTCCTAAACTCTATATCTGCTCTGGTGAGTTTTAATTGCGGCGCATTTGCGACCTCAGTTATACTCGACTTCACTGAAAGTAATTCAAACATATTTTCAATATTAGCCAAAGAGCCTTTTATTTCTCGATATACAAACCCTAAAAAATTTAAAGGGATAAATATTTGCATCATAAAGGCATTCACTAAAACAAAGTCACCTAATGTCATGTTTTTCTGACTTACATCTATTGCGGCCAATGCAAGAGTAGCGGTCATTGCCATAGCAATAATCAACGCTTGACCGCCATTTAAAACAAATAATGAAAGCCTATTCTTGCGCCTAGCTTGCTGCCAATTTGCTAAATCTTTATCATATTCAGTTTGCTCATACTTTTCATTATTAAAGTATTTAACGGTTTCAAAATTTAAAAGACTATCAACTGCGCGTGTATTTGATTGGTTATCCGCCAAATTTGCTTGTTTTATATACTTAAGTCGCCAGTTGGTAGCTTTAATTGAAAATAATACATATAAAATAACGGCTGTGATAATGATTAACGCATATTCAAAGCCATAATTAATGCTTAATATAGCGATTACAAAGCTTAGCTCCAATATTGTCGGGCCGATATTGAAAACAAAAAAACGCATTACAAAACTAATCCCTGATACGCCCCTTTCTATGTCTCTGGCCAAGCCTCCTGTTTTTCTGTTCAGATGAAACTCTAAATCTAGCTGGTGAATATGCGTATATACCTCAAGGCTAATCCGCCTCATAGCATGCTCTGTCACACGGCCAAAAAGAACATCTCTTAATTCTGAAAAAAGTACATTGGTAAATCGAACTACACCATAGGCTACAACTAACATAAGCGGTAACATCAGTTCAGGAGATGAAAGGTTTTGCTGTTCATCAAGTAAATCGACAGTGTCTTTTAAAATAAAAGGGAGATATACGCTTGCAATTTTTGCCAGGGCTAAGCATAAAAATGCCAAGATAATGCGATTTTTATATTCAGTTAGATAAGGAATAACTTGCTTGAAAATAGCTAAATTAAAAGAACTTCCAGGATCTGGTGTGGTAAAACCATGTTTCATATTTATTCATGCCTATTTTTTATACTTTTGATTAAAACAGCCAACTACTCCGAGCAGCTAAAGCTTTTACTAATACTTAGGTATATGTATACTAACTTGAAGTAATTTAATTAACATGACCTATTTTTACGAGCTTTTATCGCTTTTAAATTGTGGTAGCAGAATATTTAAAATAGATTATTAATGATTACCGATTAAAACACACACATGGCCATCCGTTTAATACTAGGTGATTATTGCCTTAATTATACGAAAGCAATTATAACATACAGGCCAAAACGATAAATTGATTTAGGAAATTTACAATGAGTTCGATTCCAAAGACTGGAGATTTTTTAGGGCACCCTAAGGGGCTGTTCTTACTGTTTGGTACCGAAATGTGGGAACGTTTTGGTTATTACGGTATGCGTGCCATTTTGGTACTTTACCTCGTAGCTAGCGTACAAGATGGTGGCTTTGGTTGGACACCGGCTGAAGCATTAGGACTTTACGGTACATTTACCATGGCGGTTTATGTTACTCCATTGATTGGTGGTTGGTTGGCCGACAACTATATAGGTCAACGAAAAGCAATTATCTTTGGTGGAATTATTTTCGCTGCAGGTTATTTTACCTTAGGTATTCCTAAAACGATGTTGGTTGGCATGGAAGAGGAGATTTTTTATCTTGGTCTAACGTTAATCGTTATCGGTAATGGTTTCTTTAAAGCGAATGTATCTAGCTTAGTTGGCGAATTATATGAAGATGGCGATCATCGTCGTGATGGTGCTTTTACCATTTTCTATATGGGTATTAACCTAGGTGCATTTATGGCACCACTGATTGTTGGTTACTTAGGTGAGCAAGTAAACTGGCATTATGGCTTCATCGCAGCGGGTTGTGGTATGTTAATTGGTTTAGCCTTACAACTTACTCTTGCTAATAAATATCTTGGTAATATTGGTGTTGAACCATCAGCTAAACGTACTAAAGGCGACAAGAAAGCAGATGTTCCGCTAACTAAAGAAGATTTTGATCGCATGAAGGTTATCTTAATCATGAGTATGTTCTCTGTTATCTTCTGGGCTGGATTTGAACAAGCCGGTGGTTTATTTACCATCTATGCATCTGAATTTACCAATCGTGACGTAATGGGCTTTGAAGTTCCGGCCTCTTGGTTCCAATCTCTTAATGCAATGTTTATTATTTTGTTAGCCCCTGTCATTGCGACAGTTTGGGTTAAAATGGGTAAGAAAGAGCCAACATCTCCAGTTAAATTTGCTTTAGCTATGGTGTTCCTAGCATTAGGTTTCTTTGTTATGTTATGGGCAACTATGGTACAAGGTGGTGATACAACAGTTAAAGTAACAATGCTATTCTTAGTATTCGCTTATTTATTCCATACCTTAGGCGAATTATGTTTATCACCTATCGGTTTATCTTTAGTGACAAAACTAGCTCCGCTTAAATATGCATCTGTATTAATGGGGATTTGGTTCTTATTCACTGCGTTATCAAATAAACTAGCAGCCTTTATTGGTTCATTTGTTGGCGAAGGTCAAGAAATGGTTAGTAATGCTGGTACCATCTTTATGTCTGTTGGTTTTGCTGCATTAGCAACTGGTCTTATTATATTCTTAAGTGCTAACAAACTTATTTATTGGATGCATGGCGCTGAAGGTAATAATCAGCATACTGAAGAAGAAAACCTTGAAGAAGAGTTGGAAGTAACAGCTACACGTTAATTTCATCTTTAATCTTTTATAAAAAACCCAAAGAGAAATCTTTGGGTTTTTTAGTTTAAGTAACTTAATCATTCAGTTAAAACAGTCTTTTTACTTAAATGTTATTGATCAACTCATTAACTTTTAGTAGGTATTAAGTTAATATAGTTTAAAATAATCAATAAAAAAGGAACTAAAATGCGAAGTAAAACCAAACGAGGTGCCAGTTTAAAAACGCAAATCTATGGTTTAGTCATTTTTTTAGGAATTGTCTCTTTTATTGGAAGTTTATTAATAAGTGTTGAACATACAAAAGATTATTTAAATGAACAAATGGGCAGCCATGCGCAAGACACTGCTACCAGCTTAGGTTTATCAATTTCCCCCTATTTAGATGAAGAAAACATCATCATTGCAGAAACGATGGTATCTGCCATTTTTGATTCTGGTTATTACGCTGCAATGGAGTTTAAAACCATTGAGGGAGAAATACTAATAGACCGACAGAACCCAAATCAAGTAGATACAGTGCCAACTTGGTTTATTGAAATGTTTGAATTATCTCCCCCTAAACGCATTAGTGAAATTAATAATGGCTGGCAAATCGTTGGCAACCTGTCCGTTACAAGCCACGCTGGTGTATCTTATTTTCAATTATGGCAATATGGTAGCAAAGCATTAATTGCTTTTTTATTTATTTTACTATTTAGCTTGGCGATAGCTTATTTCATTCTAAGTGCTGTATTAAAGCCATTGGCCATGGTTGAGCAGCAGGCAATTTCCGTTTCTAAAAAACAGTTTATTCTTAATCCAGCAAGACCCTTTACCAGAGAACTCAAAGTGGTTATAGAGGCATTAAACTCTATGGTTTCGAATGTACAAAATAACTTTGACTCTATGACTAGACAAGCTGAAAAGATAACTGAAGAAGCCTATTTAGATAAACTAACAGGGCTTGGCAATCGTCGCGCTTTTGACAGTCAATTTATAGCCAGCCTATCAGATATATCAGATGACGAATCAGCAACAATCGCTTTAATTGAATTACCTTCATTGCAAAAAGTTAATAATGAAAGCGGCTATCAGGCTGGCGATAAATATGTTTTATCAGCAGTAAATGAGCTCAAAAATGCTTTTATCGAAATTGAAGGCACTAAGATTTACAGAATCAATGGCGGTAGTTTCATAGTGACTATCGCGCAATCTACTTCACTTTGCCAAGACGAAATTAGGGCCTTAAATAATCAGTTTTTATCACTTGAAGGAAAAGATTATCCCAATGGTTTTGCTAAATTAGTGGCCACACCTTATAACAACTCTGATTCACAGAAGAAATTATTAATTGATTTAGATAATTTAATTACCCAAGATTCTACTCAGTTAAAAATTAAGGAAACAATCTTTTCAGAAAATCTAGGCCTGTCTATCGGATTACAAGACTGGAAAAGCCTTATTGAAAATTTAATGAATACAGGCCATATCCAATTTTTATATCAGCCTGTAAAAGATATTAGCAATGTTGATGTTTTATATGATGAGTTATTAGCTAAGTTTTATTATGATGACAAAATTGTCCCTAATAATCAGCTCTTTGCTATGGCTGAACGATTAAAGCTAACCCAGGAATTAGATATAAAACTAATTACTTCCGCAGTTGAGTTTGTATCACCTGACTTAAACAATACGCTTGCTATCAATTTAAGTCAGCAATCTCTTTTTAGTACCTCATTTTACCTTTGGTTAAAAGAGTTTATGGCTGAATATGAGCATTGTAGAGACAGACTAATATTCGAGATAAATGAAACCGCATTACTTAAAGACGTTGATCTTGCAACAAAACATATTAATTTATTTAAAGCATTAGGAATCAATATATGTATTGAAAGATTTGGTACTAGCTTTACATCATTTAAATATCTTAGAGGCTTAGATCTAGACTTTATTAAGCTAGATGGTAGCTACATTAAAGATTTAATAAATCATACTGAAAATAATTACTACATTCAGGCTGTAAACCAAGTTTGTCATAGTCTAGGAATAAAGGTAATTGCTTGTCACATTGAAAGCGATGAAATACTTGATTTGATCAAAGAACTTGAGTGTGATGCTTGTCAGGGACAATATATTCAAAGTCCAACTGAGTTATAAATATACCAATTCTATTAAGTTAGTGAGCTAATTTAAATTAGAATAAATTTTCAAGAGCACAGGTTTCTTGTTCCAGACAAAACCTAAGTACCTATATCCATATAGACAAGGCGCTTGATTGAGCAATAGCTGGCTATTGGGATTGAAAGCAACGTAGCTATTGTATATTTAGACCATTTAGATTGTTCACATATTTATTGGAATTGGTATTAATCTAAAGAATATAAAGGTGTACGCAAGGAAGCTGCACTGAATCGACTTCTTAATTTATTCCAACTTTGTAACCTACTCGACTTTCCGGCTAACTTACCTTGTCCTTTGGCTTTGCTTAACCAAAGGTTTTCACCATTAAAACTATATATGGGAAGTAAGTCTCGCCTTTGAGTAGAAGGTAAAATCTTCGGATTTATATTATCTAAAATAAGCGGTATAGATGAAGGAGTTTCGTAATATGCTAATACCATATGAAATTGATTTAAGCTAAGCGCTTTAACATAGGTGATGCGAAGCTTATTTTCAGGTATGCCTAGCTCTAATAAACTAAAGTATT
>Ga0209395_1004515_pt1 | contig 16275 bp, 10 predicted proteins | sample GOMGulsemesocosm_3_FD_184635 | JGI IMG/M metagenome (GOLD analysis project Ga0209395, IMG submission 184635) | Methane-oxidizing microbial communities from mesocosms in the Gulf of Mexico - GOM9D Gulf of Mexico (SPAdes) (version 2) | ecosystem: Environmental > Aquatic > Marine > Cold seeps... | reverse complement strand
CATTATGTTTTTTCTTCTTGAATAAAAATATAGGTAAATCCTGATTTTATTGATCACTAAAAATCTGTAGGGCTTTCCCTGTATGCACCTTCCTGATCCCCCACGGTTTTATACCGGATACGCCGATAGAAACCTCGGCAATAAAAGCTCAAACTAATTTCAATTCGTGGATTAACAAGGTTGAAAAAAGGGTGTGTATGAAAATCAAAAATAATACGGCGGTTAGCATAGGGAGAATGACCTTACTCTCCTTCATTATCATACCTGCATTGTCTGGTTGTTTTAGCTCAGAGAAGCAAGTGAAAAATGTGATAAAGGAAAGTACAGCAAAAGTAAATTCAGTTGAAGATGCGGTAAACAACACGCGACCAAACATTGTTTTTATTATGTCAGATGATCACTCTGAACGTGCTATCAGTGCCTATGGTAGCAAACTCATTGATACACCAAGCATTGATCGTATTGCTAATGAAGGCGTAATATTTAAAAATTCTTTTGTCGCCAACTCAATTTGTGGGCCATCACGTGCAGTAATGCTAACCGGTAAGCATAGCCATATTAATGGTTTTACTGATAACCATAGTTCTTTTGATGGTACTCAACCTACCTATCCGCAATACCTTCAAAAATCAGGTTATCAAACCGCCGTCGTGGGTAAGTGGCATTTGAATTCTGATCCGGTTGGTTTTGATTATTGGGAGATTTTACGTGGTCAAGGCCACTATTACTCTCCTGAGTTTATAACAAATAAACCGAATGAAATTACCGTCACTAGAGAAGTTAAAGGTAAACAAGGCAAGGTGAAAACTGAATATGAAAATACCTACCTTGGTGCCTATGCCACGATAAAAACTGGCGACTTAGCATTAGACTTTTTGCAGAGCAGAGATAAATCAAAGCCGTTTGCCCTGATTTATAACCATAAAGCGCCTCACAGAAACTGGATGCCTAACGTTGATGATTTGGGCGTTATTGATACCTCAGACCTACAAGTACCCGATAATTTCTTTGATGATTATAAAAATCGTCCAGCGGCCAAATTGCAAGAGTTAGAAATAAATGACATGTACTTATCCTATGACTTGAAGTTAAGCGAAGCCGATTACGCCGGTGATTTAGCTGATATATCTCAGGGTTGGGGCAAGCAGTGGCAAGCTTTATATGGCCGCATGACACCAAGCCAAAAAAGTAAATGGGATGCTTATTATCAAGAGCTAAATAAAGAATACCAAAATGTCAAAGGCGATGAAAGAGCCTTATTGGTATGGAAATACCGTCGATATATGCATGATTATTTAAGTTCAATTTATGCCATGGATAAAGACATTGGCAGAGTATTAGAATATTTAGATGAACAAGGTTTAGCCGAAAATACTATTGTGGTTTACACCTCAGACCAAGGATTTTATATCGGCGAACACGGTTGGTTTGATAAACGTTTTATGTATGAAGAAAGCATGAGAACACCATTAGTGGTTCGTTATCCGGCAAAAATTAAAGCGAAACAAGTTATTACTGAAATGGTACAAAATCTTGACTACGCGCCGACATTTTTAGACTTTGCTGGCATAGATATCCCTAGTGATATTCAAGGTATTTCATTAAAAGACAGCTTGGTTGAACAAAAACCAATTGACCGTGACGCACTTTATTATCACTACTATGAAGGCATAGAAAAAGAGCACAAAGTAGCTAAACAAGAAGGAATAAGAACAGCTACTCACAAATTAATTCACTTTAAAGATGTGGGTGTTGACCATTATGAGCTGTACGACATAGCTGCAGATCCAAGTGAAATGCATAACTTATACGGCACTGAAGCGATAAGTGAAATTCAAAGTAATTTGCACAGGCAGTTGGTCAATATAAAAGAAAAATACCAAGCACCACTTGTAAAAGAGATCTAATAAAAACTGTTTAAAAGAACAGCTTGGTGAGGTTTGCAAGTCTCACCACAAAGTTTAGGCCTACATTGCCTAATATGCTCTAGCGCTACCTGACTGACATCGACTTGGCGTTAGAGCTTTTTTACTCGATGTATTTATTTAGCTGAAGGCAAAGGGGAAAGTGATGAAAAAGCAGTTAATGAATAAAACATTTTCATCTTTGTCAGTCATGCTGATCATTACCCTTTTACCAATGGCAGCATTGGCGAAACCCATTATTCGTTTTACTACCCACGTTGTGTCACAAAGCACGGCTTATAAATCGACTCATTTATTGCTCACTGAAGCTTTTAACCGCATTGGTTATAAATTTTCAATGAAAACTCTACCGGGTAAAAGATCGCTTCAAGAAGCCAATAAAGGTGCTTATGATGGAGAAGCGCACCGTTTTGCGGGATTAAATGATCATAATAATTTTCCAAACCTTATTAGAGTACCCGAAATTCAACAGCTAGTAGAAAATGCCATGTTTTCAAAGAACGTGACAAACTTAACTACACCTTGGCAAGCGTTAACAAAGTACCGCGTTACCGTACCAAGGGGGTCTATCTGGCTAACCACAATGGCTAAACAATATGCTAAGGATTTTCAAGAGCTATCAACACCAGACCAGATGTTGAATTTTATTAAATATGACCGGGCTGATATTGCTTTGATGTCAATTGAGGCTGCCGAGTTATTAACATCAAATAAGTTTGTAACTAGCGGCATTAAACAAGTAGGTCCGGTGTTATCAACTTTAGCTATATACACCTACCTACATAAAAAGCATAAAAAATTAGTACCAAAACTTGCCTCGGCACTACACAAGATGAAGCTCGATGGTAGTTATCAACGACTTATAAAACAAAGCAGAGTAAAGAAAAAGCAGAGTAAGTCACGGTATAAGTTTTAAAGAATCACAACAAATATTGGTAACTCCCTGCCAATATTTAGGAAACAAGTTGTTTCTTTGTGATATTAGGGGGGAGGTAACTCCCCCTATTTTTATGTTCAGGATGAACGGTATGTCGCGGTGTCATGGATGACAATGAGCGTGTATGTTCAGGATGAACGGTATGTCGCGGTGTCATGGATGACAAGGAGCGTGTATGTTCAGGATGAACGGTATGTCGCGGTGTCATGACGTCATAGGGATATGACTTATTAGACAATGCAGACGGTACAGGAAGTACCTTATTAGATAATGCCGGAGCATATTATCCTGAGCACATTGTCCTGATGACAAGGAGCGTGTATGTTCAGGATGAACGGTATGTCGCGATGTTAAATGTCAAATATGCTAATGAATAGGTAATTTACTTACTAACTAACTAATACAGATAATAAAAATAACACAGGAATTGATATGAATATAAAATTTGGACTAATGAAAAAAGTGTTTGTTTTAGTACTTTTGCTGTTACCACTGAGTTCTTGGGCTGTATCAGAAGCAGAGCAGTTACCTGTGCGAAGTTTTGCTATTGCCTCACCGACACCGGATAAGTTTAATCGCTTTATTGATTTTATTAATGATGATTTATCCAAAACAGCAGTAAACCAGTTGTTTTTACGCATTAATTATAATTATCAGTTTACATCATACCCTGAACTGGCTGATAAAAATGCGCTGAGTGAGCAGCAAGTTAAACACCTAGTTAACACAGCAACTAAACATAATATTGAAATTATCCCCATCATCAATTTGCTAGGACATCAATCTTGGAAACAAGATAATATTCGTTCTTTACTTACCGTTTACCCTGAGTTTGAAGAGCCGGCAGGTAAAAAACTGCTCGATAAAGACTTTTACACTCGTGCTTACTGTCCTAATCACCCCGAAGTTCATGATGTAGTCTTTGCGCTTGTTGATGAGTTAGTTGAGGTGTTTTCTGCTAAAGGTGTACATGTTGGTATGGATGAAGTATTCATTCTAGGTGAAGAGGGTTGTGCTCGTTGTAAAGGTAAAAATAAAGCTGAAATTTTTGCTAATGAAGTCAACCGTATTCAGGCACATTTAGCTAAAAACAATGTCGCTATGTATATCTGGGGCGATAGATTACTCGATGGTAAAATCACAGGTCTTGGCAAATGGGCAGCCTCAATGAATGACACTGAAGCTGCTATCGATTTAATCTCTAAAGACGTTATTATTTGTGATTGGCAATATAAGTTTGCCCCGCCAACACCAGGGTACTTTGCCGTTAAAGGTTTTAATGTTATTAGCGCTTCATACCAAGTACCAAGTGTTGCATTGTTTCAACTAAGTAATATGATCGGTATGCGCGCCAACACTAGAGCGACCATTAAAAATAGACTGAGAGGCATAATGCATACTTACTGGGGCAGCTTTGATAGTTTTAATCAATGTTACCAAGGTAAACAATGTGAAAATGACGTTAAAGCTAATGCAGTGGAAACGTTTAAAAGCATTTATCCTAAAAAAGAAAGCTAATGTTTGCTGTTAAGTCTATTGATAAGTTGCCGTTGTTACTACTTGCTGTCAGCATGTTAGTCAGTTGTACTATCACTAACAATAACAGCAAAGAAGCAACAAAGTTAACCCGTGCGCCGTTAGATAAACCTAATGTCATCATATTTTTTCTCGATGATAGTGGTTATGGTGATTATGCTCACAATGGCAATCCTACCATTGCCACACCAACAATCAGCAAATTGGCTAATCAAGGGATTAACTTTACTCAGTTTTATACTAGCTCCCCGGCATGCAGTGCTTCGCGTTACTCCTTATTAACCGGGCGGGTACCGGGCCGCTCTGGTCTAGAGCGTTGGGTTATAGGGCCTGAACACCCCAAATACCTGCATCCGAAAGAAATAACTATTGCAGAAGGATTAAAACAACAAGGTTATCGCACTGGCATGTTTGGTAAATGGCATTTAGGTAGTCCTAATAAAGCCAATGATATGACAGTAGATAGCTTGCCGCTTGCTCACGGTTTTGACCAGTGGCTTGGTACCAATGTCTCGCATGATTATGCTAATGCAAAATTGTTGGAAAGCTCTACTCGGGGTCAGCAATTTTTCCCTGGGTATCGTGAGCTGGCAAGCGATTTACCGAGTAATACCGATGTTTCAGATAACCTTACTCAACGATATACCGACGGGGTTGTTAACTTTATTAAACAGAATAAAGCCAAACCCTTTTTTGCTTATGTTGCCTTTAATCAACCGCATTTAGGTCTTCATGTTGCACCACGTTTTAAAGGGAAATCTCGTCGAGGTTTACTTGGTGATGTGATGAGTGAAATAGACGCTTCATTAGCGCGGGTATTAACTGCAGTTGATAAAGCGGGCATTTCCGAGAACACCCTAATTATCTTCTCTTCTGATAATGGCCCTTGGGTTAAGTTTCAACAGAAAAATCATCACCGTTATGGTGATGTGCGCTTAGATGTCGGTTACGCCATGCCATTTCGGGATGGCAAAGGTTCAAACTGGGAAGGTGGTCATAGGGTACCGGGTATTTTTTATTGGCCCGGTGTATTTACTGGCCCTAAAGTAGAGCAAGCCCCAATAAGCACCTTAGATATTTTACCGACCATTTTTTCTTTAGCCGGCGCGACGTTACCGACAGATCGTATTATCGATGGTCGTGATATCTCTAGTTACTTAATCGCATCAAACAAACAATCAGTTAAACCATTTGAATTTGTTTATTCAGGCAAGAAAAATCAGGTGACAGCCATAAGAAAAGGACCATGGAAATTAGTGACCGATACTTATTCTCAATTAGGTAAAGATTATGGTTATCAAGCATCCAAACAAACACCGTTATTATTTCAAGTCGAACATGACTTATCAGAAAGTATTGATTGGGCGCAAGAGCAACCACAATTAACTAAACGTTTGAGTGAGAAGTTAGCTCAATATCAGCAAAATATAGATGACGAATCAAGCTTTTGGCATAAAGATTAGGCTAAGCTTCGATGAAAATTTAACAGATAAGCGCTATTAAAAGGGAATACGCACTAGTAGTTGCACGCCTTGGTTTGTTTTGCTGTCTACGGATAACTCACCACCTAAGGCGATAGCGCGTTCACGCATGCCTTGCAAACCGTATGAGCCGGCTTTACTTGACCAACCAATTTTTAAGCCTTGACCATTGTCAGAAATGAGCAATAGCAGCTCTTTGTCTTGAAAGGTAAGCACTATTTCTACTTGACTGGCTTTGGCATGTTTAGCGATATTGGTTAAAGATTCTTGGGTGATTCTAAAGAGAGCTATAGCGGCCTCTTCACTTAAGTCTATTTGGGATTCATGGGCGGTCACGTGACAATGAATCTCATGTCTAGATTTGAACTCATGTGCTAGCCATTCTATGGCAGCGACTAAACCTAAGTCTTCTAAAATACTGGGTCGTAAATCAGTCATTATTTGCTTTGATGTTTGTGAAGCACTTTTAACAAGTTTGCTTAGCTCTTGGGACTTTTCTAAACGTTCATTTTCATCTTTACAGCTGCGTAGACGTCTTATACCTATGGTGAGTGCTGTTAAAGTATGGCCTAGCTCATCATGTATTTCTCGTGCTAGTTTGGCTTTTTCTTCTTCGCGTACTTGTTGCATGTGCCTAGCCAAATTGCGTAATTCCAGTGTTCTTTCATTCACCTTTGCAGCAAGTTGTCGATTCCAATAAGTGAATAGGCAAATGATCAATGTAACTAAAATGGTGACCACCAGTAACGATTGAATAGCGAGTTTAATATCAAGCTTCTTTTCAATTTGAACGTTAATCCACTTATCAAAGATTAAACGTTTTTCTCGTTCGGAAATGTCACTAATGGCTTTTTCAATGATGGGGATAAGGGGCGCCATGTTTTTAGATGCCGCGAACATTATCTCGTAGTCATAAGGGGTGGTGGCCAATACCTTTAGCCCGGTAATACCTAATTTTCGTTGATGATACTCGGCTGAAAAAACATTATGTATGAAAACATCAGCGTCATTATTATCCAGAGCTTGCAGGCCATCAATGGTTGATTCGATAAAGGTGACCTCGACATGAGGATGGTTTTTTGCTAAGAATGCATGGGCGAAGGAGCCATACTGTACCGCGACTCGTTCGTTTTGCAGAGAGTCTAGTCCTTGAATAATTGCGGCGTCTTGTCTGCCAAGTAAAACTACCGGCATTTTTATGATGGCTTTACTAAAATAGACATCTTTTTGTAAGTTTGCTGTTTTTGGTAAGTAAGAAGCAAAATCGACTTCTCCGGACCTCAGGGCGTTAGCTAAGCCAATAAATTTCGGCGTGCGAAGTGTTGGCCGTATCTCTATGCCCAATTTTTCACTGACTATTTTGAGATAATCGGAGGTTAACCCCTGGTGTTGACCTGTGTCATCAGTATATTCAAAGGGTTTATGTGTTATACCACCCACAATGCCTTGCTTTATCACCTTATGTTGGCTGAGCCATTGTTGCTCTGCGGCGGTTAACCAGTTTTTACGCCATTGCTTTGCAAGATTACTGTTTTCTTTTACTGCTGCACTTGCTTGGCAATTATTACAACAAATAAAACTACCGATGAACAGCAAACCTACAAGTAATAGCAGTTGGGCCGATTTTATCATGGTATTACCTGCTGTTTAGTTAATTAAATCGTGACGATTAGCATATAAAACAATTTCGGCATTATTAGTAAAGCTCATTTTTTGTAAAATACGGGCACGATGGGTTGTAATAGTTTTCGCACTGACATTGAGTTTATCGGCAATAATATTGGGACCAGAGCCTATGGCTAGTTCTAAAAATACTTGGTATTCACGGTCTGAAAGGGTTTCGTGCAAGCAATCAATTTTATCATCTTGCACACCACGGCTGATATGGTTGGCTAATAACTCGGCCACTTCGGCGCTTAAATAGCGCTTGCCTTTTGCGGCAATTTTTACCGCGTTGAGAATTTCATCATCATCAGCATCTTTTGACAAATAACCTGCTGCGCCACCGTGAATAAGCCTAACTGCATATTGAGATTCAGGGTAGGTACTTAAAATAAGTACCGGCAATTTTGCTTTATCCGCTTTAATTAATTTGAGTAGTTCAACACCGCTTCTATCGGGTAATCGAATGTCTAGTAGTACCAAGTCCCAGTCTTGTTGGCGAATCATCTTTAAGGCCGTCGCAGCATCAGCAGCTTCACTTATATCAACGGGAAAATCTGCTTCTTGCAGTATTTGTCTAATGCCTGCTCTGACAACAGAATGGTCATCAACTAATAATATTCTCAACATATCTACTACTCCAACTTGATACAACGAATAAGACTTTATTTGCTTATTTACAGGTTTTAGCTAGCCATGCTATCTTTAAAAATACATTGAATGTATATTATAGGTAATAATCATCTATTCTAAAGGGTAATAACTAGCTTTATATAATTTAGTTTATTATATACAGACTTGTAAATAGTTATCTTTGTATTAAAAAATTATTTAGTTGCACATTTTTAAAGGGGTGTAGGGTAACCCCTATGGCATGTTACTAAAATCCTTACTCTTTGATGCCGGATACGCCGATAGTAAGACTTTTTCTTCAGGCGCATTGTATAGGTAGAAATCAAAAGGACACATTAAGAAGTTCCACTTAAGATTTCGAAAAGAAGGCCAAATGAAGTTTGCTTCTAAAGGTAGTGATAAACCCAAATCATCAATGATGATTTATGGGTCTTACCTTGAGTAAGTACGAAAAGCTACGAGGTTTTCGACAATACAAACATGCTTGGGAAAAAAATAAATATGAATATAACAAATTGTAGAAAAAATAAAGTTGCTTCAGCAGTAACTATTGCGTTAATGCCACTTTTTATAAGTGCAAGTTTCAGTGTCTTTTCTGCTGAGACCAATGACGAAACAGTAAAAACAAAAAGTATAAAAGAAGACATCGAGGTCATTGAAGTAACAAGCTTTCGTGACAGCCTTACCAGTGCTTTAAATGCTAAACGTAGTGCAAACTCAGTGATTGACTCTATCGTGGCTGATGATATTGGTAGCTTTCCCGATAATAACGTAGCAGAGTCTTTGCAGCGAATTCCTGGTGTATCAATTACCCGTAGCTTAAGTGGCGACGGTGAAAGCATTAGTATTCGAGGTTTTAGCCCAGGTCAAAATTTAACCTTAGTTAACGGTCAACAATTATCGACAAGTTCTTTCAATTTAGAAAATAATTTAAGTCGTGGCACAAACTTCGGTGTTTTACCGTCAACCATGGTTCAGCGTGTTGAAGTACATAAGTCTAGCGATGCTTACTTACCTGAAGGTGGTGTTGGTGGCACGGTAAATATTGTTACCCGCAGGCCATTGGCGCAAAAAGATGAGTTTTTATTTATGGCGAAAAGTTCACTCGGCTACAATACCTTATCTGAAACAAGTACACCCAAAGCGACGTTATTAGGAAGCTGGAAAGCCAGTGATACTTTTGGTGTTTCACTAAGTTTTGATTACTCTGATAAAGAGTCAAGACGTGATGCTGTTGAAGTTTTAAGTTATAAAAACCAAAGCTTTACTACGGTAAAAGGCGATATTTTTACCGATGTGTTAGTCCCTGGGGCTATTGGCGCGGCAATGTTTCGTCAAACACGTAAACAACAAACTGGCATGTTAACCCTTCAGTATCAGCCTAATGAAGCATTCGATGTCGTTTTTGATTATCTGCAAGGTGATATGTCAGGTGATAATTTAAATACCAATATAATTTCACGTAGTCATCTCTTTAAACCTCATAAACCAGGGACGGTATTGGATGCAACGCTTGATGAAGCATCGAATACCATTAGCTCAATCTCTTATAAAGCCAATCCTTTGGGGCCTCAAGGCTCAGGTTGGGCAGCCGCTATCGAGCGAAAATCGGCTTTAAAAAACAAAATGGCTAACTTACAACTAAAATGGCTAGGTGATGATTTAACCTTAAAAGGTGCTGTTGGTCTATCTAACTCTTCCGGAGGTTTCGGTAATGCCGGTTATCAACGTATCGCTATTAACGGGCCGTCAACGGTAAGTATTGACGATGGTATTGGTTATGTTAACTATCATGATGAAGACTTTAGTGATCTTAGCGACAATACAACATGGGGTTATGCTAAAAATAGTAAATCAACTGAAAATGAAAATAACTACATTACTTTAGATGCAGAGTATTTTTTAGATGATAGTTTTATTAGCTCGATTATGGTTGGGGCGAAGTACACACAAAGCATCCTAGAGCAGCGTATGCATATTCCAACAAATGATTTTCATAAAGTGACAGACGCTCATGGTGCTTTACGAAAATTAACCGCCGCTGAGCTAGGGACAGTAAAGCCGATAGCAAGCGACTTTCTTAGTGGTATCGGTGGTGAAGCCTCTCATTTATTGAACAATTATCAGTATTTGACCGCTAACAATATGAATGAATATGGCATTCTTTTTACCGACAGAGTGCATTTAGGTAACTCATTTGATGTCGATGAAAAAATAGCTTCTGTCTATGTGCAAGCCAACTTTGAATATGATTTTGACGAGGTGCTGTTGCGCGGTAATTTTGGTTTACGTTCGAGTAATCAACGTACTACAGTGTCGAATTTTACCAGTAACAAAACCACGCATGGACATAAAATTGCGGGTACTTCAGAAGATTCTCTTAACTTTAATTTTGATAATATAGAAGAGGGTAAATCGGATAATTTATTACCAAGCCTAAATGTTATCTTAGACCTACAAAATGATGTCGTAATACGAAGCGCCTATTCAACCGTAATCTCGCGCCCTGATTATACTCAGTTAGCTCGTCAATTTATTTACCAAGGGGATACTGAAGATAACCTTGATGATCCTAGTGGCACGCTGAGAGCAAAAACAGGTAATCCAGACCTAGATGCTTTTGAGGCTGACAAATATGACTTATCAGCAGAATGGTATTACAACGAAGGTTCAAGTCTTAGCGTCGGTTTATTCTTTTATGATGTAAAAACATACGTTGCAGACGAAGAAAGCCTTCAAGACATAGAGGGTAGAGAGTGGACTATTGTCAGACCTGAAAATAAAGATGGTGGCACATTAACCGGGATAGAAGTTGCGCTTACTCATCAGTTTACTCACTTACCAGCACCTTTTGACGGATTAGGTGTACAACTAAACTACACGGCTATTGATAGTGAAACAAAAGAGATCAATTCATTAACTGATGAGCAACTGCCTTTACCAGGGTTGTCAGATGAAACGTATAATGCTGTGCTTATGTATAGTAAAAGTGACTGGAATGCGCGTTTATCTTATAACTTCCGCTCTGAATATTATGAACAAGTGCAGTTTGGTTTACCGCGCTTTAATGATTCTATTGAACGTTTAAATGCACAAGTAAAATATGACGTAAGCGAGGGGTTAAGTGTCTATGTACAAGGTAATAACTTAACAGATCAACAAAACAAACGTTATATTGGTGACCCAACTCGCCCGTATCAAACCAGTGAAATAGGCGTTAACTATACTGTTGGTTTTAACTATCAGTTTTAACTCTCAGCTTTAATTGAAGCCATTCACGTTAAGTGAACTCGAAGTAATACCAATTGTAACAATGAATTAGTCAATTCAGAGCTATGTAAGGGAAGTTAGAATAAATAAAATTTGTGTAGATATAGTCACTCTACATCAAACAAATTTGTGAAATTATCACTTTCCTTACAAGCTCCCAAGGGCGAGTTTAAAAGGTTTATATGCGTCGTTATTGATTTTAACAAGGGAATAACCATTATTTTCAATCAATGCCTTGCCTTTAAACCTTTTAATTCTCGCTGAATGATCAATTCTTTATTTCAATTGGTATAAGCCATTGATTAAATTTAATCAATGGCTTTTTAGGTTGTTGGTAAGTAGCACCAAAAGGTATCAAATAAGGTAGTAACTATGAAAGTAACCATGAGGGATGTTGCAGAATTAGCAGGTGTTTCATCTAAAACTGTATCTCGGGTCATTAATAAAGAGCGATACGTTTGCAGTATTAAAGCTGAAAAAGTGTTGCAAGCAATTAAAGCGTTAAATTACCACCCCAGTGTGACCGCGCGTCAGCTGTGTGGTGCTCCATCATCTATTGGCTTTGTTTATGATAATCCCAATAGTCATTATATTATTGAATTTCAAAAAGGCATCTTAGAAATTTGTCTTGAAGATGGATTGGAGCTTTTTATTCGTCCTTGTAAAGCATCCTCATCAACAATTTGTGACGATATTGTTGTCATGGTTAGGCGAAGCCGAATGGCGGGGCTAGTATTAACGCCACCTTTGTCTGAAATGCCAACATTATTGGCAAGGCTTGATCAGGAAAATATTTGTTATGTTAAGGTCATTTCAGGCAATGATTGTGATGATGAGCGTACTGTATGTATTGATGACTTTAAGGCTGCAGCAGATCTTACACAATACTTGATTGATTTAGGACATAAAGACATTGCCTTTTTGCAAGGAGATAAATCTCACGATTCTGCAAAGCAAAGGTTTGCGGGTTATTTAGCAAAACTTAACGAAAACCAAATAGGTGAAAATGAAGATTTTTTTGTCGATGGAATATTTTCGTTTGAATCTGGCGTCGATGGGGCTTTTCAGCTATTAACACGTGATAAAAAGCCAACGGCTATCTTTGCTTGTAATGATGAGATTGCTGCAGGGTGCCTATTTGCAGCAGGATTTATGGATATATCGGTGCCAAAGCAACTTTCTATTGTTGGTTTTGAAGACAGTCCATTTTCAAGGCAAGCTTTACCTCAGTTAACGACGGCGAAGCAGTCGAATGAAATAATAGCTCAAACAGCGACACAATTGTTAGTTTCACTTATTCGTCAAAGTACTAAACCCCAATCTCGGGTATTTACTCCTGAGTTGGTTGTTCGTGGCTCGGTCTGCAAGTCTAACGGCTGAGTGCAAGGTTGAGTGAAAGGTAAAACTCATAAATAGAAGTATTAAATAAAAGTAAGGAAAAAAAAGGTTGTTGGCATAAATATGCCAACAACCTTTTATTTAACTACTTTAAATTGACTAATATAAGTTAACTACTTTGAATATTACCTATTAGTTAAAACTTAGCGTTAAAATTTATAATTAAAACCAACAGCGAATTGACGACCATTAGCACTTGTTACACGTGGGCGGAACGTATCACCAAGGTACTCGAATGATACTTCGTTGGTTAAATTGTTACCTTGTACATAAAGGCTTAAACCATTATCAAATCTATATTTAACTTTTGCTGTTAAACGTGCAATGGAGTCAACAAAGCGTGGCAGGCCAAGCTGAACTGTGTCCCGTCCTACAATAAGTTGACGGTTTTAATGGAAGGCCAGCATCTTTTGATAAATAACCTGCAGCGCCACCGTGAATTAAGCGCACCGCATATTGAGATTCAGGGTAAGAACTTAACATCAATACCGGTAATTTGGGTTTTTCTGATTTACTTGTAGGGTATTACCTACAGGTGTCGTGAGGGAAAACTCGTGCTATTGTTGATAAGATTTTTGCTCTTTAGATAAAAAAGGGCAAACACGGGTTGGTAGATAAGGAATTCCCTATACAGGCGGCTATTTAATTGTGATTGAATTGTTGCCATAAATAACTAAAAAGGTAATAAAGTATGCGACCTTCATACAAGGCATGTATTGTTCTCATTTCAAGTTTAACCCTGATTTTTGGCTGTAGCCAGTCAACAGACTCCCTAGAAAAAAACGCTGAAACTACAAAATCCTCTGTTGTTGATTATGACAATATCATCCCAATGCCCGTAGCGGCGGAGCAGGGCACTGATTATTTTGTGTTATCGAATACCAAACACATACTGGTTAGTGCTAGCCAGCCAAAATTAGAGGCAGTAGCGAGTTATCTAACCAGCGAAATTTCAAACGTTGTTAAGTCTGCTATTCAAATTAGTATGATGAGTGAGCAAAAGTTACTGGATATAAATTTATCGCAATCTGACGCGACTAAGAATCAAATTATTTTATTAATAGATAATAAATTAGCAGATGGCCTTGAAGCCTATAATATTGTGATTGAGAAACATCAGATAAAAGTTGTTGGTGGCTCTGTTGCAGGGGTTTTTAGAGGTATACAAACGCTTAAGCAACTTTTACCTGCGGCAGGTGATAATGCACTAGCGGTACTTAATACAGGCGTAATCAAAGATTATCCGCGTTATGAACACCGTGGTTTCATGCTCGATGTAGCGAGACATTTTTATACTGTAGATGAAGTGAAACAGGTAATTGATTACTTGGCAACATACAAATATAACGTTTTTCACTTTCACTTAACCGACGACCAAGGTTGGCGTATTGAAATTCCAAGCTGGCCGAAACTGACCACAGTGGGCAGTAACTCTGCAGTGGGTCAAACTAGCTGTGAAAATTGTTTTTATAGTTTAGATGAATACCAAGAAATTGTTGAATATGCTGATGAGCGCTTTATCACTTTAGTGCCTGAAATAGATGTACCTGGTCATGTTAAAGCAGCACTTGCCTCTTATCCTGAAGAGCTTTATTGTGATGGCGACAAACCGGATTGGCCTTATACCGGTATTAAAGTACGTATTAGCTCGTTATGTTTTTCTAATCCAAAGATTTATGACTTCTTTGATGACGTTGTCAGTGCAGTCGCGAAAAGAACCACCGGTAAATATATTCATATAGGCGGCGATGAAACCCCTAAATGGGTCAAACATCAAGACTATGCCGAGTTTATGTTAAAAGCCAGTGACATTGTGGCTAAACATGGCAAGACCCTAATGGGCTGGACCAATGATCTCGGTAGTGTTGATGGTTTAAGTACCGATGTCGTAGGTCAGCATTGGACCACTAAAAAGCATTGTTGTGAAAGTACCTTAAAAATGGCTAATCGTGGCAGTAAAATAGTAATGTCGCCTGCTAATAAGGCTTATCTAGATCTTAAATACGATAAAGATGCCCCTATAGGATTAAATTGGGCGGGTTATAACAGTATCGAAAATTCATATAATTGGGACCCTGCCACTAATATTGAGCAGCTAAACAGTGACAATATAATTGGAATTGAAGCGGCGCTGTGGGGAGAAACCATCAAATCTATGAGTGATGCACAATACATGATCTTTCCACGTTTATTATCCTTATCTGAAGTTGCTTGGTCACCACAAGAAAAACGTTCATGGTCAGGATTTAGCAAACGATTAGCACAGCATCTTGAATCTTTTGAGCGACAAGGCATTACTTATCGTGAGCTTGCCAAATAAGTATGATTAAACAAGCTGGTTAACTAGCTAAATAGAGGTTAGTTAACCAACAACCCAGTGCTTATTACGTTATGGGTAATAAGCGCTGTTCATTATGCTCCTAGCGTATTGAAACAGTGATAGTCCTCTTGTTTGAATGAAAATAGTTCGGATATATTTGCATGATATTTTCACGAATTTAATCGCAGAGCAATGTTCCTGTGCATATTCCCCGAATAACCATTATCTACACTCGATGTTTCACTTCTAATATTTTTGACTTTTGCGGAGTCAGAATAAACATATTAAAATTAGAATAAGTTCACTTATATAAACAGTGATTTTAATAAAAAAACAATCTAACAGTTGACTGTGTTTATATACAGTCACCTTCAATTCCTTCTTTCTACAAGAAAGCAGGATAAATTCCTCCTTTCACACATCAACCACTTCAATCTTTATTTTTAACCAATTGATATGTAGATAACAATCAAGTAATCTCTTAGCAATAAATAATTATGGACGATTAATCCCACCTTGTAGAAAGAAGGATTTTTTCCTCATATTAAACTGTTATGTGTCAGTTCATTCTGAATTTTTCTAGCCTCCAATCAACAATGCTCAGTATATAAAAGTTGTATTAATAAATGTTGAATAGAGTAACGTTAATGTAGAAAGGAAATCTAAATATGCGTTTAAAAAATTCTACTTTATTAATAATTAGCTGTGTATTTATAGGTGCAATTTTATTGTGGCAAGTAGAAATGAGTCATGAGTCTCAAGTAGATGCTTGTCTTGATAATGGCGGAAGTTTTAACTATGAATCATGCAGTTGTGATTATAAAATCAGCCACAAATTTATAGCAGATCATATCTGCGAGTAGTTGACACATAACAAGTCAATTTAAACGGAACTAAAACAGTTGGCTTAGTTTCGCTTCGCTACACATTATAGCCAACAATTTTAGTCCGCTTAATATGGGCGTTAGCTTTCTTTGAGGCTATGGTCACTTATCGAGGAATACATGGTTATATTTATCACATCAAAATCTGCTTATTCTGAGATGAAAAGTTTAATTTTGAGTAAAGAACATCCTGTTTGGTTAACTTGTAATGTCCTTACGGATGAAGAAT
>Ga0209395_1004513_pt1 | contig 16278 bp, 13 predicted proteins | sample GOMGulsemesocosm_3_FD_184635 | JGI IMG/M metagenome (GOLD analysis project Ga0209395, IMG submission 184635) | Methane-oxidizing microbial communities from mesocosms in the Gulf of Mexico - GOM9D Gulf of Mexico (SPAdes) (version 2) | ecosystem: Environmental > Aquatic > Marine > Cold seeps... | reverse complement strand
ATATGTCGCAATTAGACATCTAATTGTCGCATAGGTATGATTTGTACTTGTGATATTTACAACAAGACTATTTTATATGATATTGTGCATCTAGGAAATCACAATCATGAGTTGAAGTTATCATAATTATATGTATTAAAAAAATATAACGATAAAAATAAGTAGTTAAATTGAGATTACTGTTGTTGATGTATACATGTGTCAGTCGGGGGAATGAGGTATACATCTTAAACGTTGAAGAAGAAAGTGTTTTCTTTTTGTTCTTTTATTGTTGCTAATTTTAATGTGTTGTTATGATGAGAAAAACCGCTTCAAATATTGAAGCGGTTTTAAATATTTACCCAGAAAGGTATCGGTTTTTACATGTAATCTTCAATTGGGTTACAAGAACAAATTAAGTTTCTGTCACCAAAAGCATCATCAACACGTCTAACAGAAGGCCAGAACTTGTTATCAGCAATATATGCTAATGGAAAAGCTGCTTGTTTTCTTGAGTATGGCAATGTCCATTCGTCAGCGGTTAACATTTCCTGTGTATGGGGAGCATTCTTTAAAGGGTTGTTGGTCTCTTCTTTAGTTGCCTCAGAAATTTCTTTTCTTATGGCGATCAGAGCATCACAAAAACGATCTAATTCAGCAGTGCTTTCAGATTCTGTTGGTTCCACCATAATGGTTCCAGCAACCGGGAAAGAAACTGTAGGTGCGTGGAAACCGTAATCCATCAAACGCTTAGCGATATCAACTACTTCAATGCCGTTTTGTTTAAAATCTCTACAATCTAAAATCATTTCGTGCGCAGCACGATTCATTTCACCTGTATACAATGTTTCGTAATGTCCATTTAAACGCTCTTTGATATAGTTTGCGTTTAAAATGGCGTTCTTAGTCGAATTTGTTAATCCGTCTGCGCCTAACATAGTGATGTATCCATAAGAAATTAAACAAGCCAAGGCTGAACCCCAAGGTGCCGAAGAAATAGCAGTAATTGCGTTTTCTCCTCCTGTTGCAATCAGCGGGTTAGATGGTAAAAATGGAACAAGTTGCGGAGCTACACAAATTGGCCCAACTCCAGGTCCACCACCACCATGAGGAATGGCAAATGTTTTATGTAAGTTTAAGTGACAAACATCTGCTCCAATAGTTGCAGGATTTGTCAATCCCACTTGTGCATTCATATTTGCACCATCCATATATACTTGACCTCCATTGTCGTGAATGATCTGTGTGATTTCCATAATAGCTTTTTCATATACTCCATGAGTAGAAGGATAGGTTACCATTAATGCAGAAAGGTTTTCTTTATGTAATTCAGCTTTTTCACGCAAATCAGCAACGTCAATATTTCCTCTTTCATCCGTTTTGGTAACTACAACTTTCATTCCGGCCATTACTGCAGAAGCAGGATTTGTACCGTGTGCCGAAGCAGGAATCAAACAGATGTTTCTGTTTGTGTCTCCATTACTTTCGTGATATGCTCTAATTGTCATCAATCCAGCAAACTCACCTTGAGCACCAGAATTTGGTTGTAGAGAAGTCCCTGCGAATCCTGTAATTACATTCAATTGCTCTTCAAGGTTTGTTAAAACTTCTTGATACCCCTGTGCTTGTGCTAGAGGAACAAATGGGTGAATATTCCCCCACTGAGGATTGCTTAACGGTAACATTTCAGAAGCAGCATTTAATTTCATTGTACAAGACCCTAAAGAGATCATAGAATGATTCAATGCTAAATCCTTTCGTTCTAGTTTTTTGATATAACGCATCATGTCAGTTTCTGATTGATACGTGTTAAATATTTCGTTGTCTAAGAAAGATGTGTTTCTTAAAAGGTTTTCAGGAATTACTCTAATTGGTTGAGGTAATTTTCCTGCTTTTAAATCGAATGCTTGTTCAAAACAAGCAACAATAGCTTTAATTTCTTTAATGCCAACAGTCTCATTGATAGAAATTGAAACATGATTGTCGTCAATATAATTGAAGTTAATTCCGTTTGATTCTGCAGTAGATTTTAGTTTTTTAGCATCAACTTCAATTAAAATCGTGTCAAAATAAGAAACGTTTTTTTGTTTAAATCCTAAGGCTTCTAATTGTATAGATAGGGTTTTGGTATTGGTGTGAACGCTATCTGCAATGTATTGTAAACCATCTTTACCATGATATACTGCATACATACCGGCCATCACTGCTAATAAAACTTGTGCCGTACAGATGTTAGAGGTTGCTTTTTCACGTTTAATATGTTGCTCTCGTGTTTGTAATGCCATACGCAATGCTCGTCCGCCATCAACATCTTTTGTAACCCCGATAATTCTACCAGGCATACTTCTTTTGTATTTATCTTTTGTTGCAAAGTATCCAGCGTGAGGTCCTCCGTAACCTAACGGAATTCCAAATCGTTGTGTCGTTCCAACAACAATATCAGCTCCAAATTCTGCCGGAGCTTTTAATTTTACTAATGATAAAATATCTGCAGCAACAGCAACTTTTATATTGTTTTCGTTGGCTGTAGTAACAAAATCGGTATAATCATTTACAATTCCATGTTTTCCAGGATATTGTAAAATAGCACCAAAAAAATCTTCAGAAAACTCAAATTCTTCATGGTTTCCAATCACTAATTCAATTCCGATTGGCGTAGAGCGTGTTTGTAAAATGGACAATGTTTGTGGTAGAATTTCTTCTGAAACAAAAAACTTGTTTGCTCCTGCTTTTTTCTTTGCTCTTTCTCGAACACTAAATAACAATGCCATTGCTTCAGCAGCAGCAGTTCCTTCATCCAATAAAGAAGCATTTGCCAATTCCATTCCGGTTAAATCACAAACCATAGTTTGGTAATTTAATAAAGCTTCTAAACGTCCTTGTGCAATTTCTGCTTGATAAGGAGTGTAAGCGGTGTACCAACCCGGGTTTTCTAAAATATTACGTAAAATTACACTTGGTACAATAGCTTCATGATATCCTAATCCAATATAGCTTTTAAAAACGCTGTTCTTTGCACCTAGCTCATGGATGTGACTTAAATATTCATACTCACTCATAGCAGGAGCTAAATCTAAATCGTTTTGTAAACGAATATCATCAGGAATCGTTTCGAAAATTAATTGATCTAAGTTGTCTGCTTTGATAGTTGACAACATCTTTTTCTGCTCCTTAGTATTAGGGCCAATATGTCTTCTTTGAAATGAATTTGTGTTCATTGTTGTGATTGTTTGTTGTTGTTAAAAACAAAAAATATTTTGCGCATCAAAAGTACTTAAAATTCAAGACATTTTTTGATATGATTTTGATTAAAAAGTACATTTTATTAACCAAAGTAGATGGTTATGAACAGAATGGTTATTTTTGTGATATGGACTATGTTAGAAAGCTTTTTGATTTTTATTTAAATGCAAGTGTTCATGTGGCATTATCAGTGTATTGTTTTGTGCGTATCACTGAAAAATATTTTGACTTACCCTACAATGAAGCCCTTGATTACTTTATCTTTTATGGAACCATTACTGGGTACAATTTTGTTAAGTATTTTGGAATTGCAAAGTTTCATCATAGAAGTCTAACAAACGATTTAAAAGTGATTCAATTATTTTCGTTTTTTTGCTTTTTATTAATGTGTTACTATGCATTTCAATTACCACTACCAACGCTACTTTGGTATTTGCCATTTGGAGCATTGACAATTTTATATGCAATTCCTTTTTTAAGTGGCTTTCAAAAAAATCTACGCAATGTCAGTTATATGAAAATTGTAGTTGTTGCATTTGTATGGGCAGGTGTGTCTGTTGTCATTCCAATAATGGATGCAAAGCAAGCCATTGAAAACCCCGTAGTTTGGTATATGTTTTTGCAACGATTTGTGTTGGTGGCAGTTTTAATACTGCCCTTTGATATTCGGGATGTGCAGTTTGATGCCATTTCTTTACAGACCATTCCAAAGAAAATTGGAGAGAAAAACACGAAGAAATTAGGCTTTGCACTACTGTTATTTGCGGTGTTGTTGGAATTTTTAATAGCACCTGATTTAAGGTTTAGATCGATTTTTTTATTAGTGTTTTTAGCGATGCTTTTTTTCTTGATGAGAGCTACTGTGCAGCAGTCAAAATATTACAGTTCATTTTGGGTTGAACTGTTGCCTATTCTATGGTGTCTTGTACTTTTTGGATTTACAGGTGTTTAATGCTGTTTTTTGTCATATTTTTAAAAAGAGTTGGCTGATTAAAAGGATTTGATAATTCTTTAAAATAACTTCTTACTCAGTGATTTACTTTGTAGATTTGCTTGCTTAACAACAACACAACACAGTAAAATAATGAACATTCCAAAAAGAAATTACATTTTCGATTTTGACAGTACGCTAACTCGGGTGGAAGCATTAGATGTTTTAGCAGAAATTACCTTGGCTAACAATCCAAAGAAAAATGAAATTATTCAAGAGATAATTGACATTACCAACTTGGGTATTGATGGCGAAATTTCTTTTACAGAGTCCTTAGAAAAACGCATCAAATTATTAAATGCAAATAAATCAGATCTACCAGATTTAGTCAATGCATTGAAAAAGCAAGTTTCTACATCTATAGAGAATAATAAAGAGTTTTTTGAAGAGTTTTCTCAAGATATTTATGTGGTTTCTTGTGGTTTTAAGGAATTTATAGACGAAATAGTTGGGGAGTATAACATACCTGCAGAGCGTGTTTTTGCAAATACTTTTGAATTTGATGCAGATGATCAGATAATAGGATTTGATAGTGAAAACGTTTTGTCTCGACACAATGGGAAAATTCAATGTTTGAAAGACTTAAAACTTGAAGGAGAAATTCAAGTTATTGGCGATGGATATAGCGATGCAGTGACAAAGGAAGCGGGTGTGGCAGACAAGTTTTTTGCATATACCGAAAATGTGTCTAGAGAAAAAACCACGGAAAATGCAGATCATATTGCTCCAAATTTAGATGAGTTCTTGTTTGTCAATAGGCTACCTAGAAACATCTCTTATCCTAAGAATAGGATTAAAATATTATTATTAGAAAATGTACACCCAGATGCCTTTGATAAATTATCGAAAGATGGGTTTACGGTAGAGACAGTATCTAAAAGTTTATCTGAAGATGAATTGATAGCGAAAATAAAAGATGTACATGTATTAGGGATTCGCTCGAAGACAAAAGTAACCAAAAAAGTGATTGAAGCCGCTGAGAAATTAATGGTGGTTGGTGCTTTTTGTATTGGTACAAAACAAATAGATTTAGAAGTCTGTAAAGAAAATGGTGTTGTAGTTTTTAACGCTCCATACAGTAATACGCGTTCAGTTGTAGAATTGGCTATAGGAGAAATTATTATGCTAATGCGTAGTGTATTTCAACGTAGTACTGAATTGCATAATGGGCAGTGGAATAAAACGGCTCAAGGATCTAGAGAAGTTAGAGGGAAGAAGTTAGGGATAGTTGGATATGGTAATATTGGTAAACAATTATCTGTATTGGCTGAAGCGTTGGGAATGGATGTGTATTATTACGATGTCGAAGATAAATTGGCATTAGGGAATGCTACGAAAATGGAAAACTTATCTGAATTATTAGCGATTTCTGATGTAATAACATTGCATATAGATGACAATGCCGCGAATAAAAACTTTATGGGAGCGAAAGAAATTTCTCAAATGAAAAAAGGAGCACATTTAGTGAATCTTTCAAGAGGTTTTGTGGTTGATATTGAAGCGTTAACAAAGGCATTGAAAAATGGGGATATTGCTGGAGCAGCTGTAGATGTGTATCCTGAAGAGCCTGCGAAAAATGGAGATTTTTACACAGATTTGAAGGGCTTAGATAATGTGATTTTAACACCGCATGTTGGAGGTAGTACAGAGGAAGCTCAAAAAGATATAGCCGATTTTGTACCGAATAAAATTATGGCATATATCAATTCAGGAAATACGGTTGATGCTGTGAATTTCCCAAATATTAGACTGCCGAAACATTTAAATGCACATCGTTTTTTGCATATTCATAAAAATGTTCCCGGTGTTATGGCGAAAATAAATAAAGTATTGGCAAAATATAATATGAATATTACTGGGCAGTATTTGTCTACTGATTCAAAAGTTGGTTATGTGATTACTGATTTGGATAAAGATTATAATCAAAAAGTAATTAAAAAGCTAAGAGAGGTAGAAGGAACGATAAAGTTCAGAGTGCTGTATTAATAAGCATTATTTTTATTGATCCCTGAACAGCATATAGTTTAGGGATGTAAATATTAAAGCTCCAAGAAATTCTTGGAGCTTTTTGTTTATGGTTTAATTTTTAGATCTTTTTTTAAATTGATAATCTTATCATCAACTACATTTAAATACCGTCGACTTCCTAGATACCTGTTTTTATTGAATGCATCATAATGTGGTTGATCTTTGTTCATAGAGCTTACATGAACATTTTTTGAAGAATGAATAAATTCTCCTTTGTTGTTTCCTAGCCAAATTCCAACATGAGTAACACGTTGTTTTTTGCCTTCTTTTGCAGGAGTTCCAAAAAATAATAAATCCCCTTTTTCCAAACCTTCAAATTTTAATTCTTTATCAACTACTTTTCCTGCATGTACTTGTTGAGAAGCATCTCTTGGGATTATCAAGCCATTCATTAAGTATACTGTTTTTGTAAATCCGCTGCAATCATTTCCTTTTGTCGAAGTGCCACCCCATAAATATGGAACTCCTAACATGGTTTTGGCAGATGCTTCTATAAATTCCGCACTTGATGGGTTGTTTTTCAACCAAGCAGTGTATGTAGTGGCTTCTGATTTTTTGACAAAACCAATTCTTCCATCTGGATATTCTACTTCGAAAAAAGAGATGTGATCTTTACGAATGGCTAGTATTCCTCCAAATGCAATGTCAGAAATCCTTGTTGAGTGGTCATTTTTCAATGCATGCACAAAACCATTATTATTGGTATAAATGATTTTGTCTTTTTTGTTCCAGGTTTGCAATTCTTCGGAAGTCATTAATTGTATGCCTCCTGCATCTACCCAAGAAATGTAATTGTCTGGAGTTTGTATCCTATACCAATCTCCTTTTCTATCCAGTACTTTTAATTCCATTCCAAGCAATCCTTGTGTGCCTAATTCAGCTGAATGTTTGGGTTTTGAACGTATGTTGATGACAGAATTGTTCCCTAAAGCGTAGATGTTGTTTCCAACAGCCGAATCCGGTAAGATTCGCACTTGATTTTTAAAGGTTAGCTTCCTGTTTTTTAAACTATCTAATAGAATTGATAAAGCTTTTTTATGAGTTGTTTCTCCTATTAAAATGCTTTTGTTATTTGTGTTTGTAAATTGAATATCAAACAAGGCAACTCTTTTGTCGGGTGCATATTCCTTTTTTAATGTTGCTTGGAGGTGCTCCAGTTTAGCAATGGTATTATCGTTTTCTGTGCAAGAAACTAGCACAGAGATAACTAGCAAGAAAGACAGCTTTAAAGTTCTCATTGAGTTTATTTTTGGACTAAAATACAAAATACTATAAGGTATTTACAAGTTAATTTTTTGAGCACCATTTTTAAGAATGGAAATGTAATTGCTTACATTTTTCAATTCAAACCTACTTGATGGACCAGATGCGCTTATGCTTCCAATAAGTTTGTTACTCTTGTTAAATATCGGAATTGCCACGCAAATTAGTCCTAATTCAAACTCTTCTAAATCCAATGCATATCCTTGGCTCTTTATTTTTTCTAACTCGAGAAGAAATGTGGCTTTTTGCGTGATGGTATTTTTAGTTACTGCCTTAAAATTTAGTGACCTTACAATGCTTTCTGTTTTCGTATCTGATGAAAAAGCCAATAAAACTTTCCCAATAGCTGTGGCGTGTAAGGATTGATAAGAGCCTATAGAGGTGCTTATTTTTAAGCCTTGAATACTTTCTGCTTTGTTAATGTAAAATACTTGGTTGTCTTTTAAGACTCCGAATAGCACTGTTTCTTGAATGTTTATCGCAATATCTCTTATCGGAAGTTTAGTTGCATTAATTAAAGATTGATACAAAGGGACACGGTTTCCTAATTCAAACAACTTGCTACCTAAGCTGTATTTCTCATTTTCATTTTGTTGGACTACTTGCAATGAAACGAGTGTGCTTAGCAATCTATAAGTAGTGCTTTTGTTATAACCAGATTTCGTTGCCAATTCTCTTACACCCCATTCCTTTTTGTCGGATGTAAAAGCATCTAGCAATGTAAATGCCTTAATTATCGATTGGTTAAGGTTTTTAGAAGTTGTTTCCATAGAATTAGTGTAAAATCATTTTGGCTAAGATAAGATAAAAGTGTAGTTTTATAAAACAACGTTTCATATAATGAAACACTTTGATTTTTTGCTTGTAAAAACCGTAGCAAAATAATGTATCTTTAGTGTACTTATGAATTCGTTTGATAATAGAAATAAAGAGAGATGTATCAAGACAGTTTAGCCTACGCACAAGAACAAGATAAGCAAGATAAATTAGCCCATTTGCGTGATCAATTTCATATTCCGAAAGATAAAAATGGAAATGACTGGTTGTATTTTACAGGAAATTCATTAGGGTTGCAGCCAAAGAATACGCAAAAATACATTCAGCAAGAGCTAGATGATTGGGCAAATTATGGGGTAGAAGGGCATTTTGAAGCCAAGAATCCTTGGTTGCCATATCATGAGTTTTTGACCGAAAACATGGCGAAAATCGTAGGGGCAAAACCATTGGAAGTTGTGGTGATGAATACCTTAACAACCAACTTGCATTTATTGATGGTGTCTTTTTATCAACCAACAAAAAAGAAATATAAAATTGTTATTGAATCTGATGCGTTTCCTTCCGATCGGTATGCTGTGCAGTCTCAATTGAAGTTTCATGGATTTGATGTAGCAGATGGTCTAATAGAATGGAAACCAAGAAAAGGAGAAGAATTACTGAATATTGAAGACCTAGAAACCATTGTTTCAGAACAAGGTGACGAGATAGCATTGCTATTAATTGGAGGGGTGAATTATTATACTGGACAATATTTAGATTTGAAAAAAATCGCAAAAATAGGACATGCTAAAAACTGTATGGTCGGAATTGACTTGGCACATGGAGCTGGGAATATTTCGCCAGAATTACATGATTCGGGTGTTGATTTTGCTGCTTGGTGTACCTATAAATATTTGAATTCTGGACCAGGAAGTTTAGGGGGGTTATTTGTCCATGAAAAACATGCTCATAATAATGAATTACCGCGCTTTTCTGGATGGTGGAATCACAACAAAAAAACACGTTTTAATATGCGCCAACCCTTTGATGTAATGCCAGGTGCTGAAGGTTGGCAATTAAGCAACCCGCCAATTTTGTCTATGGCAGCAATTAAGGCTTCGCTCGATATGTTTGCTGAGGTTGGAATGCAAGCCCTACGAGAAAAATCAGAAAAATTGACTGGTTATTTTGAATTTTTAATCAATCAAATAGATTCGGATGCAATTAAAATTATCACGCCATCAAATCCAAAGGAAAGAGGTTGTCAATTGTCTATACAGGTGCAGAATGCGAATAAGAGTTTGCATCAAAAGCTAACAGAGAATAATATCATTACAGATTGGAGAGAACCAGATGTAATTCGTTGTGCTCCTGTACCAATGTATACTAGTTTTGAGGATGTGTATAAAATGGTAACTGTATTACGAACATTATTGTAAAGCGATTATGTTGAGCCCGCTTCAGCTTCGTATAAATAAAATGGTTTAGTTTTTTTAAAAAAAAACCTGAATCAAATTAAGAAAAGCATGAATAATAGAAAAATAGAATATTGGAACAGTTTAAGAAAAACGCTTAATGTTTTAGTCTTAATAGTAGGAGTATTGGTTGTATTATCAGCCTATTTTTATAATAAAAAAATAATGATGCCAAGTCTATTTGACATAGCAGGGGTCTTCATAGGCGTTAATTTACCACTACTGTTATTAGAAATGATTGATAGAACATTCGACATAAAAGAGAGTGTTTTATTGAAAAAAGGATTTAAATATGGCATGTATAGTTTATTAGCATTAGTTCCAGTTATGCTATTTATAAGTTTTTAAAATGAATAAAAAAGAAAACATAGTAATAGTGGGAGCTGGTTTGTGCGGCTCTTTATTAGCCTTGCGTATGGCGCAAAGAGGATATAAAGTTGAAGTATATGAAAGCAGGCCAGATTTAAGAATTACAGATATTTCTGCAGGAAGATCTATCAATTTAGCATTATCTGATAGAGGATTTAAAGCATTGCGTTTGGCAGGAGTAGAAGACAAAGCACGTGAAATCTGTATTCCGATGTATGGACGATTGATCCACGATGTTGAAGGGAATACATTTTCATCTAATTATTCTGGTAGGGAAGGAGAATATATCAATTCTATTTCTCGTGGAGATCTAAACGGAATTTTATTAACTGAAGCAGAGAAACACGAAAATGTAACCATTCGTTTTAATAAAAAGTGTACCGCTGTAGATATTGAGAATTCAACTGCAAAATTTGAAGACTATAGTTCAAAAGAAAAATTATCTGTATCGGCTGATGTAATTTTTGGGACAGATGGCGCAGGTTCTGTATTGCGTAAAAGCTATTATTTGGACCGTAAATTCATGTTTAGTTATTCTCAAAATTATCTAACTCATGGATATAAAGAATTGGAAATTCCGGCAACTGAAAACGGAAGTCATCAAATAAGTAAAGATCACTTGCATATATGGCCAAGAGGAGATTATATGTTGATTGCCTTACCCAATATGGATGGTAGTTTTACGGTGACCTTGTTTTTAGGAAATGAAGAAGGGAATTATAATTTCAAAAATTTAGATTCAGAAAGTAAAATCACCACTTTTTTTGAGGCTCAATTTCCAGATGCCTTGGCGTTAATTCCAAATATAGCGCAAGAATTTGCAAACAACCCAACAGGAGCGTTAGGAACAGTAAAATGCTCTCCTTGGTCATACAAGAATAAAACGTTGATTATGGGAGATGCAGCGCATGCTGTTGTTCCGTTTTATGGACAGGGAATGAATGCTTCTTTTGAAGATGTGGTGGTGTTTGATGAAATACTGGATAAAGAATTAGGAGATTGGGAGTCCGTTTTCAAAACCTATGAAAAAGCAAGAAAAGAAGATACAGATGCAATTGCAGATTTAGCGATCGACAATTATTTTGAAATGAGAGATCATGTGGCAAATCCACTATTTAAGCAAAAGCGAAAAATTGAAATGGATTTGGAGAAGAGTTTTCCAACAGAATACTATTCTAAATATTCGATGGTTACCTTCAATGAGAATATTCCATATGCTGAAGCGATGAAAAAAGGAAGAGCACAAGACAAGGCATTATTACATATGATTGCCGATAAAGATGTTTCAACGTCATTAGACATGAGTAAAGAAGAATTGGTAATTGTATTGAAAAAAGTAAAGCAACAAACAAATGCGATTTTGCATAAAGACAATATAGCGGGACTTCGTAAGTGAAAAAAAAATATGAGTTAGAGCGGGTAATGGGCTATGTTGCTTCGAATCTTTGAAACTTTTTATAAATAAATGAAAACATACATTGTTATACTTAGAGGAATAAACGTATCGGGAAAAAACATTCTTCCCATGGCCGAGTTGCGTGAGTTGTTAGCCAGTTTGCAATTTGAAAATGTTCAGACCTATATACAGAGTGGAAACATTGTTTTGAATTCTAATTTATCAAAAATAGCGGTGATCGAAAAGGTGAAAAAAGGAATTGCTTCAAAATTTGGTTACGATATTCCGGTATTGGCAAGAACAATTTCAGAATGGGAAAAAGCCATTGCAAATAATCCGTACCCAATTGATAATCATAAAATTGTATCTTTTACTTTTTTAAGTGAAGTGCCTACTGAAACAACTATTGACGTGAATATTACAAATGATGATGTTTATACGATAGTACATGACATGGTATATATGTATTGTCCAGATGGCTTTGGTGGCACAAAATTGACAAATAACTTATTTGAAAAAAAATTAAAAATAACCGCTACGTCTCGTAATTATAGAACAACGATGAAGATGTTAACGTTAGCAAAAGTATAATATATGGAAGAAAAAAAAGTAACACCAAGAGGCGCCTATCCACACGTAAAAGTTGTGGGTGATTTTATTTTTGTGTCAGGAACCAGTTCGCGTAGACCAGACAATTCAATTGCTGGAGTAGATATTATTGACGAAATGGGAACCAAATACTTGAATGCAGAAACACAAACGAGAGAAGTGTTGAACAACATTGATAAAAACCTGAAAAAAGTAGGAGCGAGCATTAAAGATGTGGTAGATGTATCTACCTTTTTGGTAAACATGAATGATTTTGCAGGGTATAATAAAGCCTATGCAGAATTTTTTGATAAAGAAACTGGACCGACGCGTACAACAGTTGCTGTGCATCAATTGCCACATCCAGATTTGGTAGTAGAGATAAAAGTGACTGCGTATAAGAAAAGTTAGAATGAAGAAGGAGGTGTGATGTTGATGGGGTAAATGATTTCGCATAAGTCATAAAAGCCTGTTTCAGATGTGGATAGAAGCGTAATTTGTATTGAATGCTAATTTTCAAACCGAAAAATCATGATTAAATTTTTTAGGAAAATCCGAAAACGATTGGTAGCTGAAAATAAAATATCTAAGTATTTTAAATATGCTATTGGCGAAATTGTATTGGTGGTTATTGGTATTCTAATTGCCTTGCAAATTAATAATTGGAATCAAATAAAAAATAATGAAGCACAGTTTGTAATGGTTTTAAAAGAAATAAGACGGGATCTGCAAACTGATTTGATAAATGCTGTAACTGGTTTAGAGCATGGAAAGGAAATAGATTCGTTAACTGTTCTTATTTTAAAAAGAAAACTCACAAAAGAGGATTATTTAAAAAAAGAGAATCAAAAATTGTTTTGGTTGGGTTTACAATTTATCCCTTTTGATTATCAAAAAACTTCCTTTAAAAAATTAGAAGTTTTTAATGGTGTTATCCTTGATAAATACAACGAACTTAATAGAAAAATAAACATATTTTATAATGTTACAGGGAAGTTTTATGACGATAATTACAGAAATTTTCGTGAGCAAATTAAAGAAAGAAACGATTATTTAGCTAATAATTATAATTGGTATTATATACTTCGTAAGAGAGATGTAACAGAAGAAATGTTTGATTTTTATTTAAACAGCCCTACATATAAAAATTGGATTTCTAGACATCAGGCAGATCATACAACGAGTAAGCATGGTGTGTTAAATAATTTTCAGATTAGAGGGTTTGAGTTAATTGCTCAAATAAACGAAGTGTTAAATGATGGTTATAAAATTAGAAATAAAGAGCTACTTAAAAAATTTGGAAAACCTTTAGAAGAGGGCACAGATTTAATAGGGGAATACAGCATAAGTGATAGCCAAGAAACATTTGTTATTCGTAAAATAGGAGGGTATTTATTTATTGGTAATAATATAATGAAGAGAGTAAGCAAAGATACATTGTCTTATATAAGAAGTAAAACCTCGCTTGAAGTTGCAGATAGAAGCAAAAAAGGAGTTACAATTGGGTTAGAATTTATCAACCTTAAAGATTCAACTCAGAATGAATACTCCAAAAAAATAAGTAATAATTAAATTTATAAATTTAGGAAGGTGAACATTCAAAATTACATAAACGGAGAATTTGTAAATCCAATAAACGGTGCGTTTATTGATAATTACAATCCATCTAACGGAGAAGTATATGGTCAAATTCCAAATTCATCTTCTCAAGATGTAGCGTTTGCCTACAATTCTGCCAAATCTGCTTTTAAGCAATGGTCAAAAACTACGGTAGAAGAACGCAGTAGAATTCTGATTAGAATTTCAGAATTATTAGAAGCCAACATAGAACGTTTTGCATTGGCAGAATCTAAAGACAATGGAAAACCATTGAGTTTAGCTAGACAGATTGATATACCAAGAGCTGCAAGTAATTTTCGTTTTTTCGGAAATGCCATTACACAATTTGCATCAGAATCTCATGAGAGTGTAGGATTGAATGCGGTAAATTTTACATTGCGTCAACCTTTAGGAGTTGTAGGTTGTATTTCTCCTTGGAATTTACCACTGTATTTATTTACTTGGAAAATTGCTCCTGCCATAGCAGCTGGAAATTGCGTGGTTGCTAAACCGAGCGAAGTAACGCCAATGACTGCCTATCTATTAGGAGAAATTTGTGCAGAAGCAGGTTTGCCTAAAGGGGTATTGAATATTGTTCATGGCTTGGGAACAACAACAGGACAAGCCATTGTTGAGCATCCTGATATCAAAGCAATTTCTTTTACTGGAGGAACAGCAACTGGAGCACATATTGCCAGAGTTGCTGCACCAATGTTTAAAAAGTTGTCGTTGGAGTTAGGAGGGAAAAACCCGAATATCATTTTTGCAGATTGTGATTATGACACCATGTTAGAAACTACTGTACGTTCTTCATTTGCCAATCAAGGTCAGATTTGTTTGTGTGGAAGTAGAATTTTTGTGGAAGAAACCATTTATGAAAGATTCAAAGCAGATTTTGTTCAGAAAGTAAAACAATTAAAAGTTGGTCATCCATCAGATGCGGCAACAAATATTGGTGCTTTGGTTTCAAAACCACATATAGAAAAAGTTGAAGCCTATATTAAAATTGCTGAAGATGAGGGTGGAAAAATTTTATGTGGAGGGTTGGAAGTTACGGTTCCTAATTATGAAAACGGATATTATTTACAACCAACAGTAATAGAAGTAGAAGATAATTCTTGTAGCATCAATCAAGAAGAAGTATTTGGACCTGTGGTTACGATTATGTCGTTTAAAACTGATACAGAAGCATTGGAATTGGCAAATGATGTTAAATATGGATTGTCTGCAACTTTATGGACCAATAATTTAAATAGAACCATGCAGTTTTCTCAGCAATTACAGACCGGGATTGTTTGGGTAAATACGTGGATGCTTCGTGACTTGCGTACGCCATTTGGCGGGTCAAAAGCATCTGGAGTTGGTAGAGAAGGAGGTTTTGAAGCCCTACGTTTCTTTACAGAATCCAAAAATATATGTATAAAATATTAGTTGACATTCTCGTGAAAGCAGGAATCTCATCAGAAAAAGTAGAAATATAAATTAAAAGATTCCGCATCAAGTGCGGAATGACAGGAAAAAATGAATTTAAATATAAATAACAAGAACGCCTTGGTGTGTGGAAGTACACAAGGAATTGGAAAAGCATCTGCAATGGGATTGGCTGCAGAAGGAGTAAATGTCACCTTGATTGCAAGAAATGAAGAGAAGTTGAAAGCAGTGCTTTCAGAATTGCCAAATAACAATCAGAAGCATCGGTATATTGTAGCTGATTTTTCGAATCCAACGGACTTGAAATCAAAAATTGAAGCAAGTAATTTAGACTTTCATATTTTGGTAAATAATACAGGTGGTCCAGCTGGTGGGCCTGTCTTTAACGCAAGTTTAGACGAGTTTGAATCTGCGTTTACACAGCATTTAAAATGCAACCATGTGTTGGTGCAAGCAGTTGTTCCGTTTATGAAGTCTGAAGGTTTTGGTAGAGTTATCAATGTGATATCTACTTCTGTAAAACAACCATTAGATGGTTTGGGTGTTTCAAATACCATTCGTGGTGCGGTTGCTAGTTGGTCAAAAACCTTGGCAAACGAACTAGGTCAGTTTGATATTACAGTAAACAATGTGTTGCCAGGAGCAACTGGAACAGAACGTTTGACAGAGATTATTAATAACAAAGCGAATAAAACAGGATTGTCTGTGGATGAGGTTTCTAAAAATATGATGAATGCTTCACCAGCAAAACGTTTTGCAAAACCAGAAGAGATTGCCAATGCAGTAGTGTTTTTAGCAAGTGAAAAAGCAAGTTTTATCAACGGGATTAATGTTCCGGTTGATGGTGGAAGAACGAAAAGTTTATAAGTTTAACCAAATCTCGCGTTAGGGATTGAAGCGATATCCTTTTTAATGTCAGTTCGAGTGTTTTATTTGTAGATTGAGCATAGTCGAAATCATAAATAAAATGTATCGAGAACACATAAAAAGATAAAGTGAAAAGCCCGACCTTTAGGGAACGCCAAAAAAAAATAGAAGTCATGAGCAAATTAGTATCGCCTTTAAATTTTAAAAAATGGATAGATGAAAATCGTCATTTACTAAAACCACCTGTAGGGAATAAATGTGTTTGGAAAGATGGAGAATTTATCATAATGGTT
>Ga0209395_1004512_pt1 | contig 16280 bp, 13 predicted proteins | sample GOMGulsemesocosm_3_FD_184635 | JGI IMG/M metagenome (GOLD analysis project Ga0209395, IMG submission 184635) | Methane-oxidizing microbial communities from mesocosms in the Gulf of Mexico - GOM9D Gulf of Mexico (SPAdes) (version 2) | ecosystem: Environmental > Aquatic > Marine > Cold seeps... | reverse complement strand
GCTAAGAAATACAAGGCTCAAAGTCGGGAAACTTTGCGCAGCGGGTCTATTTTGTTGCTAATCTGTAATTTGTTTCATTTTAATTACTTGTTATGTTTTAAGTTTTATTTGCCAATACAGACTTTGAATAGTCCTGTTTTTATTGAGTTTGTGAAGGGTTGAGGTGTAGTTGGGGTGTAGTGAAAATTCACTTACTGCCCAATGATCGATTTGTAGTTTCCTTTTTTGAATGCTGTTTTAATAGTTTTAAACGTTGTTTATGCGTTGTCCTCCGTAATATTTCTAAAAAATCTGTGTGGATATACTATTATTTTAGGATGCTTTTGTAAAAATGTCATGGCTACCAAAAAATCCTAGAGAATATTGTTGCTAATCACTTTATTTTTATACGTTTTTCCATATAATCATATCGTTTTCAATAGTTTTATACGTATTTACATATAATTTACTATATTTGTGTTAGTTTATACGTAAAAACATATAATGAATACTTTAGCTAGCTTTGTAAAGGCACGTAGAAAATCAATCCAATTAACACAGACCGAATTTGCTGAAAGGGCAGGGGTGGCCTTAACTGTGGTACGAAAAATTGAACAAGGAAAAACCAATCTGAGTGTAGAAAAGGTAAATTTGGTCTTGCGAATGTTTGGGCATGAATTAGGGGTTGTGGATAGTCGTAATTTAAAATAATTTAGATGAGAAAAGCAATTATTAAATACGGAGAGTTAACAGCAGGTGTATTGACGGAGCGTGATCAAGGAGATTATATTTTTGAATATGCATCGGATTATATTCAGAACAATCCAGCAGATTTTATCACATTTACGATGCCTGTTCAAAAGGAACCGTATATAAGTGAGCGATTATTTCCTTTTTTTGAAGGATTGATCCCAGAAGGTTGGTTGCTGAATATAGCCACCAAAAACTGGAAGTTAAATCCAAATGATCGCATGGGTTTATTATTGGCATGTTGCCAAAATTGTATAGGAGCAGTTAGTGTTCACCAAATAATAGCATCTCATGAATAAGTGTTTGTATTGTTATCAGGAAGTTGAGTCTGGAGATTTTCATAAAAAATGTAGTCTACTGTTTTTCGGTACGGAAACACCTCCTGCTTTGGAGTATTCCTTGTCAGAAATGAATGCTTTAGCCAAAGAAGTGATAGAAAGAAGTATTGCGGTACCTGGAGTGCAACCAAAATTATCTATGACAGTTTTATCAGAAGCACTCAGTCCTCAGCGATTGACGGTGGTAGGAGCATTGGGAGGAAATTATATTTTTAAACCACCAACGTTGGAATATATCGAAATGCCAGAAAATGAGCATTTTACCATGAGAGTTGCTGAGTTATTTAAGATTAGAACGGTACCTTCAACGTTAATTCGTTTACAATCGGGTGAGTTAGCCTATTTAACAAAACGTATTGATAGGAGGGATGATGACACAAAGATCCATATGCTGGATATGTTCCAGATTACCGAAGCCGTGGATAAGTACAAAAGCTCCATGGAGAAGGTGTCGAGAGCTTTAACAGCTTTTACAAGTAATATTGGGTATGATAAATTACAATTGTTTGAATGGACCTTATTTAGTTTTCTTTTTGGGAACAACGACATGCATTTAAAGAATTTCTCCATGATAAAATCAATACATGGTTGGGAACTTGCTCCTGCATATGATTTTTTAAATGTTTCAGTTTTAAATCCAAAAGATACAGAAGAACTTGCCTTGACAATGAACGGTAAAAAAAGCCGTTTAAAGAGGAAAGATTTTCAACAGTTCTCACAGCACCTTAACTTGACAAAAAAACAAGAAAACGCAGTGTACAAACGTTTTAGTACACAATTACCTAATGTGAAAGGCTTATTAGCTATTTCTTTTTTGTCAGTGCCAATTAGAAAAGAATACTTAGCGGTTGTGCTAAAAAGATATCAGCAGTTGGACTTGGGGTAATTATATAAATGTAGGTTTCTATATTTATATAAATCATAATTTAAACCTTCCTTAACATGCCATAAAAAGGAGCTGTAAAAAGGGTCAACTTAGTCCAGAATATCCAATTTAAACCGTATCCGCTACTTTTTTAATTCCTAAGTAGAAAAAAATGGATACTTATTTTATTATTCCTGTACCCCGCTGCGCCAAGTCTCCCGACTTAGCGCCACCATATTGCTCATATTGACAAAGAAAAAGAAGAACAAAAAATGAAAGAAGGTTACATCATAAGAGATCAAGAAAAGGTACATTTTATTACAGCAACTGTGGTGGATTGGGTGGATGTGTTTACAAGGAAATCGTACAAAGATGTATTTATAGAAAGTTTAGAGTTTTGTATTCAAAAAAAAGGAATGATACTTTATGGCTATGTTATTATGAGCAATCATATTCATTTAATAGTGCAATCAGATAATGGTAAGCTGTCGGATCTATTGAGAGATTTTAAGAAGTTTACGGCCTCAAGTATTTTAGAGAAAATACAAAGCGAACCAGAAAGCAGGAGAGAATGGATGCTAGAACGCTTTAAAAAGGCTACAAAAACGCACAATAGAAATAAAAATTATCAATTCTGGCAATATGGCAATCATGCAGAAGAAATATATTCTGTAAAGTTTATGCGGTCAAAACTGGATTATATTCATTTGAACCCAGTAAAAACGGATGTGGTAGAAAACATGGAACATTATATGTATTCAAGTGCAAGAAATTATATAAATAAAGAAGGAATTCTTTCAATTACACCTGTGGACAATCCTGTAATTGAAGTATTAAAAAAAGCATCGATTAAGAAATTGAATCAAGAATAAAATGAGAGTTGAAAGGGAGCTAAAAAATACAAGGCTCAAAGTCGGGAAACTTTGCGCAGCGGGTCTATTTTGTTGCTAATCTGTAATTTGTTTCATTTTAATTACTTGTTATGTTTTAAGTTTTATTTGCCAATACAAAAATTAGCAAACAAGTTCCCCAAAATATCTTTATCTACATCAAATTCCCCGGTGATGGCTCCTAAATGTCGTAGACATTCCCGAATATCAATAGCAAACAAATCACTCGGTAATTCATCTTCAATTCCGTTTTGAACCGCTAAGATACTGTCAAAAGCGTTGTTCAACGCTTCATAATGACGGCTATTGGTAACAATGGTTTCGTTAGAACTCAGTTTACCTGTGTTTACAAGGCTAGTTAAATGCACTACGAGTTCATGAATCCCTAGGTTGTTTTTTGCAGAAATAGGGAGTAGGTGGGCAATTTTATCCGAGAGAATTTCCAATTGTCCTTCGGTCAAGATGTCTATTTTATTAAGCACGGTTAGCATGCGTTTCTTCGGATACATCTCGTGGATAATGGCAATTTCTTCTAGTACCTGTTCGGTCAATGCTTGGGCAGATCTAATGCTTTCATTGCCAATTTTTGAACCGTCTATAAGGTATAATACTAACTGAGAAGCCTCAATTTTTTCATGAGTTTTTTGGATTCCTATGCGCTCGATTACGTCGGTGGTTTCACGGATTCCTGCGGTGTCTATAAAACGATAGGTAACGCCGTCCAAGGCAATTTCGTCTTCAATGGCATCTCGGGTAGTTCCGGCAATATCACTTACAATGGCTTTGTCTTCATTGAGTAAGGCATTCAAAAGCGTAGATTTTCCAACGTTTGGTTCCCCTACAATGGCCACTGGAATTCCGTTTTTAAGAACGTTCCCCAATGCAAACGAGTCAATCAAGCGCTTTAATACACGTATGATTTTGTTGACTAAGTTTTTAAACTGTGTTCTATCGGCAAAAGCGACATCTTCTTCGGAGAAATCGAGCTCTAGTTCAATTAACGAAGCGAAGTTTAACAACTGTGCACGTAAATCTTTAATTTCCGTACTAAAACCTCCACGCATTTGTTGTAAGGCAACTTGGTGAGAGGCGGCGGAGTTGGAAGCGATTAAATCGGCTACGGCTTCTGCTTGTGAAAGGTCCATTTTTCCGTTAAGGAAAGCACGCAGGGTAAATTCACCTGGTTCCGCATGACGTACTTTATTACGTAAAAATAACTGAACGACCTCTTGCTGAATATACACAGAGCCATGGCAGTTAATTTCCACTACATTTTCTCCGGTATAGGAGTTTGGATTTTTAAATACACTGACCAGTACTTCATCCACCGTACGATCGCCATCCATTAAATGTCCTAAATGCATGGTGTGAGAGTCGACGGTTGTCAAGTCTTTTTTACCGAATTTAGATTGGAAACAGCTGTTTACAATAGCGATAGCATCCGGACCAGAAATTCGGATCACGGCAATAGCACCAACTCCAGAAGCGGTGGCTAAAGCAATAATAGTATCATTAGGAAGTGTACTCATACTGCAAAAATAGTGAATCCTTTTGACATTCTTAGTCCTAGGATTATCAATCTAAACAGAGGAGGAGTTTTGAGCTGTTTTTAGTTAAATGGCACTTTTTATAAAGTCTTCATATTCAAGGTAGAATAATTCAAACTGATGCATGGTTTCGTTAAAAAACTCGTAAGCATCGCGCCAAGTATTTTTATTGTGAATGTTAAATTTTAAGGGATGTTGACAGTATATTCTAAAAATACGCTTTCCTATTTCCAACTCATAATCATTGTCAAAAATTATTTCAGGGAGGTGCTCTGCTGTCAAAATAGTTTTTAATGCTACGATTTGATCGTACAACAACTCGTTTTTTATGGCATCATTAGATTCAATGTCCAAAACCACCATAGCCGTTTTATAATCCGCTACAAATTTAAAGCTAAACCCCTTTATTTTTGTGTTGTATAAAAGCCATTTTCTGGGGAATGACTTTCCAAAACTGGTCCAAAATTCCTTTCTTAACTTGGCTGATTCTTCTTTACTGAACATGGTTAATTTTGAGATATGAGTTGTTGTGATAAGTTTAAAGTGATAAACTATAAGTTTTACAAAAGTACAGAATAAGTAGGGAGTTAAAAAAAGTTTTAAGAGTCAAGTTTGACAACGTTCACCGTAGTTTTAAAAATTAGTATTTTTTTTAGTCTCCAGCTATCAAATGGTTGCTTGATGCTTGTTGCTAGTTGTTTGTTGTTGGGCTCAATTTTGCAAAAAAAGGAACTATAATAAATTTTAAATTTGGTTGGTTTTAATTTCATCACCAGCCACCAGTCATCAATCCTAAAACAATAGTAATTACACAAAATTAAATGCACATCTTGAATCATTCTTCAATCTGTCCTATGTCCTGCATCCAATAGTCCTGTTTCTAGTTTAAAAATGTCCTGCATCCAATAGTCCTATGTCCAAAGAACATTGCTCAAATCCTTGTGGGTAGGGGGCTTATCCATGCACCGTAGGACTGGTCCCACGATTTCGCATAAAATCAGCTTCGTATTTTAACAAACCTTCCCATTTTTTATCTACTATTTTACGGTCTTGATATTGCCTTGCAAATGCTAAAAAGGTGGTAAAGTGACCGGCTTCTGAGATCATGAGATCCTTATAAAATTTAGACAGTTCTTCGTCTTCCATATTTTCTGAAAATACTTTAAAACGTTCGCAGCTTCTGGCTTCGATAAGGGCGGCAATTAATAAGCGTTGAATGAGACTGTCTTCCCTATCCTTGGTTTTTGGGAAATGCTTTTGTAAATGTGCCGCATAGTCGTTTTTAGAAGCTCGACCAAGAGTCATTCCTCGTTTTACCATAAGATCATGCACCATTTTAAAATGCTCTAGCTCTTCGATGGAAATTAGTGCCATTTCTTTTACAAGCTCCGTTTGCTCTGAATAATTCATGATGATAGAGATGGCATTGGAAGCAGCTTTTTGTTCGGCATAGGCATGATCTGTTAATATTTCACGCAAATCATTTTTGGCTATTTCAGCCCAAGAAGTGGCAGTTTCAAATTTTAATCCTAACATTATGAGTCAAATTTTATTTTAATTTCTTCTAAACTATCTTCAGATCCTACTAGGGTCATCATATCACCCAATCGCAAGCGTGTATAACCATGTGATATAATCATCTGACCTTTTCGTTTTACGGATAGTACAATAACATCTGAAGGCAATCGCAAGTCCCGAAGGTGTAATCCGTGGATGTCGTTGTTTCTGATTTCGATATCCATAGTATCTTGCCCTTCATCCATTCCCAACAGAAGGGAAGTGGCATTTGGCGAGCGTACAAAGTGATCCATTAAACTTACCATAGCAGTTGCTGGTTCAATGATTAGCACTCCTAATTTATGGAATATTTCAAAATTTTCACGTTCATTTAATCGAACGATAATGTCTTTTGTGCCTACGTATTCATATAATAATTCGGCAATTTTATAATTTTCTTCATCTGAATACATCAATACAATGGCTTCCGCTTTTTTAAGTTGTAACTCTTTAAATACGGCGATGGAAATTTCATCAACTTGAATAATTTCGTGTGTGCTGTTGGCAGGTTTCATCCCTTTTAAACAAACAATTCTGGCACTCCACTTATGCTTTTCCAATTGAGCCGCTAAGGCGATGGATTGATTTTCTATTCCAAAAATTACGGCGTCACGTGTACCGTCAAATTCGGGTGTTTTTGCTCGTAAATGAGACTCCTTTACAAAATTTAAAGCAAATTTAAATAGGGGAGGTCCCACTAGTTGATTGATTACAATAATGGCAATCACAATGGTTTCAAACTCATGTCCCCAACCTGGAAATTCCTTGGCTATAATTGTTGCAAGTCCCAAAGCTACTCCTGCCTGAGTTAGAAAAGGCATCCATGCAATGGCGATGTACTTTTTATCATCTCTGGCGGCGATCACTCCAAAAGCACCTCCTAACATCATGGTGACTAATCGCAAGAAAAATAACGCAATGGCTATTCCATAGACACTCATCAATATTTGAAGGGACAAAGAGGCTCCGGTAAGGGTGAAAAAGATGATAAATATTAAGGGCCCTATTTCATGTAATAATTTAGAAAATTCGATGCGATGTTTGCTGTAATTTGTCAACATAAAACTAGCTATAATACAAATTAAAAGCGGTTCGATTAAAAAGGCATGTTCAAAAATAAATGCGGTTTCTATTTTTACAAAATAAGCAAAAACATAGACGCTGTATCCTATAAGTACTACGAGAAGTCCTTGTATATGTTTGTGCATATTAAAAGCAAAAGGAACACGTAATATTCTTCCTACAATCATTCCGATCCCAAAAGAAGCGGCAATTTCTAGCATTAAAATAACTAAGAAGAAAAAACCTATTTCTTCTCCATTTATAAATGCCTTGGCGATGGAAAAACAAATCGCAAATAATATGATGACTAATACATCTTTTACCACAGTAACTCCCATAACAGTTTTTGTAAAGGGACCGTTGGCTCTCATTTCATTTATAACCGCAATAGCAGATGATGGTGAACGGGCAACAAATATGGTCGCAAATAATATGGAAACTGCAATTTTTGAAAGTGCATTCATTTTGGACATAAATGGAATATAGTCCGCAATAAAAAAGATCACAACGGAACTAAGGATAAACGTAATAAATAATTGTCCAATAGTCATCCATTTAATACTGTTTAATCGACTTCTAAGATCATTTAAGAATAATTCGGATCCCGCTGAAAATGCAATAATAGAAAGTGCAATTTCATTTAAGAAATTTAAGTTTTCTAATGCTTGCGGGGTGATGAAATTTAAAATAGATGATCCCGCAATAATACCCGTGATGATAAGCCCCGTGATGATTGGGAAATTTATTTTCTGTAATACTTTTGCGATTTGATTAGAGGCAATGGCAATAAGCGCAAAGCCAACTAAAAATATGGTGAGTTGATTGATGTCCAAGATAATTATTTTAGTTCGTAGGCTAATATATAAAATATAAAGAGGTTTGTTTGAGTACACACTAAGAAAGATGTGCTTTTTAGGGATAATAGTGAAAAAGGTGGAAGTTTATATTGATTCGAAAAAAGGGGCGAGGTGATAGCGGCAGGAATCACGATGTAGGACTTATGATCTTATAGGTTTGGAAGCTAGTTAATCATTACGTATTGCTTAGTTCTAGGACGCATTTTTCTACTATTGGATCCCTCTTCACTTGTCACCATCCATCAAAATAGTTTAAAATACTGAATTGACCATAAAACTGTCCTATGTCCTGTGTCAAATAGTCTTATGTTATTATTCACAATACATTATCACAAATGATTACAGTTCCAAATCAAAGGTGTTTCGGAGCAATGCCATATGATCATTTAATTCCAATAGTTTTTTAAATTTTTCTTGAGGAGTATAAGCAAAACGTCTCGCAACTTTTTCATTCACTACAATTTTTAAATCGAGGCTAAAATTGTTCAGTTGCTTTCGAATAAATCCTAGTAAAAGATGCCTGTGACGCATTATTTGCTCTTCCATTAAAGTATTGGGTAATTCTACAATAATGCTTTGGTTTACCTCCCTAGGAACACCTGCATTTACTATAGAAGCAATACTTTTTTCTCCTTGCTTTAATAAAAGCTGAATGTATTGTTTCCATACAATGGTGAGTTTTTCTGTATCAAAAAAATCTTTAGGAAGTGTGGATAAGTCGATGTTTTCTTCCTCTTCATCTATTTCTTCAACCTTTTTTTCAAAAACACTTTTCATGGTAAGCCCGGTAGGGCGTCTACGTCTACCTAAAACTTTGGCAGGTGCTGGTGTTTTTGGGGTTTGCTCTGTTGGTTTTTGATTTATTTCCGCAGGAGCATTGTCTGTAGTTGTAGTTGCTGCAGGTTTTTGTGCTAAACGTTCTAAAGTCTCTTTAAAAAAGGAGGCAGGAATTATGTAGTTGCTACCTTTTTTTTTTTCTCCATCAAAAGTGATAGAGGCTAACTGCATTAAACATAATTCTACAAGGAGTCGCTGGTTTTTACTGGATTTATACTGTAAATCACAATTATTGGCTTTTTCAATAGCCGCCAGTAAAAAAGAAATGCTTGTTGCTTGTGATTGCTCTAAGTACCGTTTTTTAGCATTGTCTCCAACCTCTAATAAATCAATAGTTACTTGATCTTTTGCAACTAGTAAATCTCTAAAGTGAGAAGCCAATCCATTTATATAATGATGTCCTTCAAATCCTTTTGATAAAACAGCATTGAATTGTAGAAGAATGTTTGGAATGTCGTTTTTAAGTAACAAATTAGTACTTGTAAAATAGACGTCATAATCCAATACATTTAAATTTTCCGTAACCGCTTGTCTGGTCAAATCTTTTCCTGAAAAACTTACTACACGGTCAAAAATGGACAAGGCATCACGCATGGCTCCATCTGCTTTTTGAGCGATCACATGCAAGGCATCATCCTCTGCATTGATTCCCTCTTCCTCTGCAATTTTTTTAAGATAATTTTTAGCATCAATAACTTGAATACGTTTAAAATCAAAAATCTGACAACGTGATAAAATTGTCGGAATTATCTTGTGTTTTTCTGTTGTAGCTAGAATAAAAATAGCATGTGCAGGTGGTTCCTCTAAAGTCTTTAAAAAGGCATTAAAGGCCGCTTGAGATAACATGTGTACCTCATCTATGATATACACTTTGTATTTTCCGACTTGTGGTGGTATCCTTACCTGTTCTGTTAAATTTCTAATATCGTCTACCGAGTTGTTAGACGCGGCATCCAATTCAAAAATATTAAAGGCAAAATCATGGTCCTCTGGATTTTCAACACTGGCTTCGTTTATTTTTTTTGCTAAAATACGTGCACAGGTCGTTTTTCCTACTCCACGTGGCCCTGTAAATAATAGGGCTTGCGCTAAGTGATTGTTCTTAATAGCATTCTCCAAAGTATTGGTGATGGCTTGTTGGCCTACAACTTCACTAAAAATTTGTGGACGATATTTTCGTGCCGATACTATAAATTGCTCCATTAAAAACGTATTTAGATTACAAAAATATTAAAACTGTTTTTATTTATACTATCTAGCGTGTTTTTTATTTGGATTTAAATGCTATTATTTGATTTATAGTGAAATAGCTTTAAAATTAAAGGAATACTTCTAAAAACTGTGATGGATCAATATAGGCCCTTGAATACGAATACTTAAAGAATGAATTGTATTAATGAAAGGGTTTTTATTTTAAAAAAATGAGATACGAAAGCGAGGAGAATGGATTGTATAAAAAAAATCCTCTGAAGCGCTAGAAACGATTACAGAGGATTTTTTGTATGCTAATAAATTGTACAGTGAAGGAAATAATTTCCTACTGTATTATTGTTTTTTGTCTTTGATGCTTTTAATTTGAGAAAGCATTTCAGTCACTTTTTCTGGCATTTCTGCTGCTAAGTTTTTTGTTTGTCCTCTGTCCAATCTCAAATTGTATAATTGCATTTCTTGAGATCTTCCAGTTTCAATATTTACAAATTTATTGGTTACTTTAGGTCCTTTATGAGGAGGAATTAAGACATAATCTCCTGCTCTAAAAGAAGTGATGTTTCCTTGTCCTAGGATTAATTGTTCTCTTCCTGTTTCTGATGTTCCAATGAAGGCACTTAATACGTCCTCACTATCTGAAGGATTAATTTCTTGCCCTGTTAAAGCAGCAAAAGACGCTAAGAAATCCATTTGACAAACTAAAGCGTTTGAAGTAGTTCCTGGGGCAATTTTCGCAGGCCATTTCACCATAAATGGAACACGTGTACCGGCATCAAATAAGCTGTATTTACCACCTCTAAGACCTCCTGAAGGAGTGTGTTTTCCAATTTTTATTACGGCATCATCTTTATAACCATCATCTAAGACTGGTCCATTATCACTTGAGAATATTACAATAGTGTTTTCCGTTAACTCTAAACGATCTAATTCGTCTAAAACTTGTCCTACTTCCCAGTCAGCTTCAAGGATTACATCTCCTCTTGGGCCTAAACCTGATTTTCCAGCAAAGCGCTCATTAGGAACTCTTGGAACATGTGGTTGGTGTAAGGAATAAAATAAAAAGAACGGTTTTTCTTTATTGGTGTTAATGAAATTTAAGGTTTCTTTTAGGAAATCATCTCCCATTTCTTCATCTGTAAACAAGGCGGATTTTCCACCTTTCATAAACCCAATTCTAGAAATCCCATTGTTAATGCTCATATCATGACCATGACTTGGGTGTACTTTTAATAATTCTGGATTGTCTTTTCCCGTAGGTTCTCCTTCGAAGTTTTTCTTATAACTCACGGTTATTGGATCGGAAGGATCTAAACCGTCTATATGATGATTTTTAACATATACAGAAGGCACTCTATCATTAGTAGAAGCCATAATATAAGAATAGTCAAAGCCTATTTCACGAGGTCCAGGACTGATTTTACCGTTCCAATCAAGATTTGAATCACCAAGTCCAAGGTGCCATTTTCCAACTACTCCTGTATAATATCCTGCTTTTTGTAACATGGATGGAAGTGTTTGTTTTGTGGTGTCAAACAATAAGGTAGCATTTCCTGGTAAAATTTGAGCCCGTTTACTTCTAAACGGATAAATTCCCGATAACAAAGAGAATCTACTCGGTGTACAGGTAGGCGAAGTTGCATAGCCATTTGTAAATCGGATCCCTTGCGCGGCAATTCTGTCCATATTTACGGTTTTCAATTCCGTAGCTCCATAGCTACTTACGTCTCCAAAACCTAAATCATCTGCATAAATAACAATGATGTTGGGTGTTGATGTTTTTTCTGGTGCGTTATCTTGGGCCGTTTTACAACTGAAGGTAAAAATGGCTAATAATAACACTGCACATATCTGTGTGGTCTTCATATAAAATAAAAAAAAGTTTAAGAGAAGTAAAGGTAACGGTTATCAACTTATTAAAAATAGATTATAAGGTTAATTTAATTTTTTTACGTTTTTTATTTTTATTAGCTAGTCTTTTGTTTTACGACGCATTATAATTCGGTAAAGGAAGGTGTTTATTAATGCGGATGGGGCGAGGAAAAAATGTGGGCTACAAAAACTATTTTAGGAGACGTTTTTATTCTTCTAACTGTTGTATATGAGTCTGTTATCTGAGTGTTTTTTTTTAGATACGTTAGAAGCTTGCAACATTTGTATTTTGGATAAGGAAAGTGAATTCAAAAAAAAAGCTGGAAATAGCGAAAATATCGCAGCTCCAGCTTTTCTAATATGAGGGGTTTATTTATTCTTTATCGTATATTTTATTATACAATGCAATGTATTTTGCTTGAATTTCAGTTCTTTTTGGTTTCATAGTAGGTGTTAATAAGCCATTATCTATTCCCCAAACGTCTGGTGTCAATTCAAAACGTTTAATGGTTTCCCATTTCGCAAAACGTTTATTTGCTTTGTCTACTTCTTTTTGAATACGTTTAATAACATGTGGATTCATAATTAAATCCGCATTGTCATTTGATAATGGTTCATGGTGAATTCGCGCCCATTCACGTAAGAAATCATAATTTGGTTGGATAATAGCTGCTGGCATTTTTTCACCTTCTCCTACCACCATAGCTTGCTCAATAAAACGAGATTGTTTCAATCTATTTTCCAAAAGGGCAGGAGCTACATATTTACCTCCTGAGGTTTTAAAAATTTCTTTTTTACGTCCAGTGATCGTAATAAAACCATTTTCGTCAATCTCTCCTTTATCTCCTGTATGGAAATAATCACCGGTCATAACAGAAGCTGTTTTTTCAGGGTCTTTGTAATAGCCTTTCATAATGTTTGGTCCTTTTACAAGAATTTCTCCATCTTCGGCAATTTTTACTTCAATATTTCGGATTGGTTTTCCTACTGAACCAATCTTCATTCCTTTGTTTGCATATTCATTTACAGAAATTACAGGAGAAGTTTCTGTCAATCCATATCCTTCCATAATTTGCATTCCAGCAGCTGTAAATACACGTGCTAAACGAGGTTGTAATGCAGCGGAACCAGAAACCATAGTGCTCATATTTCCTCCTAAAGCATCTCTCCATTTACTAAAGATTAGTTTGTCTGCAATACTTAATTTAATATCATACCACCAGCCGTTTTGATTGTATGTTTTATAGCGTAAACCTACACCGACAGCCCAGAAGAATAAAAGTTTTTTAATCCCTGTTAATTCACTTCCTTTGGTAATAATGCTATCGTATACTTTTTCTAGTAATCGAGGTACCACACTCATTAAATGCGGTTTTACTTCTTTAATATTCTCGGTGATTTTGTCGATTCCTTCTGCAAAATTAATGCTAATACCGTTGTATTGGTATAAGTATAATAACATACGTTCAAAAACATGGCACACAGGTAAAAAACTCAAGACAATCGTTTTTCCTGCCTCCACCGGTAATTTAGGCGTACTATCGATTACATTACTTAAAATATTGTTGTGAGTTAACATCACTCCTTTAGGAAGTCCTGTTGTTCCAGAAGTATAAATAATAGTGGCTAAATCATCTGTGGTAACGGCATCTTTTATGGCGTCTACGTCCGCTTGATTACTCGCATCTTTTCCAAGTTCTAAAACGTCTTTCCAGCTTTTACACCCGTCTATGTCGTCAAAAGAATAAATTTCTTGTAAGGTGTCTACATTATCTTTTGTTAAGATGGCCTTATCAAATAATTCTTGGTCAGATAAAAAACAATGTGTTACTTCTGCATGATTAAAAATATACTCATAATCTTTGGCAGAAATCGTAGGGTAAATAGGCACATTTTGTGCTCCTAGCTGTAGAATGGCAACATCCATAATGTTCCATTCTGTACGGTTAGTACTAGAAATTACGGCTATTTTATCATTAGGCTTTACTCCTAATCGCAATAACCCACGGCTCATGGCATTTGCTTTTTCTAAAAATTCTTCACTTGATGTAGCTACCCATTCCCCATTGTATTTGGTTACAAAGGCCCTAGATAAATTGTAAGTTTCCTTTTGGTGATAAGCAAAATCGAATAAACGTGTAATATTTTGAGACATTATTTGTATGATTTGGTTATTGTAAATTTAAATAATCATGTGCAATACATTCGAACTAATGTTACAAATGTAAGGCGTATGACCTGTTAATTATATAAAGCGTTGGATGATTTGTCCAACAGATTCTATTTTTTTAGTTCCTTCTATAGTGGGACCCGCTACCCATACTGTTTTATACGTAGCCGATGTAGCAGCTTTGGTTACCATATTGGTACCAATCATAAAACGGAGCATTTTTACCCACTTTTTAAGTTTTTTATTTTTATTAAGGATGGACTCAAACCAACTTTGTTTGGTGCCTAACTTTTGTACATAAGGAGTATTAATTACGGTACAAGGTGTTCCAGAAATCTTTTCTGTCAATATAATATCCTTGGCTCCATAATCTACACAGGCTTGCTTGTATTCCTCTGAAATTCCTGATTCCGTAGAGGCAATAAATGGACTTCCCACTGAAACTCCTATGGCGCCAGCAGATAGCATGGTATCCACATCCTTTTTATCAGAAACACCTCCTGCTGAAATTACGGGAATATTTACCTCTTTAGTTAAGCTTTGAATTAATTCGGTAGGGGCAATATTTCCTCTATGGCCTCCGGCTTGGTTATTTACTGCTATTACGGCATCACAGCCTAATTCCTCCACTATTTTGGCATATTTAACATCTACCACATCACAAAAAACCTTAATACCTTTTGGTTTACATTGTGCAATGGTATGTCGCGGACTTCCCAAGGAGGTGATGATAAAATCTACGCCCAATTCGCAACAAGCTGCTAATTGATCTTTGTATTTAATATTTGATTTGTTCACTATTAGATTAATACCAAACGCACCACCGTCTACTGTTTCTTTTTTAAGGACCGTAATTGCTGCTTTTAACTCAGGAATAGTTCTGTAGTTCAAGGCAGGTACACAGGCCGCCACGCCATGCTGCATTCCAGCGACTAACATTTTAACGTTAGAAACTAAAAACATGGGAGCCATAATTATTGGGTGTTTTACGCCTAATAATGATGTGAGTGAAGTGGTAGTAGTGGTATTTTCCATAGTTTACGAATAAATCTTTTTAACTAATTTTTGGAATTTTTTCAAAATTTGTTTCCGCTTAATTTTAAGTGTAGGCGTTAACAAACCATTTTCAATAGTCCAATCAATAGGTGTTAATTCAAACTTTTTTATTTGTTCCCATTTTCCAAAACTAGGATTGTAATGGTCTAATTCTTTCTGAATTCGTGCAATAACACGATTGTCGGTACTTAAAGATTTTAAGGTTTCTTTAATTTTAAGCTGGTGTTGTTGTGCCCAATTATTTACAAAATCAAAGTTGATCAAAATAAGTGCTGCGGGCATTTTTTGTCCTTCACCTACGACCATTATTTGTTCTATAAACCCAGATTGCTTAAACATCCCTTCTATATGAGTCGGAGCGATGTATTTTCCTCCAGATGTTTTAAACATTTCCTTTTTACGATCGGTAATGTATAAATAACCATCATCGTCCATATGTCCTATATCACCGGTATGTAAAAAACCATCTATAATGGCTTCTTTGGTTTTTGCTTCGTCTTTGTAATAGCCCTGCATTACATTAGGTCCTTTGACAAGAATTTCTCCGTCCTTAGCAAATTTGATAATCACATTATTCAATGCTTTTCCTACAGATCCTGTACGATTATTACCGCCAATCATACTGTTTAAAGTAATTCCGGGTGATGTTTCCGTCATACCATACCCTTCTAGGATTGGAACACCGGCTGCAGTAAATATTCGTATTAAATTTGGTTGTAAGGCGGCACTTCCAGATAGCATAAAGAGAATATCTCCACCCATGGCTTCCTTCCACTTTACAAAAACTAACTTTCTAGCGAGGTTTAATTTAAAATTGTATAAGGGACTTTTTAATTTTTTGGGACTGTATTTTTTTCCTACACGGACAGCCCAATTAAAGATAATTCTTTTAGGAAGTGATAATTCTCTCGCAGTAGCGGTTATTTTATCATAAATCTTTTCTATCAGTCTAGGTACCACTGGCATAAAATGAGGATGAACCTCTCTTATGTTTTCTCCTAATTTTTCAATGCTTTCTGCAAAGTAAATTTCAAAGCCCATATATTGATAATAATACAAGGCAAATCGTTCAAAAATATGACAAACGGGCAAAAAACTCATCACCCTATTTCTTCCTACAGGGATATCCATCATATCTTTTCCATCAAACGTATTGGAAACGAGGTTGAAATGTGATAACATGACCCCTTTTGGAGTTCCGGTAGTTCCTGATGTATATATAATGGTTGCGGTTTCTTGTGGATCTATCGCATCCTTTATGGCTTCTACAGTGGGTTGTAGTGTCGTATCTGCT
>Ga0209395_1004511_pt1 | contig 16283 bp, 20 predicted proteins | sample GOMGulsemesocosm_3_FD_184635 | JGI IMG/M metagenome (GOLD analysis project Ga0209395, IMG submission 184635) | Methane-oxidizing microbial communities from mesocosms in the Gulf of Mexico - GOM9D Gulf of Mexico (SPAdes) (version 2) | ecosystem: Environmental > Aquatic > Marine > Cold seeps... | reverse complement strand
GCTAACAGCTTATTAGAAAGAAAAAATAAGTTATTTGTCACTAACTGACTCCTTCTTTTTACATAATCAATTTTTAACATAAAGACTAACTTCATGAAAGAATTTTATTTTTTATTTAGCTGCGTATCCCTTATTGGCTTAATTGCAGAATTAGGTTTTAAATTGGCAAAAGAACGGAATAATAACTACACTGTATAAATAAACAGTCTCAATAGGGTGAGGACATGGAAGAAAAATCTCCTTTTTTACTTAGTATCGTCGAGCAGATGAGAAATATGCGATATGCAAAAAGAACAATTGAAAATTATCTTCACTGGATAAAATATTACATCAATTTTTCTGAAAAAAATCACCCTGCTCTTATGGGAAATGTTGAAGTTGAACGCTTTCTTAGTTATTTAGTTAATCAACAAAATGTTTCAGTTGCTACACAATCATTAGCGTTAAATTCTCTATCATTTTTGTATAAAGAAATACTTAAAAATGAATTAAGTTTAACGCTCAATTTTAACATGAGCAAACGATCTCGCAAGTTGCCTGATGTTTTAACGCCCACAGAAGTTATAAAGTTATTAGCACTAATTCCTCAACAACATCATTTGTTGGTCAGTATTTTATACGGCAGTGGCCTAAGACTAATGGAAGCAATTCGTCTTAGAGTGCAAGATATTGATTTTGACTATAACTGTATTTCTGTTTGGAACGGTAAGGGAAGCAAACATCGTAGAGTAACTTTGGCTACTGAGCTTATTCCACATTTGTATCAACAAATACAAACAGTCAAAAGGTATCATGATTTAGATAAGTTAAACCCTAATTATACGGGCGTTTGGCTTCAAAATGCTCTTAGTCGTAAGTACCCCACAGCTGCAAAAGAGTTTAAATGGCAATATTTATTCCCTTCTGCTCGACTTAGTCTTGACCCTGAATCAAAAGAGATTAAACGCCACCACTTAAGTGAAACGAGTATACAAAAATCTGTTAGAAAAGCGGCTAACGAATTGAAACTCAATAAAAGAGTTACATGCCATACCTTACGCCACTCATTTGCAACACACTTATTACAAAGGGGAGCTGATATAAGAACAGTTCAAGAGCAACTTGGTCACAGTGATTTGCGTACAACACAAATTTATACTCACGTACTCGAACATGGTGCAAACGGTGTTCGCAGCCCTTTATCTGACATTATTTAAAAGTATATGCGATTAAAGTATTAAGCGTGTTATTTCATGATTTCATAAATAATGGCTCAAGGCTCTTTGAAATTAGTATAACGCCCCAAATGTTTTGGTTAGGTGCCTAATGAATGGAGGGAGGCTTTATAGTTTCTATTATTATTCAGTTACCTAGTTTCTAAACAATAAAAATTAATATGAAAATTGTGTTGTAGCCAAATTAATATTTTACTGATTCTGGTTATAAGTCTTAATAATCTCTGCGTTATGCTATTTTTTTCCTTCGATACAATTTAGCCAAAACTTGTTAACATCGAATCGCGGTAACCGTTACTTCTATTAATACTTTCCCTTCTAAGTTTACGCCCAAGCAAGCCCTTTGGGGCCAATGCGCTGAGTTATCCCCCAACCAATTTTGCCAAATATTATCCATCAGTGGTTTATCTGCCATATTAGCGATATAAACTTGAGCAGAAACAATACGGGTTTTGTCAGAGCCAAGTTCAATTAAGTTCATGTCAATAGTTTCTAAGGTCAGTGTCGTTTGTTGTTCAATGCCAACAGACGTGTCACTTGACGTTGCTACAGTCCACACTAAATCTTTATAGGCTGAAGACTTATTACGGCCTTGGTATTGCCCTGTTTTTCGTTCAATCATAAATACTCTTCTTTGGTTAACCGTTTTTATCTGCAATAAGCTTTAACAGAATTAGTCGTTTAAAAGCTATAAATCACGATTAACCATATCCTTTATAACGATTGCCTTAACAAAATGATCTAATTGGTGGGTTTGTATCCACCATGTCGCCACTTCCATTAGCAGCTCAGGATCATCATTTTTATTAGCGAAAAACGCATAAAAAGAAAGGCCTACATTTTCACCTTTAGTCTGAATCTTTTTATTACATACCGCTAATATTTTTTTTCTTATTACAGCTCTCATCGCTCACTCATTTTGTTTAACCAATGCTAACACGTTAATATTTAACACAAACTATAAATAGCTCGGCTCTAATTTATAACTGAATTATCTTGATAATTTATTTATATAGTCTTTTGCCAAAACAGCGCTTTGCCCATTTTAGGATCTAATTCATAACCATCAAAACCAAACGTTAAATAGGAGTTACGTGCCACGTTATTGCCTTCAAGAACTTCTAGGGTGATCTTACAACAACCTTTTTCTTTAGCTAGGCTTTCAACTTTAGACAACATCTTTTGGCAAATACCTAGCCCTCTATTTTCGCTAACAACGACGATGTCATGAATATTAATAAGAGGCTGGCATTTAAACGTTGAAAAGGCTTCGAAGCAATTAATTAACCCCGCAGGTTTATCATTTATATAACAGATAACACTAAACGCATGCGGCAGTTTTGCAAGCTCCTTTGCTAAATTCACTTTGGTATGCTCTGGTAACGAGACCCCTCCTCCCATAGGGTCTTCTGCATAACAATTTAGGAGGAAACCAATATCTTTTGCATGCTGTTCGTTTAAATAATCAGCGATTAATACGTTAACTTTCATTATTACTCCAAACTAAAATATAGGGATTATCACAGAGATTGTCTGTATCTTAAACATGTTCGAATTTCATTAAGGTATTTTATTACCTATGATTTCTTGTCCTGCTAAAGCAAGTACCAAATTACTCACATCGCCTTTATCGTTTTTAACAAAGGTGATTTTTGCATCTACTTCTTGTAAAAAGAATTTATTAGCAGTGGTGGTAAAAATGGGTAACCTGCGTTCACCTGTCGCTCTAATAAATAAAGCGTCAGCTGCACGTGTTACTTCAATTGAGAAATTAGGTAAGATATAAATGCCAAGGTAACTTTTTAGCAACTCATCATTCAAAGTAACCTTAGAGAAAAGTTGGTGATTAACACTGAAAACTTTTTCGGCTTGTGCTTTTTTCTTGTGTTTTACTAATATATTACCAAGATGATGTAGCTCTGACGATGTAAACGTTACTTGATGCTCTTGCTGAAAATCTTTAATTGTTTGCAATAAATCACGATATTCTTTCTCTTTAAATTTTTGATTTAAAAGCATGGCTTTGTTAGTCATTGCAAAGTCTTCAAGATAAAATTCAGCAACTTCGTCTATAAAACGTTCAGGGGTTGAACCAGCAAGATTCGTTAAAATTACAATTGATAGTTTGTCCTTTGGGTAAACCGTTATGGCCGACTGACCGCCACCAGCAGTGACTATTTTAGGATTTTTTAAGCGGTTTACGACATACCAACCCAATGCATAAGGGTTCATATTAGGGTTTTCGTTAGCCCAAGCCGTATCTTTCAAAGTCATGGGTTGCCAAAGTGTATCAATACTTGTATTTTTCTCGAACAGTTGACCATTTTCGAGCTTGATCAACCAATGGGCTAATTCGTCCGCATTTGCGCTCATACCGGCGCCTGCACGTATAATAGATGGAAAGTATGTTAATACATTACTTAAATTATTTTGATGATTAAATTTATAATCCCTAGCCTGATGTGAATTTACTCGTTGAAAATGGGCAAAACCTGCAGCCTTGGTAAGCGGCATATTAACTGCGGATAATTGATAATCGTTAATAAGTTCAGCGTAACTTCTACCACTAACTTTTTTAATGATCCTGCCGGCAAGTAAATAATTCGTTTGGTTGTACCTAAACGCCGTTCCTGGTTGAAAATATAATGGTCTTTTCTTTATAGCTCCCCAAGATGCCTCTGCTCCTTCACTGTCGATAAGTTGAAACCCTTCGTTCATAATATCGGGTAAACCAGAGGTGTGGGTCAATATCTGTTCAACGGTAATGTTCAGCCAAGTATCGGGTAAGTCACTAATATAATTTGAAATTTTTTCTGACAATTCAATTTTACCTTGCTCTACCAATTGCATTATAGCGACGCAAGTAAAAGCTTTAGTTATAGAGGCAAGGTTAAAAACTGTGTTGTTATCTACTTTTATTTGATTTTGTAGGTTTGCCGTTCCATAGCTCGCCATTTTCACAATTTTACCCTTTTGTACTACAGCGATTTGTAAACCTGGGATCTGACTTTCTTTCATTTTTAGTCGAAGATAATCATCAACGCCATCAGCAAAGACAAATGTATTGTTCAAACTTATTAGCAAGATCAATAAAAGCCGCGAGTTCATAGGTTTTATCTTTATAGACTTGTACAATTTGATTACCTTAATTTTATAGAATATTGCTGATGAACAAATAGCACTGCGCAATATATTATATTGAATCAACAGGTTCGCCTAACTCACATTTTTTACAAGTTAAGTTATGTCCTATCATAGCGGCACGGCCCGCTGTTGTAGCGACCCATGGTCTATTGATAAAGGGCGGTTTATGTCTTACATGTTGAAAATGACCACATTGTAATTGCGCAACCCAATCGTCTTCTAAGTCTTTATGATAACCAGTTATAGCTTGTTTCATAGCTCAGGTAATTCCAACATTAGAACCTATTGGTAAACCATTAGACCAACCTTTTGCCATACCAGCAACGACCTCATGGTAATTTGTCGTTTTACTGGCTAAGTTCCTTTGTTGACAAAAGTTGGAGTCGTTATTAAAAATACTAAAAGCTAGCTGACGGCCTCCGAGGGTAATGCCAGTTGTTTTAGCCTTTCTCAACGAGGTAAATTGTCTAAAGGCTTTTAGAATATCCTTGTTATGGTCTTTTAAACAATGAGTAATATGCCACGCATCTTCTAACGCCTGACAAGCACCTTGCCCTGAAGTTGGCAAAGGCGAATGTGCCGCATCTCCTAACAAAATAACATTATCTTTATGCCAGCAATCAATAGGATCGTGATCGTGCACATAAATTTTGTTAATTCCAGATAAAGGAGTTTCGTTAATAATTTGTTGAATAAGCCCTGACCAATGACCAAATAATCTACTTAGCTCTGACTTATAGCTTGTAGGGTTTCTTTGCCCGGTATTATCCGCTATTACACCACCAGCCCAATAAGCTTTTGTCTTAGAAACAGGTACTATGCCAAAACGTTCACCAACCCCCCAATAATCAGCAACTGCAAGCTCAGAAAAAAGTGCTGTATCAGTCTCAAATACACCTATCCAATTAACAAAACCTTGGTATATCGGGCTATTACTTTTATTGACATATTGTCGAGTCGCAGAGTTCATACGACCATCAGCACCAATAATAATATCTGACTCAATAACGTTCCCGTTAATAAATTTCACACGCGCACTGCCATTGTTATCAATTAATTGCACAACTTTGTGGTGGTAGTGAATATCAATGTGTAATTCAACAGCACGTTGAGTAAGAATATTCATCAGATCTTTACGAACAATAGAATAACTAGGATATTGCATTAACCGATTAAGTTCATTTATGTTTAATGAGCCTAATGGTTTTCCTGCACTGCAAAAGCGGTTCATGGCGGTTATAGAACCTGAAAGGTCAGCAACCTTATCTAAAACACCGAGTTGATCCAATATAAAACAAGCATTTGGCCAACAAACGATACCCGCTCCTATCTCAGTTGGTTGGTTATGACGTTCGTAAACCTCGACATCAAAGCCTGCTTGTTTTAATGCTATAGCAGTACTTAAGCCAGCAATTCCTCCGCCTAGTATACTGATTTTCAATTAGACCTCCGAGTATCTTAGCTTGGATAAACTATTTTTCATAGCTTGATATGATGGTTGTGCTACCTACAGAGTCAATAAAGTACTTTTCTTTAGCAATAAGGTATAACGGGTCAATAAAGAAGTTTTCCATTTTTTCTTTACTGCTAAAGTTAATGGTAAAAACTCGATTGATATCGGAATTATCAGCGGGTATTAAAACCTCAGAGACTTTAAAATCATAACCAAAGTGCCCTTCAAAATCAGAAAGAATCGGTTTCATTGCCGCTCTATATTGAGCATACTTAACATCATCAATAACATTCAAACCAACAAGTATTTCATAAGACATAATAATCTCCGTATTAAATATATTTTTATAATAGAAACTTAATAGTGAATTAAGTAACTGATAGTTTTTGCATAACAAAAATATCGCAGAGCAAAAAATTAGCTGCAATAGTCAATGATCGGCTTTAATTGCACAATAATAAGTTTGTAAGATATTATGAGCCTTAAGAAGCTCCTGAGTTATTGTAAAGCCGATAATTTAGCAAGTTTATGGTATTGAACACTGCCCACTAGAAAACAGATGCCCACATAAAACCAAACGGTACTCGCTATAATTTGCCAACTATCGAAACCAGCAGCAGAATAAAAAGTAGGTATTGCAATCAGCCCTCTTAACGTACATAACAAGGCTATGGTGATCAAAGCCGGTTTTGTTAGCGCAAGAGTACGAATGATACCCATAGCGGAAAAAGCAAACGCCGAACACGCAAACATCAGTCCAGCAACGACTATAGTACCAACAGGAGCTAATAAAGTGCCTTGTTGGGCTGAGTCAATAATTTGCTGCGGAGCTCTGGCAAAAGCAAACCAACTAGGCCCACCTAAAATGCAAAGCAAATGCCAAACAGCTGATGCTGAGGCGATATAACTGGCACTTAATAATAGTTTTGATTTACCCCTGAATTTCAATGAAAACTCCATTTTTATAACTTGTTTATGATTAACACGTTTAGTTTTTATAAAAGCTATCTGTACATTAATAACGTGTTGTTTGCCCTGAATATCAGCTCAATAAAGCACATTATTTACGGTATTTTCCTGCCGCAGTAATTTTTAAGCTTTATTATTCGCCTTGCAGCGTTTGTAAATGTGCCTGAAGGTAAATTATATAACCTCCTTCACAATATAAGTATAACGCATTGTTTACTATAAGCTTTACACGAAAAGAAAGAATAATTACAACACAACAACCAGGTAACGCGTAACTACTCAAAAGAATTATCCGTCTCAATTTTGGCTGTTATTGCATAATAATTTCTTTTCAAAAAACATACTGTAAGGGTCTTCTTGATAATCAGCAAACGGGCTACATTCTTCAAACCCAAAATGTCTATAGAGCTTTTGAGCCGGCAGAAAAGCATCCATAGTACCGGTTTCTAAACTCACTTTTTCAAAACAGCGCTCTTGGGCTGTACTGAGCATTTTTTCTAAAATACTCGCTGCCACCCCCTTTCTCAAAAATTGTTGAGAAGTTCTCATCGACTTTAGCTCTGCGTGTTTTTCATTGAGCTTTTTTAATGCTCCACATCCTGCCAGTTGACCATTTATCCAAGCTGTCCAAAAAGTTATTTCAGGAAGTTTTAGTGAAGATAAATCAAGCGCGTGTACACTCTCTGGTGGTGAATGTTTTAACATATCCTGATGGTGCTCTTGAAGCAATTGCTGTACTTCAACGCCCTCGAGGTTGTCAATTTTAATAATCATTTAATTTACCGAATTATTTTATATGCTGCCATTCAACATAACAGCTAAGTTATTTGGTGAAGCTATTAACGAAAAACAAGTGAGTTAAATCATAAAATAAACTACATTTTAATGGTTCTTTCATCAACACATTCATACGAGCCCATCGCAAATTCGCGACACACCCAGGGCCTATTATCATAAATAGAGCATAATAATGTATCGCGGTTCAAGGCTGAACACCATCCATCATCTAAGCGTAACATTGACTCATTACCATGTGCGTCTTGATAAATATGATGCTCTGGTACCCCTGTATCTGAAATAAGTCTCACTTCTAAACTGCAACAACATGCCTGACAACTTGAACATGTAATTTGGGGTGTTTCAATATTTACTACTTTAATGACCATAAACCATAACAATAATGAGCTGAATTACCGATAGGATACGCTATAGTCACAACAGGAACGAGATAAAATGAGTTATCAACGCGCATATATCATCCAGAGCTTGTAATAAACGGCATTACATTTTGCGTTATCGTCCATTTTACCATCTCTATCACAATCTGAGCCAGTCAATGACTTAACTACCTCACTACCATATTTCTCAATATCTTCGGGTTCAGGTTTTACAATCTTAGTAACTTTAGGTGAATTATCGATAAAATCAGCGACGTCTTTATAAGATGAAAACTCTTCTTTTGAGATAATTTGGGTGATCTGACTAACTTCTGCTGCGTGTGCGCCAATACTTATTAAAAGCAAGCCAAGAATACCGTGTAAAATATTAGTTAAAAACTTCAATTAATTTCTCCGAAATTCATCGTTGATGAATATAATCTGCTAAGTGTTTCATAAATCAATATAGAGCATGATGTTAAAAACATTTCGTTATACATCCTCCCTAACAGCCAATAGACACATAGGTTAAATGGTAAATTTGCTTGGATGAGGCCATATTAGATGTTCAGGCTGATCAAACTGTAATAATTCAATTAAGTTAATGCCATCCATAATGAAAGCAACCGTTACTCCCTCTGTAGGACTTTCAGGCGCAAGAATAATGGTTTTACCTTCAATTGCAGCATCTAAGTCGTCAACGGTATAAGCGACATGCGGAATAGTCTTTATTATAGCGGGTAGAGAATTATCATCATCAAAATACATCCACTCTATACCGTAGGGACTCTCAAAATAACCTGTTGAATATAACTTTAACTCTTCGTTGTAGCTCATCCCAACCATTTTTTCTGCTACCGGAATTCCAACATGGTGAAAATGAAGGGTTTGCACTATATCTCTCCTTAAAATGAACGGTCAATAACCAAACTTAACCTATGCTTATATGCTGTTCTGAAATTTATTTATGCGCCAAGTAACGCCAAATGTTTAATATTTTTATAACGTAATGACATAGAAATACAATGCGCTAATTGTTTAACTGGCAAATTTTGATGGCGGTTAAAGATCAATGCTCGATTCCCTTGGTATGTAAAAGTATCTCCATAAACTTCTTTAAACGTTTCAATCAACGAGGTTTTACAATTGAAATAAAGGCAATATTGATCGGGAAATTTAGCTTTCCAATCATATCTGATGGTACTTCCAATTTTTGATGTATAACTAGGCTCTCCCCATTTCAAACTTTCAGTTAAATCAAAAACCCCTTCTTGTTCAGCAACAGAAAATATCAACTCCCGTACATTATTAAGTAAAATGTGAATATCTTTTGGGTAGCTAGCAAATTTGTGTTGCACGCCTAAGTCTATTTTTTTGTTTTTACTGTGTAAGTTGGCCATGTTGGTTCCAAGCTAATGTACTGGTTACAAGAAAAATAAGAGTGCAACCAGCATGGTTTAGTTATTAATAGGCTTTGTCAGCTTAGCTTATATAATCAACTTGCTTTAAGCTGTTACACAAAAGAAGTTAAGTTTATTACCGTCAAGATCACGGAAGAATCCAGCATAAAATCCTTCTCCACGCGGTCCAGCAGCACCTTCATCTTTTGCCCCTAGTGCTATCGCTTTTGAATATAGTGCATCGACTTGCTCTGGATTGTCCAGAGCAATTGCAATCATTACACCATTGCCGACAGTTGCGGTATTCCCATCAAAAGGTTTGGTTATGGCAAAACCTGGTTTGTCATCACCTGTAGACCATAATATAAATGATTCGCCTTCCATAGTCCGTTTTGCACCAATTTCGGCAAACAAAGAATCGTAAAACTTAGCATTTTTTTCTAAATCGTTGGTACCTAAAGTTATATATCCAATCACGTTCATTACTCAATTAGTTAGTGGAACGTAGACTTTATAGTGACACTGTATATATGTACAGCATCCATTTTATCGATAATGTAAGTAAATAATTCTACGGCGCTTTATTCTTAGTATACAACTACGTATTGTTTTATTTCCTTTTAATAAAACCAAACATTGCCTTAGGCAGAGTTGACTCTAATTTTGACCACACTTGGTATTTATCTCCAATTCTAATTGAAATTGCCGCATTGTAGGCGCCAAAAAAACTAGATAAGCAACCAAACATCGCTAAACGGTAAATGGCGATGTCCATTATAGAGGTAACAAGCCAAACGCCAGCTAAAATAGAACCAATGCTTAAAAAGAATAGCTCAGTTTTTTTAAATTCACCTCGACTAGCCGTGAACCAACCACTGCCCAAATATAATCGCAACCACCAAGGGAAATCTTTGTATTCTTTAATCATATTGTCCATTGAATATATCTCCTGTTCAAGGTCATCTATATCGATATCAAATGCAATTGCTAGTGCCCGTAATGACGAATAGCTAACCCTATGCCCGCTTTCTACACGTTGAATGGTACGAAGGCTTAAGCCACTTAATGAGGATAGATCTTCTTGTGATAAGAATTTAACTTGCCTAAGATTTTTTATGTACATGCTGACCTCTTGCTAACTTCGGGTAAGGTTACCAAAACATTATCATGTCGGTGACGCAATTTAGCCGCCTTTTTACCGTCAGTGCCGACTTTTACGAATAACTAACGATGAAGAGACTATCTATAATAATGAACCTGACTGTTTTAGAAAATAGAACAAAAAAATAAATAACTGCACAGCCGAGTATAATGAAGGCCTGATTGTTAACAAGTAATGGAGAAATATAAAGATCAGCTGGTTTTTTAATCTAGCTTGGAAGATATCAAGATATTTATTCATCGTACTAGTTAAATGTTAATTTAATAAAATCTTAACTAGTACCAATATCACTGAGGAACATCGAAATAATTAAGTTAAAAGTTTTCAATAACAATTATTTTGTTATTTAAATAATTAGAAACGTATAGTCTTTTTCCGTCTGAGCTTGTAGTTATGCCATTAGGAAACTTAAAACCAGCTTCTGCAGATCCTTCAAGTTCTTGCACAGTATCGCCATCAACAGTAATTTTATAAATAACATTTTTATTATAACCTGTGCCAAAAACTGCGCCGTTGGCATAAGCTATATACCCAAGTCCTACAGGAGCTGCAGCCAGCACTGTGACCGTTTTATTCTTATTAATTTTAAATACCTTACCGTCGTTGTAGTTGCCAACATAAATATTTTCATTTTCGTCTAATACAATGCCAACAGGCCCATTTAAGCGCTCATCTTTAAGCCAAAGTTCTTTTTTTCCTGTTAAGCTCACTTTATAAATGGCATTTCCTGCGAAACTAGCAACGAATATGTTGTCATCGTTATCAATAGCAATACCGCTAGCGAAACCTGCTGAGCCTATATCAACAAATAACGATGATTGTCCTTGTGGTGTTAGCTTGGTAATAGCACCAGTATTATAATTTGCCACATACATATTACCCAGCGAGTCAAAGTTACTGCCTAACGGACCATTTAAGTTTGATAGATGCTCTGTAACATCCCCATTCGCAGATACTTTTCTGACCTTAGTGCCAGATAAACCAGTTACACCAAACTTGCCTGAATAAGAAACATAAAGGTTATTGTTATTATCTATTTTAAGCGCGTCATTACCATTAGAAGGCATAATGGAATGTACACTATAGTCAACCGCTAGGCTTAATGGAGAAACTGTAATGATCATTGCCGTTAAGCAAGCTTGGGTAAATTTTCTTGATATTTGCATTTGATATTTCCTATTTTAATTAAAAAAACGTTTTTGCATTTATTGCCCTGTTTCCAGCGTCGATACAAAGCTAAATGAGAGCATGAGGCTTCAGGGTTACTCTGCTAGTTATGTTTATTGTCCTTGGCCATTGGATGGTAATTTATGACAATTTTCGACATGGGTATTGAAAGGTACTTTGTATTTTGTTGAATTTTTCTTGAAATTGTTTTTTATAATGAGATTAGATAGTTACAAGAACTCCTGTGCGGCATATCAATTAAACACAAAGGGTAACAATTATAATAACAATGAAGATATGACTATTAGTGCTCTATGGTATCTGGTCGTGATATATTGATTTTACTTAGATAATTTTATTTAAAATAATTAACGGCTAACTTGGAAATGCATGAATAACGAAAATAACAATAAAGCGTTAAATTTTTCAGTTGGACGTTATCAGGTTATTCCTTCTCGTAATTTGATCATCTATCAAGAAAAAGAGACGTTAATTACCCCTAAAATGTTGGCCGTTTTAATTGAGCTAGCTAAACATCAAAGTAAAACGCTATCTAAGCAGCAATTGATATTAGCCGTTTGGGGAACACTACATACATCTGACATGGTCTTAAGTCGTGCAATATCTGATTTAAGAAAGGTTTTTGCAGACTCAGCTCGACAACAACACACGATTGAGACAGTAACTAAACAAGGTTATCGTTTAAAACAAAATGTGCAATGGCAAAAAACGGTTTCAACCATGCCTGCGGAGGTATCAGTTAAAAATCTAGCATCTTCAGACCATCAAGCTACAAAGTCACTTTCACTCGAAGCATCTACCCCGCTGATAACCTTAAAACCTTCAATACCAGCAGCTGTAGGTATTGCAACAGCCAATAAAATAGTTAACAAACGCCGTGTTATTTTAGCGCTTGTAGTGCTTGTCTCTTTGCTCGTAATATTTATTGTTATGAACAGTCAACAAAAAGCACCTGCGTTAAATATTATTGATTATAAATACAACAACTTAACTATTAATGATGATCGGGAGCTTAATTTACGTTTTAGCCCTGATGGTAAATATGTGGTTTATGCTAATCATGCAACTGATGGCTCAGACAAAAAGATACATCTGCAATCAGTCTCCGATAAATCGATAGTCATTATTGATAGCCAAAGCAAAGTATCAAAAGATTCATATGACGTGTCACCTGTATTTTCTCCTGATGGTCAAAAAGTCGCCTATAAGCATTTCACCCCTGAATCGGGCTGTTCAATTAATATTTTCACTATAGCCGATAAAACAATACAAACTTTGGCTGAATGTCCGATGTCAAAAACCCATGCTCTTGATTGGTCACCCGACGGACAATACCTGGTTGCAACTATCTTTAATTACATTGATAAAGTAGAAAGTTTGCTACTGGTAAATATTAAATCCGGTAAAACTAAAACATTATTAGCACCGTCACAAGCCGCTTCCGGTTATTTGTGGCCAAGATTTTCGCCAGACGGTAGTACTATCGCAGTAGTTTATTTTCAACCCAATAATCATTTATGGGTTATCGGCTTAGTTGATATAGCAACGGGGATATTTTCAGAAATAATTTCATCCGGAGAAGAAATTAGCCAAGTCGTGTGGCATGAAAAAACTAATGCTCTTTATTATCTGATAGTTCGCAGTAAAGACAAAGGGCTTTGGCAAGTAAATTTAAAGACAAAATCGGCAAACTTTTTGGCTGCTATGAATAGCAGCAGCCTCGATTATAATAAAGAGCTTGATCAGTTCGCTTATATCGACAGAGAAGCTCAACTTAGTATTTGGCGTTCATCACAAAATGAAACGAGCAAAATATCAGCTCAGCCATTATTTAAAAATTTAGAGCAAACCAATTACCCTAGCCTATCACCAAATAATAAATACCTTGCCTTTATTTCGACTGAGTCCGGCATTGATTCGTTGTGGATACGTGCTCTTGATAGCAAGACGAATTCTCTATTATTACAAGCACAGAGAAATGATAAATTAACAGTACCTACTTGGTCTCCCGATAATAAACAGCTAGTAGTTAGTGTGTTAAATAAAGACAGCAGTAAAATTATGCAATTTGACTTAGAGTTAGGTAATGTTTCTACGTTTAAGACAACAAATAATGTAAAAATGGCTAAGTGGTCACTAGATGGTCAATTTTTTTATTGGTATGAAAAGATAAACGGCAGCTGGCATGTTATGGAAAAGGACTTGTCTAGCTCTGAACAAAAATCGATATTAAACCAGGCTATTTCTCGATTTGAGATCACCGATGGTAAAAACATTTATTACCAAAAAATTGGGACAATGAATGTACATTCTCAACGACTAACTCGCTCGACAACTACTGAGCAAACAAATAAAGCTCAGCTAATATTGCAGGGAATATATTCATGGGATGTTCATGTAGATGGTATTTATTATACGAGAAAATCAGATAATAAAAACACTAAACTATTATTCAAAAAGAACTTTTCCGCTGAAAAACTAGTAGAATTATACCCATTAGAAGTCATGCCTACTGATGCAGGTCGAAACTTAAGTGTTAGTGAGAATGGCCGTTTAAGTTATTATACTAAACTCGATAAATACCGTACCGATGTGGTATTGATGACAAAAAAATAAAAGGATCTACAACGCAGCTTATCAATAGAATTTTCCATCAATTGCGGGCAGGCTTTAATTTATAGCCAGCTGGTTAACTAAACATCGGCTTTGCATACTTTTAACAAAACAACATTACCCTAAGTAGCACTGATACTAGGGTAAACTGCATCATTAGTAATTTACACTAAATCCATGCTTGCTGCTCAGATGAAACTGTAACTTCGCTTTGAATTTCGCCCGTATGAGCTGTAGTTGCTGGCTCTACCATCATGAAATGCGTATTAGGCTCAGCTTTAGGACAATGCTCAACGCCTTTTGGCACTACATACATTTCACCTTCGTTGAGCACAATATTGCCTGTTCTTAATTGCAGAGTTAATTGTCCTTTAAAGACGATAAAAAGCTCGTCTTCGTTATCGTGTTTGTGCCAAACAAGTTCCCCACTACCTTTGGCAATTTTAACCAGTTGGCCATTAGATTGTGCGATGACTTTTGGTGTCCATTCTTCGGTGAAAAGATCGAACTTTTCAGCAATATTTATTTTTTTCATAAACTTTCCTAATGTATAACGAATTATTGATTGAAAAATGCAAACGGTTGAGCAAGTCAGTTTGATCAATATTAAAAAAAGGATCAAAACTAGCTTAACATGGCGGCAGAGTTATAGGCCTCCGGCAAGATCTAAAAAATTCCCCGTTGAAAAAGACGATTTCTCTGTTGCCAACCAATAAATTGCCTCGGCGACTTCGTGCGGCTGTCCACCTCGTCCGAGCGGAATGATACTCTCTAACCTTTTAACCCGCCCCGGCTCACCGCCATCGGTATGCATATCGGTATAAATTAACCCTGGACGAACGCAATTAACCCTTATTCCTTCTTTGGCAACTTCTAACGAAAGACCACGAGTTAAGGTATCCATTGCTCCTTTAGAAGCGGCATAATCTATATATTCATTAGGCGAACCTGATTTTGCAGCGCCTGATGATACATTTACTATAACTCCGCCAAGGCCGCCAGTTTGTGTAGACATTCTTTTTACAGCTTCTCGGCTACACAAAAAAGAGCTGGTTATATTGTTGATTAATATTTCGTTTATACGCTCAGCAGTCATATCAACTAACCGAGATTGTGGTCTTAAAATGCCAGCATTATTCACTAATACGCTCACCGTTCCTAATACCTCGTCAACCGTAGAAAATAATCTAATAACATCATTTTCGTTAGAGACATCGGCTTGAACCGTTATACATGACACACCAAGTTCGGTAATTTCTTGCGCAAGTTGTTCAGCAGGTTCAGAACGCGTTTTATAGTTGATACAAATTGCGTAGCCTTTTTCGGCAAATAGTTTAGCTGTGGCCGCGCCAATACCTCGGCCAGCACCAGTAATAATAACGACTTTGTTATTCTCCATTATCCTTCCTTTGTATTGCTATTTATTGTAAATAAAATGTCCATCAACACACTAAATTATCAATTCATTAAAATAAGTACATATTAATTGATGAAAACGCGTTAAATGAATAGGTTTTTCTCTTTGGTAGGCATGCACTGTATGTAAAGGCCACAATGGCCCTGTAAAGTTTTGCATTATATGAACAAGCTCTCCTGACTTTATTAATGAATTAGCGACACTTTCAGGTAAGAGCACAATACCTAAGTGTCGAAGTGCTAATGATAACGCGCTTGGGAAATTATTCACTTTTGAAAATGGCTTTAGCTCAACAATCGTTTTTTCATTGTTGTTAATATTGTAAACAGCCATTTTTTGTTTTTGCCAGCTGGTAGCAATCCATTTTAACTTAGCCAAATCGCTTAATTTAACCGGTGTAATATTTTTATTTAAATACAATGGCGTGGCGCAAAAAATCTCAGTTAATGTGCCTATGGGTAATGCTCGGTAACTACTGTCAGGTAATTCGCCAGCATGTATCGCAACATCTAAATTGTTGTCGATTAAATCTAAGCTACTATCACTAACAATGAGCTCTGGCTCTA
>Ga0209395_1004510_pt1 | contig 16283 bp, 9 predicted proteins | sample GOMGulsemesocosm_3_FD_184635 | JGI IMG/M metagenome (GOLD analysis project Ga0209395, IMG submission 184635) | Methane-oxidizing microbial communities from mesocosms in the Gulf of Mexico - GOM9D Gulf of Mexico (SPAdes) (version 2) | ecosystem: Environmental > Aquatic > Marine > Cold seeps... | reverse complement strand
TCATGCTCACGCTGTGATGACTCGTTTAAGTTATCTAATAACTTTATAGTAATAGCTGTAAAAGCTAACCATTTCCACGCATCATTATCGCTGTGGTGATGACCGTAACCAAAATACGCATGACCATAAGGGCGATATACAGTGACATTATGGAATGTACGTCTACGAGGCGTTACTACAACTAAAGTGTTTTTGTGATATGGCTGAGTTTTATATCTGTTATTATTTTGATAGTTATTTTGTCTATCGCCTCTGTTGTCACCGCGGTTATCTTGACGGTCGCCACGGTTGTCACCTCTATTGTCTTGTCTGTCATCAGCATTGATATTTCTATCATTAGGTGAAGCCATTGCTGTCATAGGTAAGCTGGCTGTTAAAATGGAAGTGACTAATAAAGTAACAATTGATTTTTTCATTTAAACTCTCCTTTAAATTCTGCAGCAAGTATATATTTCCTTCTCTGAATCAAAACTGAACAATAAAAAATATATTAAGAATGTGAGTGCTATAAATTTCATTGCTTATATAGGAGGATAAATACCGCGCTATTACTAACTATCCTTCATTATTAAATTCATATTAATTAAATATTGATCGAGGCCGCTGATTAAACTATAATCAGCGGCCTTTTGTTATTGAGCTAGTTATTTAATAGCTAAATCACTAATACAAAGCATGAATTAAAATTTTTGTAAAACACGGGAAGCCGTTTGAGTACGCGTCCTCACGCGCACAAGGCTAAGACCCACAATCGAGGTATTTATAATGGCTAAGAAAGTTGAAGCTGTAATCAAGCTACAAGTAGCTGCTGGTATGGCTAACCCTAGTCCACCAGTTGGTCCTGCACTAGGTCAGCACGGTGTTAACATCATGGAATTCTGTAAAGGCTTTAATGCTCGCACAGAGTCTTTAGAAAAAGGCGCTCCAGTTCCAGTTATCATTTCTGTATATTCAGATCGTTCTTTCACGTTCGATATGAAAACTCCACCTGCTGCTTACTTACTTAAGAAAGCTGCTGGAATCAAATCTGGTTCAGGTCGTCCTAACACTGAAAAGTGTGGCACAGTAACACGTGCACAACTAGAAGAAATCGTTACTATCAAGCAAGCTGATTTAACAGCTGCTGATATGGACGCTGGTGTACGCACGATTGCAGGTTCTGCACGTGCAATGGGCTTGAACGTAGAGGGTTAATCAGATGGCTAAACTTACTAAACGCATGCGTAACATCCGCGAAAAAGTGGAAGTTACTAAAGAATATGATATCAATGAAGCTGTTGCACTTTTAAAAGAATTAGCGACTGCTAAATTCGTAGAAAGTGTTGACGTTGCTGTTAACCTTGGTATCGACGCACGTAAATCTGATCAAAACGTTCGTGGCGCATCTGTGCTACCACACGGTACTGGTCGTGATGTTCGTGTTGCTGTATTTACTCAAGGCGCAAACGCTGAAGCTGCAAAAGAAGCTGGCGCTGAGCTTGTAGGTATGGAAGATCTTGCTGAGCAAGTGAAAAAAGGCGAAATGAACTTTGACGTTGTTGTTGCTTCTCCAGATGCAATGCGCGTTGTTGGTCAACTTGGTCAAATCTTAGGTCCACGCGGACTTATGCCTAACCCTAAAACTGGTACTGTAACTCCTAATGTTGCACAAGCAGTTAAAAACGCGAAAGCGGGTCAGGTTCGTTACCGTAATGATAAGAATGGTATCATCCATACTACTATCGGTAAGGTTTCATTTGATGCTGAACAGCTTCAAGGTAACCTAGAAGCACTAATCGTTGCGCTTAAGAAGGCTAAGCCTGCTCAAGCTAAAGGTGTTTACTTGAAAAAAGTAACTATCTCTACGACTATGGGTGCTGGTGTAATTGTTGATCAAGGTACACTAAATACTGTAGTAGCTTAATTCTAAAAATTAACTATTACTGTATACATGGCGCATAAATTAAGCTATAATTTTGCGCCACTTTATTGAAGAATTGTTTTATTTGAAATAAAGCTAATTTATTCAATAAATAACAAATTCGGGTTGAAGTTTAAATTATTAATAATTGAAACTTCCGTCCAAGACCGTAGGTGTTGTTAGTTGTACTGGCTTGCCAGTTTAATGACTTAATTTCCTACGTAGATGGTGTAGAACCCCAGATAGATTTTTCCTAATCTTCTGGCTCTCGCCGTAAAAAGCACCTTAATATCATTTTGATATTAAGGATGAGTAAATCGGAAGACTTAATTTAAGTTTTCCAAGAACCAGGAGTCACACCCATGGCCTTAAACTTTGAAGGCAAAAAAGCGATCGTTGCTGAAGTCAGCGAAGCCGCTAGTGGTGCTCTATCTGCAGTAATTGCAGATTCTCGTGGTGTACCTGTTGGCGCTATTACAGCCCTTCGTAAAGAAGCTCGTGAAGCTGGTGTATGGATGAAAGTTGTTCGTAACACTCTAGCTAAACGTGCTATCGAAGGAACTGAATTTGAGTGTCTTAACGATTCTTTAGTTGGTCCAAGCTTAGTTGCTTTTTCTAGCGAGCACCCTGGTGCTGCTGCGCGTATCTTCTCAGATTTCGCAAAGAAAAACGAACACTTTGAGCTTAAATTGGCCGCTTTTGAAGGTAACGTTGTAGACGTTGCTATGTTGGCTACATTGCCTACATACGATGAAGCAGTTGCACGCTTAATGAGCGCTATGAAAGAAGCGTCTGCCGGTAAATTGTGTAAAACAATTGAAGCAGTACGTGTACAAAAAGAAGAGCAATCTGCATAATCTTATAGAATTCTATAAGTTTAGATTGTTTTTATTGGTGTAAAATATTTTTTTAGAACATTATTTATTGTAAATAATAGTTCATATTATTAGGAAATTTGAAATGTCTGTATCTAAAGACCAAATCCTTGATGCTATTGCAGAAATGTCTGTAATGGATGTTGTTGCTCTTGTTGAAGCAATGGAAGAAAAATTCGGTGTAACTGCTGCTGCTGCAATGGTTGCTGGTCCAGCTGCTGAAGCTGCTGAAGAGAAAACTGAATTTGACGTTGTAATGACTTCATTCGGCGCAAACAAAGTTGCTGCAATCAAAGCTGTTCGTGCTGCTACAGGTCTTGGCCTTAAAGAAGCTAAAGGTCTTGTTGAGTCAGCTCCAGTTGCACTTAAAGAAGCTGTTACTAAAGAAGAAGCTGAAGCTCTTAAAACAGATCTTGAAGCAATCGGTGCGACAATTGAAATTAAATAATCTAGCTTTTGCTAGGTTATCTGCCTAATTTATTAGGCATGGGCTGATGGTTTTTTAATCATCAGCCTTTTTGCGCTGTAGTGTTTTACACTGCAGCGCATTTTGCCCTCTAAGATTTATACTGTTTTAAAAGTAAAAATTGAAGCGTGCAAACACACAATATGTAGTATAAAAATATGGCATTAATCGCCATTTAGTCTGCTCATTTATGAGTGGTGTTAAAGATTCAGCAAGCTGAGGAACCTCATGGATTACTCTTATTCTGAAAAGAAACGTATCCGTAAGGATTTTGGTAAACGACCACAGGTTATGCAAATACCTAAACTGCTAGCTATGCAGTTGGATTCGTTCGCAAAATTCTTAAAGCCAAACGCCGAAGGCGAATATGGACTGGAAGCAGCCTTCCGTTCAGTATTCCCTATCAAAAACAACTCGGGTAGTGCTGAGCTTCAATACGTAAGTTACCGTATTGGTGAGCCAGTATTTGACGTTAAAGAATGTCAAATCCGTGGTGTTACTTTTTCTGCTCCTCTACGCGTAAAATTACGTCTAGTGGTAATGGATAAAGAAAATCCAGGCACAGTAAAAGACATAAAAGAACAAGAAGTTTACATGGGTGAAATTCCACTCATGACAGATACGGGTACCTTTGTAATCAATGGTACAGAGCGTGTTATTGTTTCTCAGCTGCATCGTAGTCCAGGTGTGTTCTTTGATAACGATCGTGGTAAGTCACACTCTTCTGGTAAAGTTTTATATAATGCACGTGTTATTCCATACCGTGGTTCATGGTTAGACTTTGAATTTGATATCAAAGATAACTTACACGTTCGTATTGACCGTCGTCGTAAATTACCGGCATCAATCATTTTACGTGCATTAGAATACTCTACAGAAGAAATTCTAGCGATGTTCTTCGAAACTACTGCGTTCGAAGTTGCTAACGGTAAAGTAATGATGGACTTAGTTCCTTCACGCTTACGTGGCGAAATTGCTACTTTTGATATTAAAGATCAAGAGGGTGAAGTGATTGCTGAGTCAGGTCGTCGTATTACTGCTCGTCATATCAAAACACTAGAGAAAAAATCAGTTACACAACTAGAAGTACCACATGAGTACTTGATTGATCGTGTAATTGCTAAAAATTATGTAGATGAAGACACTGGAGAAGTTGTAGCTGAAGCAAATGCTGAACTAACTCTAGAGCTTATGGCTGAATTAGTTAAAGCTGGCTTCACTCGCATTGATACGCTTTACATCAACGAAGTTGATAGTGGATCGTACATGTCTGATACAGTTCGTGTTGATTCAACAACGAACCGTTTAGAAGCGCTTGTTGAAATTTACCGCATGATGCGCCCAGGCGAGCCACCAACTCGTGATGCTGCTGAAGCGTTATTTGAAAACTTATTCTTTAATGAAGACCGTTATGATCTATCTAAAGTAGGTCGTATGAAGTTCAACAGTCGTGTACTACGTGACTGTGATACTGGACCAGGTATTTTAGCTAAAGAAGATATCGTAGACGTAATGAAGACATTGATCGACATTCGTAACGGTAAAGGCGAATCAGATGATATCGATCACTTAGGTAATCGTCGTATTCGTTCAGTTGGTGAAATGGCTGAAAACCAATTCCGCGTTGGTTTAGTACGTGTAGAACGTGCTGTAAGAGAACGTTTAACATTAGGTGATCTTGATGCGATTATGCCGCAAGATTTAATCAATGCTAAGCCTATCTCTGCTGCGGTTAAAGAATTCTTTGGTTCATCACAACTATCACAGTTTATGGATCAAAATAACCCGCTTTCAGAAGTAACACATAAGCGTCGTATTTCAGCATTAGGGCCGGGTGGTTTGACTCGTGAACGTGCTGGTTTTGAAGTACGTGATGTTCACGTAACTCACTACGGTCGTGTATGTCCAATCGAAACTCCTGAGGGACCGAATATCGGTCTAATCAACTCTTTGTCGTGTTACGCACGTACAAATGATTATGGTTTCTTAGAAACTCCTTACCGTAAAGTTATCGATGGTGTTGTAACTGACGAAGTAAACTACTTATCAGCAATTGAAGAAGGTCAATTTGTAATCGCACAGGCGAGCGCAGAAATGACAGCTGATAAAGAATTAGTTGATGTACAAATTCCATGTCGTTTTAAAGGTGAATCAACCTTTATGACTAAAAACGATATTCAATATATGGATGTATCATCACAACAGGTTATCTCTGTTGCTGCGGCACTTATCCCGTTCCTTGAACACGATGATGCTAACCGTGCATTAATGGGTTCAAACATGCAACGTCAAGCAGTACCGACGTTAAAAGCAGACAAACCTTTAGTTGGTACAGGTATTGAACGTACTATCGCTAAAGAGTCTGGTGTAACTGTTGTTGCAAAACGTGGTGGTGTTGTAGATTACGCTGATTCAGGTCGTATCGTAGTTAACGTAAATGAAGAAGAACGCATCCCTGGTGAAGCGGGTATCGACATTTACAACTTAACTAAGTACACACGTTCTAACCAAAATACGTGTATTAACCAAAAACCAACTTGTATGGTTGGTGAACCGGTTACTGCGGGTGACGTGTTAGCTGATGGTCCTTCAACGGATTTAGGTGACTTGGCTCTTGGTCAAAACCTACGTATCGCTTTCATGCCTTGGAACGGTTACAACTTCGAAGATTCAATTCTTCTTTCAGAAAAAGTTGTAGATGAAGATCGTTTAACAACAATTCATATTCAAGAACTACAATGTATCGCTCGTGATACTAAGTTAGGTCCTGAAGAGATTACTGCCGATATCCCTAACGTAGGTGAGTCAGCACTAAGCAAACTTGATGAGTCAGGTATTGTTTATATTGGTGCTGAAGTTAAAGGCGGTGATATTTTAGTTGGTAAAGTAACCCCTAAAGGTGAAACACAACTAACTCCTGAAGAGAAGCTTTTACGAGCTATTTTCGGTGAGAAAGCATCTGATGTTAAAGATAGCTCTCTACGTGTATCTAACTCTATCTCAGGTACTATTATCGATGTTCAAGTCTTCACTCGTGACGGCGTTGAAAAAGATAAGCGTGCTTTAGAAATTGAAGATATGCAACTTCGTGAAGCGAAAAAAGACTTCAATGAAGAATTCAAAATCCTTGAAGAAGGTGTTTTAAGTCGCGCTCGTACATTACTAATTGGTAATGGTATTGATGCAGATAAAGTTGCAACTTTGAATGGTGAGCAATTACTGACTCAAAGTCTAGCTAATGAAACTGCACAAGCTGAGCTTGAGCAATTAGCTGAGCAATATGACGAACTTAAAGCTGATTACGATAAACGTTTCGAAATCAAACGTCGTAAAATCACGCAAGGCGATGATTTAGCACCAGGTGTTCTTAAGATTGTTAAAATCTACCTTGCTGTTAAACGTACAATCCAACCTGGTGATAAGATGGCTGGTCGTCACGGAAACAAAGGTGTTATCTCAACGATTGTTCCTGTTGAAGATATGCCATACGATGAAAACGGTCGTACCGTTGATATCGTACTGAATCCGCTAGGTGTACCGTCTCGTATGAACATCGGTCAGATCTTAGAAGTACATATGGGTCTAGCTGCACGTGGTATCGGTGAGCGTATCGAAGAGATGCTTAAAGAACAACGTGAAGTTCATGAGCTTCGTAATTACATCAAACAAGCATACGACCTAGGCGAATCTCGTCAAGAAGTTGATATTGCTAGCTTCACTGATGATGAAGTTCGACGTCTTGCTAATAACCTTAAAGGCGGTCTACCGATTGCCACTCCTGCATTTGATGGCGCAATTGAAGGCGAAATCAAAGATATGCTTGAGCTAGGTGGTTATCCAAGAAGTGGTCAGGTTACTTTATATGATGGTCGTACAGGTGATGCATTTGAGCGTCAAGTAACTGTAGGCTACATGTATATGTTAAAACTGAATCACTTAGTTGATGACAAAATGCATGCGCGTTCAACTGGTTCATACAGCCTTGTAACTCAGCAACCACTAGGTGGTAAAGCTCAGTTCGGTGGTCAGCGTTTCGGTGAGATGGAAGTATGGGCATTAGAAGCATATGGTGCTGCTTATACCCTACAAGAAATGCTTACTGTTAAGTCTGATGATGTAAACGGCCGTACTAAGATGTATAAAAACCTCGTAGACGGAAACCACAAGATGGAACCTGGTATGCCGGAATCATTCAACGTATTGTTGAAAGAGATCCGCTCATTAGGTATCAATATCGAGTTGGAAGAAGAGTAAGCGAATTAGCTAACTTTATTAATTGAAGTTAGCAACTCGCATGGCAAGCATAACTGGGTTGTTATTTATCATTATAATTAACAACCCACACTATTAACTTCCGACAGGAGAGCTAAAGTGAAAGATCTACTTAAGTTTCTGAAGCAACAAAATAAGACCGAAGAATTTGATGCAATACGCATTGGTCTTGCTTCACCCGATATGGTGCGTTCATGGTCATTTGGTGAAGTAAAAAAACCAGAGACGATTAACTACCGTACTTTTAAGCCTGAGCGTGATGGCTTATTCTGTGCCCGTATATTTGGCCCAGTAAAAGATTACGAATGTTTATGTGGTAAATATAAACGTCTTAAGCACCGTGGTGTAATTTGTGAAAAATGTGGCGTTGAAGTTACATTAACTAAAGTTCGTCGTGACCGTATGGGTCATATCGAATTAGCAAGCCCGGTTGCACACATCTGGTTCCTTAAATCATTACCATCTCGTATTGGTTTAATGCTAGATATGACACTTCGTGATATCGAACGTGTACTTTATTTTGAATCTTTTGTTGTTACCGAGCCTGGTATGACAACATTAGAACGTGGTCAACTTTTAGGTGAAGAAGAATATCTTGATTCACTAGAAGAACATGGCGACGAGTTCGAAGCTAAAATGGGTGCAGAAGCTGTACTTGATTTACTTCGCGAACTAGATTTAGCGCAGTTAATCGCAGAAATGCGTGAAGAGTTACCAACAATTAACTCTGAAACTAAGCGTAAGAAAATCACTAAACGTCTTAAATTAATGGAATCTTTCCACCAGTCAGGTAATAACCCTGAGTGGATGATCATGACAGTACTACCAATTCTGCCACCAGATCTTCGTCCATTAGTACCACTAGACGGTGGTCGTTTTGCGACTTCTGATCTAAATGACCTTTATCGTCGTGTTATTAACCGTAATAACCGTCTTAAGCGTCTTCTTGAACTGGCTGCGCCAGATATTATCGTACGTAACGAAAAACGTATGTTACAAGAAGCGGTTGATGCATTATTAGATAATGGTCGTCGTGGTCGTGCTATTACTGGTTCTAACAAGCGTCCTCTTAAATCTCTTGCCGACATGATCAAAGGTAAGCAAGGTCGTTTCCGTCAGAATCTACTTGGTAAGCGTGTTGATTATTCAGGTCGTTCTGTAATCACAGTAGGTCCAACTTTAAGACTACACCAATGTGGTCTACCTAAGAAAATGGCACTTGAGTTATTCAAGCCGTTTATCTACGGTAAGTTAGAACTTAAAGGCATGGCAACTACGATTAAAGCTGCCAAGAAGATGGTTGAGCGTGAAGTACCAGAAGTTTGGGATATCTTAGATGAAGTTATCCGTGAACATCCTGTACTGTTAAACCGTGCACCAACACTTCACAGATTAGGTATCCAAGCGTTTGAGCCGGTACTAATCGAAGGTAAAGCAATTCAATTACACCCATTAGTTTGTGCGGCATACAATGCCGATTTCGATGGTGACCAAATGGCGGTACACGTACCGTTAACAATTGAAGCGCAGCTTGAAGCTCGTGCATTAATGATGTCTACAAATAATATCTTATCACCAGCAAATGGTGAGCCTATCATCGTTCCTTCACAGGATGTTGTATTAGGTCTTTATTATATGACTCGTGAGTGTATCAATGCTCGTGGTGAAGGCGCTGTATTAAAAAGTGCTAAAGAAGCTGAAAAAGGCTACCGTGCCGGCGTATTTGACTTACATGCAATTGTAAAAGTACGTATGACACAAACTGTGATCGATTCTGAAGGTAACAAAACTGAAGTTACTGAAATTATTGATACTACAGTAGGTCGTGCTGTTTTATCTCTTGTTATGCCTAAAGGTTTACCGTTTGAGTTAATCAACAAAGCCATGGGTAAAAAGCAGATTTCACAATTGCTTAATGAGTGTTACCGTTTACTAGGTCTTAAAGATACTGTTATCTTTGCGGATCAAATCATGTACACAGGTTTCCATTACGCAATGAAGTCAGGTGTTTCTATCGGTATTGACGATTTAGAAATCCCACCAACTAAACCAGAAATCATTGGTGCCGCTGAAGCTGAAGTAAGCGAAATCAATCAACAATTCCAATCTGGTCTTGTTACTGCTGGTGAAAAATACAATAAAGTTATCGATATCTGGTCTCGTGTAAATGAAAAATTATCACGTGCGATGATGGATAACTTATCAAAAGATGACGTAGTTACTGCTCAAGGTGAGACTGTTCAACAGGATTCATTTAACTCAGTATTTATGATGGCCGATTCTGGTGCTCGTGGTAGTGCAGCTCAGATACGTCAGCTATCTGGTATGCGTGGCCTAATGGCACGTCCAGATGGTTCTATCATCGAAACGCCAATCACAGCAAACTTCCGTGAAGGTCTGAACGTACTACAGTACTTCATCTCTACGCATGGTGCGCGTAAAGGTTTGGCCGATACGGCACTTAAAACAGCTAACTCGGGTTACTTAACTCGTCGTCTAGTTGATGTTGCACAAGATTTGGTTATCAATGATAAAGATTGTGGCACATTAGATGGTCTAACAATGAAACCGCTAATTGAAGGTGGTGATGTTGTTGAGCCGTTACGCGAGCGTGTATTAGGTCGTGTTGTTGCAGAAGATATCATTAAGCCTGGCACAACAGATGTTGTTTTAGTTGAACGTAATGTGATGCTAGACGAAAAACTGTGTGACATGTTAGAAGAAAATTCAGTTGATGAAGTACGTGTACGTTCAATCATCACTTGTGAAAATGACTTCGGTGTATGTGGTAAGTGTTACGGACGTGATTTAGCACGTGGTCACCTGATTAACCAAGGTGAATCAGTTGGTGTTATCGCTGCTCAGTCAATCGGTGAGCCAGGTACACAGCTTACGATGCGTACATTCCACATCGGTGGTGCTGCATCAAGAGCATCTGCTGAAAACTCAGTACAAGTTAAGAGCACAGGTACGATTAAATTACATAATGCTAAATCAGTAACAAATACTGATGGTAAGCTTGTAATTACATCTCGTTCAACTGAAATATGTGTTATTGATGACCACGGTCGTGAAAAAGAGCGTTATAAAGTACCTTATGGTGCTGTATTAGCTGTTAAAGATGCAGACGCTATTGAAGCGAACGACGTTGTTGCAACTTGGGACCCGCATAGTCACCCAATTGTTGTTGAACGTGTATCAAAAATTACATTCAGTGATATTGATGAATCAAACACTGAAACTCAAACAGACGAGTTAACTGGTTTAACACGTATGGTTGTGAAAGACCTTTCTAAGCTTAACGCAAAAGAACCTAAGCTTATTGTTGAAAGTGAAGAAACTGGTTTACAAGAAATCCGTTTACCTGCATTTACAACAATTGAAGTAAGTGATGGTAAAACAGCTAATCCGGGCGACGTGATGGCACGTATCCCACAAGAAGGTTCAAAAACTCGTGATATCACGGGTGGTCTACCGCGCGTAGCCGATTTATTCGAAGCGCGTAAACCAAAAGAACCTGCTATTTTAGCTGAAGTTACCGGTACTATTAGCTTTGGTAAAGAAACTAAAGGTAAGAAGCGTTTAGTTATCACTCCGCCAGAGGGTGATCACTACGAAGAAATGATTCCTAAATGGCGTCAGCTTAACGTGTTTGAAGGTGAGTCTGTGTCTAAAGGTGAAGTTATCGCCGATGGTCCTGAGTCTCCACATGACATTTTACGTCTTCGTGGCGTAACAGATGTTGCTAACTACATTGTTAACGAAGTGCAAGACGTATACCGTCTGCAAGGCGTAAAAATCAATGATAAGCACATTGAAACTATTATCCGTCAAATGATCCGTAAGTGTATTATCACTCACGGTGGTGACACTGAGTTCTTGAAAGGCGAACAAGTTGAAGTATCTCGAGTGAATATCTCGAATCGTGAACTTGAAGAGCAAGGCAAGATCCCAGCTCAGTTTGAAATCCAGTTAATGGGTATCACTAAAGCATCATTGGCAACAGAATCTTTCATCTCTGCAGCATCGTTCCAGGAAACTACACGTGTTCTGACTGACGCAGCTGTAAATGGTAAGAGCGATGAGCTTCGCGGCTTGAAAGAGAACGTAATCGTGGGTCGTTTGATTCCAGCGGGTACAGGTTTCTCTTATCATCAAGAACGTATGGCTCGTCGTAAAAAGCGTAATCAACCAGCTGTTGAAGAACAGACGGTTAGTGCAGAAGATGCTGCTCAAGCATTAACTGATGCACTTAACGCAACCTTAGGCGATTAGTTTTTGTAGTCTTTTAGTCAAATTTAAGACTAAATCAAAAAAAAAGGCGGTTTATACCGCCTTTTTTACGCTAATTGTTGACAGGTTAAACTTTGCTCATTAAAATTCCGCCACCCTTATGTTGAGGACAAAATTTTTAGAATATAAAAATTCTAAGATTTTAGAATAAACATTAGGCAGAATTTAAATTCTTTCAGCAGTCAATTAATCATTAGGAGCTATTTAATGGCAACTATCAACCAACTTGTACGTAAGCCACGTAGAAGTAAAGTTGTAAAAAGCAACTCTGCGGCGCTTAAAGCATGTCCGCAAAAACGTGGTGTTTGTACTCGTGTATATACTACTACTCCAAAGAAACCAAACTCTGCATTACGTAAAGTAGCGCGTGTTCGTTTAACGAACGGTTTCGAAGTAACATCATACATCGGTGGTGAAGGTCACAACTTGCAAGAGCATAGTGTAATCCTTATCCGTGGTGGTCGTGTTAAAGATTTACCAGGTGTGCGTTTTCACACAGTACGCGGCGCATTAGATTGTGCTGGTGTAAGTGATCGTCGTCAAGGACGTTCAAAATACGGTGCTAAACGACCTAAGGGTTAATAGTCTCCGTTAGTAAGGCCAAACACATAATTTAATTTTTTTGTTTTGGGTATGAGACTAACAAGTCCAACCTGAATAAACCGGAGATACAAAATGCCTAGAAGACGCGTAGTAGGTCAACGTAAAATTCTTCCAGATCCTAAGTTCGGATCAGAACTTCTTGCGAAATTCGTAAATGTTGTAATGCAAGATGGTAAAAAATCAACTGCTGAAAAAATCGTATACGGTGCGTTAGACGTGGCTGCTGAGAAATCAGGCAAAACGCATCTAGAAATCTTTGAACAAGCACTTGAAGCAATTCGCCCAACGGTAGAAGTTAAATCTCGCCGTGTTGGTGGTTCTACTTATCAAGTTCCTGTAGAAGTACGTCCAGTTCGTCGCAACGCATTAGGTATGCGTTGGTTAGTAGACGCTGCACGTAAGCGTGGCGAAAAATCTATGGGCTTACGTTTAGCTCAAGAAATCGTTGACGCTGCTGATAATAAAGGCACTGCGGTTAAGAAACGTGAAGACGTTCACCGTATGGCTGAAGCGAACAAAGCATTCGCTCACTACCGTTGGTAGTCACTGCTTAAAATTGAATGGGTCTGGCTTGTTAGTCAGATCTTTCATGTTTAAGTGGTTTAAAGTTTTAAGAGGAATAGTATGGCACGTACAACCCCAATCGAGCGTTACCGTAATATCGGTATCGTTGCACACGTAGATGCTGGTAAAACTACCACAACTGAACGTGTGCTTTTCTACACTGGTCTTTCACATAAGATCGGTGAAGTTCACGACGGTGCTGCAACGATGGACTGGATGGAGCAAGAGCAAGAGCGTGGTATCACGATCACTTCTGCTGCAACCACATGTTTCTGGCAAGGTATGGACAAACAGTTCCAAGACCACCGTATCAATATAATTGATACGCCAGGGCACGTTGACTTCACAATTGAAGTTGAGCGTTCGTTGCGTGTACTTGACGGTGCTGTAGTGGTTCTTTGTGCATCATCTGGTGTTCAGCCGCAAACTGAAACAGTTTGGCGACAAGCGAACAAATACGAAGTTCCAAGAATGATCTTCGTAAATAAGATGGATCGCATTGGTGCAGACTACCATATGGTAGTTGACCAAATAAAGAGCCGCCTAGGTGCTAATCCTGTTCCAATTCAACTTCCAATTGGCGCTGAAGATGATTTCTCTGGCGTGATTGATTTAGTTAAAATGAAAGTCATTAATTGGTCTGAAGAAGATCAAGGTATGTCTTTTAGTTACGATGAGATACCTGCTGATTTATTAGAAGAAGCAGAAATGTATCGTGAACAATTGGTTGAAGCGGCTGCTGAAGCTACCGAAGAGCTAATGGATAAATACCTTGAAGAAGGTGAACTTTCAGAAGCTGAAATTAAAAGCGCAATCCGTAAGCGTACTTTAGCGAACGAAATCGTTCCTATGGTATGTGGTTCTGCTTTTAAGAATAAAGGTGTTCAAGCAGTATTAGATGCCGTTGTTGAATATTTACCATCGCCAACTGAAGTGAAGCAAATTCAAGGTATTCTTGAAGATGATTCCGAAGCTGAGCGTCCGGCAGATGACAACGCACCGTTTTCAGCGCTTGCATTTAAAATTGCAACCGACCCATTTGTTGGCACACTTACTTTCTTTAGAGTATATTCTGGCGTAGTAAAACAAGGTGATTTCGTTTTTAATCCTGTAAAGGGTAAAAAAGAGCGCTTTGGCCGTATCGTACAGATGCATGCTAATAGCCGTGAAGAAATAAAAGAAGTGAGAGCCGGTGATATCGCCGCTGCGATTGGTCTTAAAGAAGTCACTACAGGTGAAACTTTATGTGATTTAGGGTCTGTTATTACGCTAGAGCGTATGGACTTCCCTGAACCAGTAATCTCAATTGCAGTTGAGCCGAGAACAGTTGCAGACCAAGATAAGATGGGTATCGCACTAGGTAAACTAGCTGCTGAAGATCCATCATTCAGAGTCCATACGGACGATGAAACTGGTCAAACAATTATCTCAGGTATGGGTGAACTTCACCTCGATATTATCGTAGATCGCATGCAACGTGAATTTAGCGTTGAATGTAACGTAGGTAAACCTCAGGTTTCCTACCGTGAAGCAATTCGTAAACCTATCGAAGTTGAAGGTAAATTTATTCGTCAATCTGGTGGTCGAGGTCAATATGGTCATGTATGGCTTAAACTTGAACCATTAGCAGTAGACGAAAATAACGATGACGCTCCAACTTATGAATTCGTTGACGAAATCGTAGGTGGTGCTGTTCCTCGTGAATATATAGCGGCAGTAGATAAGGGTATCCAAGAACAAATGCAAAATGGTGTTCTTGCAGGTTTCCCTCTACTTGGTGTTAAAGCAACCTTGTTTGATGGCTCATACCACGATGTTGATTCCAATGAAATGGCATTCAAAATCGCGGCTTCCATGGGTTTCAAAAATGGTGCACTTGATGCAGACCCTGTATTACTTGAACCTGTGATGAAAGTTGAAGTTGTTACTCCAGAAGCCAATATGGGTGATGTGGTAGGTGACTTAAACCGCCGTCGAGGCTTGATTGAAGGTATGATAGATGCACCTGGTGGGCTAAGGCAAATAAATGCCGTAGTACCTCTGGCTGAAATGTTTGGTTATGCAACCGCCCTTCGATCAGCTACACAAGGTCGAGCTTCATACTCTATGGAGTTTTTGAAGTATGCTGAGGCATCAAAAAATGTCACAGAAACAATCATGGCAGCTCGTTCTGTCAGATAATTTTAGTTCGGTCCGATTCATAGCTTGTAAGAGCTGGATTGGACTATTATTTCTTAATAGGAATTTTTAAGATGGCAAAAGAAAAGTTTGAACGCGTAAAAACACACGTAAACGTTGGTACAATTGGCCACGTAGATCACGGTAAAACAACTCTAACTGCAGCAATCACAAACGTACTTGCAAAAGTATACGGTGGTGAAGCTAAAGATTTCGCAGCAATCGATAATGCTCCAGAAGAAAGAGAACGTGGTATCACTATCTCAACTTCTCATGTTGAATACGATACGCCTAACCGTCACTACGCACACGTAGATTGTCCTGGCCATGCCGATTATGTTAAAAACATGATCACTGGTGCTGCTCAAATGGATGGTGCTATCTTAGTAGTTGCTGCAACAGATGGTCCTATGCCACAAACACGTGAGCATATCCTTCTTTCTCGTCAAGTTGGCGTTCCTTACATCATCGTTTTCATGAACAAATGTGACATGGTTGATGATGAAGAGCTTCTTGAGCTAGTAGAAATGGAAGTTCGTGAACTTCTTTCTGAATATGATTTCCCAGGTGATGATTTACCACTAGTTGCTGGTTCAGCTCTTAAAGCGCTTGAAGGCGAGAAAGAGTGGGAAGATAAGATTGTTGAGCTTGCAGAAGCACTTGATTCTTATATCCCAGACCCAGAGCGTGATATCGATAAGCCTTTCATCATGCCTATCGAAGATGTTTTCTCAATCCAAGGCCGTGGTACAGTTGTAACTGGTCGTGTTGAGCAAGGTATCATCAACGTAAATGATTCTGTTGAAATCGTTGGTATCAAAGACACTACAGTTTCTACTTGTACTGGTGTTGAAATGTTCCGTAAACTACTTGACGAAGGTCGTGCTGGTGAGAACATTGGTGCACTTCTACGTGGTACTAAACGTGAAGATGTTGAACGTGGTCAAGTACTAGCTGCTCCTGGTTCAATTACTCCTCATACTACTTTTGAATCAGAAGTATATGTACTAAGTAAAGATGAAGGTGGTCGTCATACTCCATTCTTCAAAGGTTACCGTCCACAGTTCTACTTCCGTACAACTGATGTAACTGGTGATGTTCAATTACCAGAAGGCGTAGAAATGGTAATGCC
>Ga0209395_1004507_pt1 | contig 16291 bp, 13 predicted proteins | sample GOMGulsemesocosm_3_FD_184635 | JGI IMG/M metagenome (GOLD analysis project Ga0209395, IMG submission 184635) | Methane-oxidizing microbial communities from mesocosms in the Gulf of Mexico - GOM9D Gulf of Mexico (SPAdes) (version 2) | ecosystem: Environmental > Aquatic > Marine > Cold seeps... | reverse complement strand
TAAAAGATGCTCGTCCAGAAACTATTGGTAAAGCTTCACGAATTTCTGGTATTACTCCAGCGGCAATTTCGTTATTATTAGTCTACTTAAAAAAACACGGTCTTTTACGCAAATTAGCGTAGAAGCAATAGCTAGGGGCGAGCTGTTAATTAACTATCAATTTTACGTTAATTAACAGCTCGTCTAAAAATAATGACATTAACACATCAATTATCGACACTGATTAGTAAAACTGATCTTGTCGTATCTCAAGAACAAATCGATTTACTTATTCAATATGTTGAGTTACTCAACAAATGGAATAAAGCTTACAACCTGACTTCTGTTCGCGATCCTAGTGAAATGCTAATTAAACATATTATGGACAGTTTAATGGTGGGTGAAGTGCTTATAGGTGAAAACTTTATTGATGTAGGAACTGGCCCTGGTTTACCGGGTATACCATTGGCTATTTTATATCCAGAAAGAAATTTTGTATTATTAGACAGTTTAGGAAAGCGAATTACTTTTCTTAGACAAGTGGTTTTTCAATTAAAGTTGACTAATGTCACACCCGTGAAAGCGAGAGTAGAAGAGTATCAAGGCGAACAGCCTTTTGATGGCGTATTAAGTCGTGCCTTTTCTTCCCTCAATGATATGGTAAGCTGGTGTAAGCACTTAATTACCACAGAGCAAGGACGATTCTTTGCACTGAAAGGACAATATCCTCAGGATGAGATCTCACAATTACCTGAAAATATTACTTTAGTAGATAGCCATAAAATTATAGTGCCTGACTTAATTGGCGAACGTCATGTGATAGTACTGAAGAAGTTGAACTAGAAATAAAATCAAATAGAGGCGCTTGTGGGAAAAATAATAGCAATTGCAAACCAAAAAGGTGGTGTGGGTAAAACTACAACCGCGGTTAATTTGGCTGCCTCGTTGGCGGCGACAAAACGCAAAGTTTTATTAATCGACTTAGATCCTCAAGGCAATGCCACTATGGCTAGTGGCGTTGATAAATATAATGTTCATGCAACCTGTTATGAATTATTAGTTGAAGAACAAAGTGTTGAAGAAGTCGTTATTAAAGAAACCTCAGGGCTTTATCATTTAATTTCTGCCAATGCAGATGTTACTGCCGCAGAAATCAAGCTAATGGAAGTATACGCACGAGAGCAACGTTTAAAGCGTGCCTTAGCACCGGTAAAAGATTTTTATGACTTTATCATCATAGATTGTCCACCCTCATTGAATATGCTTACTGTTAACGCTATGACGGCAGCTGACTCTGTTCTCGTGCCAATGCAATGTGAATACTATGCATTGGAAGGTTTAACGGCACTAATGGATACTATTACTAAGTTAACTTCTGTTGTGAATGATAAATTACATATTGAAGGCATACTGCGTACTATGTATGATCCTCGTAATCGCTTAGCTAATGATGTATCTGAGCAATTAAAACGACATTTTGGCGATAAGGTTTATCGCAGTGTGATCCCTCGAAATGTTCGTTTAGCTGAAGCGCCAAGTTTTGGTACGCCAGCTATGTATTACGATAAATCTTCAACGGGTGCTAAAGCTTATTTAGCCCTTGCCGGTGAAGTATTACGTAAAAATGATTCTGCGAAAAAATCCCCGCAAGCTAAGACTAGTGTAGTTAGCTAGCGCAAAGGAAAATTATGAGTACAGCAAAACGTAAAGGCGCTAGTCGCTTAGGTCGCGGTCTTGATGCTTTATTATCACCAGCGATGCCTGCAGTAGAAAACCAAACAAATACGACTGAAGAAAATAATAGTGTAACAGCGACAGACAATGAATTGCTTAAATTGCCTATTGCAAAGCTAACACCAGGTAAATATCAACCTCGCCGTGAAATGTCTGATGCAGGCCTTGAAGAGCTGTCATTGTCTATTCAATCGCAAGGTATTATTCAACCGATTGTTGTTCGTTTAATTGCTGATGACCAATATGAGATAATAGCTGGTGAACGTCGATGGCGTGCGGCTAAATTAGCACAGCTTGATATAGTACCTTGTTTAGTTAAAAACGTTCCTGATGAATCAGCGGTAGCTATCGCGTTAATTGAGAATATTCAACGTGAAGATCTTAATGCGATGGAAGAAGCTATTGCATTAGAGCGTTTATTAACTGAGTTTGATTTAACGCATCAAGAGGTTGCTATTGCGGTGGGTAAATCACGTACTACGGTTAGTAATTTGCTACGTTTAAATAATCTAAACGAAGAAGTAAAAACCTTGTTAGAAAATGGTGATATAGAAATGGGTCATGCCCGTGCTTTATTAGCATTAGAAGGTGATGTGCAAACGTCAGCAGCACAAACGGTAGCCTCCAAAGAACTAACAGTCAGAGATACTGAAGCTTTGATTAAAAAGATTCAAAATCCTGTTGCTGAAAAAGAGAAAGTTGAAAAAGCTATTGAGACAATTGAATTGGAACAAGGCTTAGCAGATAAAATTGGTGCTAAAGTGGCTATAAGCCACAATAAAAAAGGCAAAGGTAAGCTTGTGATTTCTTATGAAAATTTAGCAAAACTTGAAGAAATATTAAGTAAAATTAACTAATAATTCCAGTTAAACTTATCCCTTTTATAAACCAGCTTAATGCTGGTTTTTTTGTTTAAAAAATGTAAGAAACTCATAATATTATTCATCACTTTTGACTTAACTTGATATAGTAATTTTATATATACCCAAGCAACTTGAAGATGCTCGTTTCAGGATGCCTGCGCTAATCATGTTCAAGACGTCTACTTTTATTAATGGCATTCCCTTAAAAAAGGAGATAACGAAGTACATGGTTAGCTCAGACATCCCCGCAGGGCTGGTTTTAAAACGATTTATACAGCGTTATTGATTTCGACAATGGAACGACCATTCTCTTCAATCAAAGCCTTGCCTAAATACGTTTTTAATTCCAGCTGAATTCGGCATATTCATGTTGCTTGGGTATATTAAGCATTCAAACACTCTTAAAGGATTAACACATGTTGAAGTTGTTTTTATCTGCCCTCTTTTCATCATTTTTGTTATTGCCTAGCTACTCTTGTTCTGCTGATAACGATGCCGCAGCACTTCTTATAAAAATGGATGAGTTATTTCGTTCTAAAAGCTCCGTTTCTACTATGAAAATGCAAATAGTTACCCCAAACTGGCAGCGAACTTTAGAGATGCAAAGCTGGACTATTGGTATGGATGATACTTTTATTAGAGTTATCTCTCCGCGTAAGGATCGTGGTGTTGCTACCTTAAAAATTGATAAAGAAATGTGGAACTATTTTCCTAAAATAAATAAGGTTATTAAAGTGCCACCGTCAATGATGATGGGCTCGTGGATGGGATCTGATTTTACTAATGATGATTTAGTACGTGAAGTCTCGCTGGTTAAAGAGTATCAAGTATCTAAAAAATTAGAAGGTGAAAACTATCGACTAACCTTAATCCCTAAAACAAATACCGTTACTGTTTGGGGAAAAATTGAGTTTATTGTTAATCAACAAACGTTATTACCCTTAGAGCAAAGTTACTTTAATGAAAAAGGTGAAAAAGTTCGTATTATGATCTTTAGTGAGATCAGAGATTTTAATGGTAAAAAAATGCCAGCAATTATGACCATGATGCCATTAAATAAAACCGGCCATAAAACAGTCATTGAATATGTTGAAGCTGAATTTGATGTTGAACTTGGCGATAATATTTTCACCTTACGTAACTTACAAAGACGATTTTAAATAAATCTCCAAGTAAGTAAGCACTTATTTATGTGGGTAATGTAATGTTGATATTAAAACTAGCCTTTCGAAACATCTTACGTAATCGCCGTCGATCACTGTTGACATTACTGAGTATGAGCGGAGGATTTTTCTTATTGTGTCTAACACTGTCCATGTCAGAAGGTAGTTATAGCAATATTATTAATATCTTCACTCAAGATCATACTGGTCATGTACAAATTCATAAAGATAATTACCTTGAACGGCCATCTTTATATAAAACTATAAATAATGCTGATGCGATAATTAGTCAATTAGAGCAACAAGCATTGGTATTAGGTGTGGCTCCTCGAATTTATGGCCCTTCATTAGCCTACGGTAAAAATAAAACTTTTCCTGCCCAAGTTATTGGTATTGATCCAAAACGTGAAAGTAAAACGACACGTTTAAAAAATAAAGTTAGTGAGGGCCGTTATTTACCAAGCGAAGTAACAAATCAGAAAACTAAGCGGGGTAATAATCAATTAAGTAAAATAGATTATTACCCCGCTATGATCGGCTTTAGTTTAGCTAAAAACTTAAAGCTGACAGTTGGTGATGAATTAGTGCTTATATCCCAAGGCATTGATGGTTCAATAGCGAATGATATTTTTGAGGTTATCGCCATTGTTGGCGATGCCACCTCATACGAACGTATGAATGTATACGTTAGTTTATCAGCCATGCGAGAGTTTTTATCAATGCAAGGTGGTAATAATCAAGTACATGAGTTAGCTATTAGTTTATCGAACCAAAATGAAGCGAGAACTTTTGCTACTCAAACCCAGGCAGGGCTTGAGAATAAAAGCTTGAGGGTAGAACCATGGCAAGTGGTGGAATCCTCATTTTACAATAGTATGCAAGCTGATAAAAAAGGCAGTTATGTCTCTATGGGCATTATTATTTTTATTGTCTCTATTGGTGTTCTCAATACCATTTTAATGGGTACATTAGAGCGTACAAGGGAGTTTGGCGTATTAAAGGCGGTTGGTACACGTCCTTTATCTGTTTTTACTTTAATCATGTTAGAGTCTTTTCTATTGGCCATCATTAGCTGTTTAATTGGTTTGTTGTTGGCGTTACCCGTATGTTTTTGGTTGGCAAGTAGTGGTATATCAATGCCTGAGCCGATAGATATGGGCGGTATTATATTTGATACCATGTTAGGTGAGGTAAGCTGGTTTGTAGTGTTACTGCCATCAATAGTTGTCATTAGTAGTACCTTAATCGTCAGCTTCATTCCTGCTATCAGAGCAGCAAACATATCACCGCTAAAAGCGTTACAGGCGGTTTAACTATGACCAAGGCAACAGAAACACTGACAAATTCTGACAAAGAGTTAGTTAACTACCCCTCTAATCAACAAAGTACCTTAGTATCACGCTTAGCCAAGCGCAGTATATTTAGAAATACCCGTAGAACATTACTCACCATTTTACTGATCTCATGCAGTTTAGCCGCAATATTATTTACCGACGCTTTTGTTCGCGGCATGGTAGAAACCATGGTGAAAATTAGTACACAAACTTTTCTTGGTGAAGGACAAATTCATCGTGTGGGGTTTTGTGCAGCCAATGATGTTGACCTAACTATTGAAGATACAGCAATACTTTATCAGCAACTTAATACCATTGAAGAGATCCAAGCGTTTGCACCCAGAGTACTAACTGGCGCAATGACCTCCTCTTCTGAAAATGTTGCCTCGGCAATTGTTTATGGCGTGGATGCAATAAAAGAGGCACAAGTGAGTAAATTAAAGTTGGCTATGACTGACGGTAATTATTTATCAGGTATTGATGGTGAAATAGTTATTGGAGATCAGTTAGCTGATTTATTAGAAATTAGTTTGGGTGATCGGTTGGTTGTTACTGTTTCTGAGGCTAATGGTGGTGATTTATCACAAGCATTGTTCCGTGTGTCAGGCATATTTAGCTTTAATGAAAGAAGCATGGATATTGGCATGGCATTTATTAATTTGTCACAAGCACAAAAGTTATTAAACATAACAGGCGTGCATGAAATTGCTTTACGACTACAAAGCCTAGAACAAGCTGACGATAAAAGCTTAGGCTTTTGGCAAGCACTGAATAATGACACTATCGAAACGTTAAATTGGCAAGAATTAATACCACAACTGAGCAGTATGTTGGCTATGACTAAGTACTCTACGCTGATTGTCTCAATCATCATGTATATATTGGTGTGCTTAGGTTTAATAAATACCATGTTTATGTCTATTTTTGAGCGACAAACCGAGTTTGGTATTTTGTTGGCCATAGGAACACGCCCTAAACAGCTCTTTTATCAAATAATGTTAGAAGGTTTTTTTATAGGGATATTAAGCGTAACAGCTGGTTTATTAATGGCTTTTGTTTTTTGCTATTGGGGATCAGTTGTTGGCATAGATTATTCTGAATTAGAAATGTCGGGTATGACCTTAAATGAACCTATTTATTTAATACTCGATATTAGTAGTTTTGTCACAATGGCTATTGCTACTTTAGCGGTAACCTTAATTGCTAGTTTATATCCTGCTTTTCATGCTGCGCGCTTACAGCCCTCTTTTGCGATGCGTAAAACCTTGTAAATATTGGTTAATAATTAATAAATGACAGAGTACTTAGGAAATAATGGAAATGATAACTAAAACTAATATTACTGGCGTCACTAATATTAAGAAAGATAGTCAAAAGACTGTCATTGAAACGACTCATTTGTGTAGAGAATTTGGCCAAGGTGATACGTTAGTTAAAGCGCTATCAGATGCTAATATAATTATAGAACGTGGTGAATTTACTGCGATTATTGGTCCTTCAGGCTCAGGTAAATCAACCTTATTACAATTAATTGGTGGTTTAGATAATCCAAGTTCAGGTGATGTGTTTTTAGATAATAAGAACATCAGTGATATGACAGGTACTGAATTATCAGACTTTAGGCGTGATCATATTGGTTTTGTTTTTCAAGCCTATAATTTAATTCCTGTCTTGAGCGCTAGAGAAAATATTGAATATATTATGTTACTTCAAGGAGTACCTACAGCTGAGCGAAACAAGCGTGTCGATAGGCTAATGCATGCCGTTGGTTTAGAAGGTTTGGGAGATCGTCGCCCTGCTGAATTGTCAGGAGGACAGCAGCAGCGTGTTGCTGTCGCTAGGGCTATGGTATCTAAACCTAGCATTATTCTAGCAGATGAACCGACAGCAAATTTAGACTCTAAAACAGGCGCCGATTTACTCGATATGATGAAAGAGTTAAATGAACAGCAAAATATGACCTTTGTTTTTTCAACTCATGATCCAAAAATTATGGAACGAGCAAAACGCATAATACGTTTGGTTGATGGTTGTGTAGTTGATGATGAGCGTAGAGATTAATGTATTCCATTAAGGCTATTTTGGCATTAACCTTTTTTACCGCTCTAGCATCATCTACTGTTTGTTATGGAGATGGCTTTTCATTTAGTGGTTATGTTAAAAGTTATGCTTTGGCACAAGACAGTATCACTATTGAAAACCGTAATGTTGAATCACTTGATGCTGAAGATCAATCTATAACAGGAAATTTTCAATCTCAAAATGCCTTAAGGTTAATGAGCTCTTACTTATCAAGCAAAACTGGTAATTTTGAAGTGCATTATGAAGTCCAGCCGCTTTATTTTTCAAACAGTGAGATGGCCACCTATTATACTGGCGATGGCTTGGGGGCAATTAATGGCACAATCTCTCCAGTGACTAATCAATATCGTTTTAAAGATTTCGATGCAGTGTTAACAGATGTTGGTAACCATGGCGTGGTATTACAAAACCTCGACCGTTTTAATTATCAATACAGTAACCAGTACGGTGATTTAACAATCGGTCGGCAGGTACTATCTTTTGGTTCATCACGCTTTATAAATCCCACTGATATTTTCATCCCTTTTGCTATCCAAACCCTTAACCAAGAGTACCGTGTTGGTATTGATGCTATTCGTTATAAAGCCGATGTCGGTGATTTTGCTATGGTAGATATGGGGTTGGTCATTGGTGAAGATGGGAAAAAGCAGAACAGTGCAGCCTTTTTACGGGGTAAAAATTCTATTGAGGGTAATGATATAGAGGCTATCGCTATTATCCTTGATGATGCCTGGTTACTTGGCGGTGGTATTGAGCGAGCAATAGGTGATTTTGGCTTTTGGTTTGAAGTCGCTTACATGGATTGGCAGCAAAGTGCTGTTGATGAAAGCCAAGGCATAGAAGAGTTTTCAGCTAATACCCTGCCCTCAACCTTAGTAACTCCTTACACTAATAATTATTGGCGCAGCTCTATTGGCTCAGACTATGCGTTAAATGAAGAAGTAATTGTTATGATCGAGTATCACTATAATGGCGCGGGTAGTAATAACGTTGAGGATTACACAGAACTTGCCGCTCAAGCGCCTTACCAGAAGGCTGGCGTGTTTTTATATGGCGAGCACTACATTATTCCTGCTCTGACTTGGTTGGCCTCCCCTTTAGCCTCCATAAGTGCTAGTGCTTTTTACAATGTAAATGATCGTTCAGTGTTTTTAACTATCAATAGCGAAACCAGTTGGAGTGATAATTTATATTCTGATTTTGGTGTTTATATAAGTCATGGTGATACTTTGCAATATCAAGGTAGTATAGGTGAAACATCACCGGTAGATTACGTTTTTGGCTCTGAGTTTGGTGCCTATCCTTTGAGTATTTATGCCAGTTTAAGGTATTACTTTTAATTTTTGCTCTGAGTGATTATTTAACGTACAGTACGGGTTGTTATTACTTTCAAGGACGAAATTATGCAAGAACTACCACCACTAACCCTAGTTAAAACTTGGCTTGAAGTGGTTCAACAACTAGACCTTCCCATCATAGTACGCGAAAAGCGTAGTCGATTACTTACCTACTACTTTGGCTCCATTGCCCAAGCAGAACGTTATGTAGAAGAAAATGACGATTATTGTCAGTTGGTGTCTTAATTATTAGGATGGTCCACCCGACAGGAGTCGAACCTGTGACCTCGCCCTCCGGAGGGGCGCGCTCTATCCAGCTGAGCTACGGGTGGAAATTATAAGTTGGTGATTCTATAAAAAGCTAAGAGTGAATACCAGAACTTAATGACTTATCCCCAAATTTTTATGGTCAAATCATTGTATATAGCGATTAATTTACTGATCAGTCCTCAGAAGCTTCATTAATTCCAGTACCAATAATATATTGATCGAATAACATACCATCTTTTCGAGTTGTATTAGGGGGAAAGCGACTATAAGTTCTGAATACTATCTTCGTCTATCTATGCGCTAATTGTCTTGATTTTCAATTGATACTGTTGGTATCTACATTATATAATGTTAATACAATGTAAATCCATGAGGTGCTTAGTTTTTATTTGTGACGTCCTTGAATCGAATTTTTTGATCTGTGTTCTTATTTTGTGAGTTAAATACTGTTTTGGTTGTTTAGTGAACAAAATGTTGCGCTTTTAGGTATTACATTGCAACAAGTTTCGGAATATTATCTTCCACAGTATCTCAAAAATACATAAGTCTGATTTATTGTATAAGAATACGGATAATGAGATATTTCCCATATAGATTATTGATGTAAGGATACATGTGAAAAATAATTATAATTATAAATATAAACTGGAAAATGGGGAAATAAACCCGCTAAATTTAAAAGAAGTAGAAGTAATCCATCTGCTTTGTAATGGCGAAAATATTAGCACTATATCAAAACAATTATTTAAATCCAAAGAGACAATAAATAATCATATTAGCTTAGCGAAAAAAAAGTTAGAAGCTAAATCTCGTGATCAATTAATAGCATTAGCGATAACAAATGGATTTGTAAATGTGTAATTTTAATCCCAGTTTAAACTGTTCATTCCTCCGAATTAGAAACGTTTAGCATTACCTCTATTATGAAAAAAAATATTCTATTCCTACAGGGACCGTTAGGAGAGTTTTTTAAGCTTCTTTCGTCATTTATAGACAATGAAACTAACGCTAATACTCACCATATTACTTTTAATGGTGGTGATGATTGGTTTAGTAAGCGAAAACATTCTCATGCTTATCGAGACGAACCCGCTGCCTGGCAAAGTTATTTGAGTAATTTTATTATAACTAGAGGCATAACAGATATTGTTGTTTTTGGTGACTGTCGATTCTATCACCGAATTGCCAGAAAAGTTGCTAAAGAAATGGACTTATCTTTTTGGGTGTTTGAAGAAGGGTATTTGAGACCGTCATTTATTACCCTTGAACAAGGTGGCGTTAATGGAAACTCATCTCTTTTAGGGGAAGATTTTGCTACTTTAGAGCAAAGCTTTTTGAAAGAAGAAGCGACTGCAAGTAAGCGATCTCGCAGTGCATTTTGGGATATGTCCTTTAATGCAATCCAATATTATTTTTTTAAACAGCTTTATGCTAAAAAATACCCTCACTACATTCATCATCGTCCTTGGTATGTAATGGAAGAGTGTATGCAATGGATTAAGTCAGGATATAGAAAACTTAAATATGCAGGTAAGGAGCGTAAGCTTGTAAAGCACCTTACAACTAAGCTTTCAAAGCAATATTTCTTAGTTCCGCTTCAAGTGAGTGTTGATAGTCAAATTTTGTATCATTCACCCTATGGTTCCGTTGAAGAATTTATCAGTGTTGTTATCAAATCTTTTTCTCAAAATGCCTCAAAAGATGATCATCTTGTTTTTAAACATCACCCAATGGATAGAGGGTTTAATCATTACGCAAGATACATTAAAAAACTCTGCTATGCATATGATGTAACAGGCAGAGTGTTTTATTGTCATGATATACATCTTCCGACCTTGCTAAAAGAAGCTAAAGGTACAGTAACTATTAATAGCACGGTTGGAATATCATCATTACACCATGCAACGCCGACTAAAGTTTTAGGGCGTGCAGTGTATGACTTGGAAGGGGTAACTAGCCAGAAACCATTGGATGACTTTTGGCAAGCATGTTGTGAACCATGTGATATTACATTCAAAAAGTTTAACCAGTTTTTAAAATTTAAAAACCAAATACCAGGCAGTTTTTATCAACAACCGGAGCTTACTTTACAGGCAGTGACGGATAAATTTTTTAACTTAAATAATCAATAGAATAGAAGGGATACGTTATGTCGAAATTTAAATTGTCACAACTTGCGTTAGCAACAACGGTTGCCTTAACCGTCAGTGCATGTGGTTCAGAATCAGAATCACCAGTAGAAGAAACACCAGTAGTAGTGGTTCCTCCTGTAGTGGTTCCTCCTGTAGTAGAACCAGACTCAACAGTGGCAATTTCTGGAAGTGCGGTTAAAGGCGTGTTAATCAATGCGGTAGTAGTTATTACTGATGCAGAAGGTAACATTATTGCTGAAACTATCACTGATGAAAATGGTGATTATAGTGCCAACATCCCTGCAGACTTTAAAGGCGTGGTAAGTGTACAAGTATCAGCAACAAATGATACTACCATGGTATGTGATACGAACAATTGCGCTGATGACATTGGTTTTGGTGATACTATTACAGATATCGCAGGTTTAACTTTATCCTCTGTTGCTTATATAGATGCAGCTGAATTAGCTGATGAAGACGATACCTCTGTTAAGGTATCAATACCTGTTAATACCTTAACAACGTTGACTGCAAATACATTGACTAACTCGGTAGCTTTAGCTGATATAAATGATGCAGGAGAAAATGCATTTAAGGCTGTTTCGCTTGCTGCTACCAAGCAGGTAGGTTTAGCACTAGGTTTAAGTGAAGAAAATATACCTGCAAACTTTTTAACTGTAGCACTTCTCGATCCTACTGTAATATCAGATCTTCCAGCAGATGAAGCTGCTGAAGTTACCACTATGCAAATTCAACTTTCTTTATATAATGCCGTTGTATTTGAAACAATCGTAGAGCAGGCTGCTGGCGGTACCGCTGATTTAGGAAGCTTATTCACTTCGTCTATGGCGACATTATCTACGTCGATAGAATCGAATAATAGTACAGAGTTAAACCTTTTTCTTAATCAAGCAACAGACAATCTAGAAGGTTTAGCGTCTAACCCTTTGTTACAACAAGAGTTTACTATTCTTGCTAATAACCTTGATGAAACTGTTGAATTAGATATAGGCGTAGAAATTTTAGATAGCGTTGATTTTGTTGAAGAAGAAATTGATGAAGAAGCCTTAGTTGAAGCAATAGAGTTAAGTGAAGATATTTCTGATATTGTTGAAGCTTCTGATGGTGAATTATCTGATGAAGATATTGCAATAATCGAAGATATTGTTGATGAGTTGGTACCGACGCCAACGCCAACACCGACGCCAACACCGACGCCAACACCGACGCCAACACCAACGCCAACACCAACGCCGACGCCAACGCCAACGCCGACGCCAACGCCAACGCCAACGCCGACGCCAACGCCAACGCCAACGCCAACGCCAACGCCAACGCCAACGCCAACGCCGACGCCAACGCCAACGCCAACGCCGACGCCAGACCCATTAATCGCTAAGCGAGCAACTGCTGTTAATGTATCAAATGACTGGTTAAATGCTGATGGTTTGTCTGTAGAAGTTAATAAGCAAATTATTAAAGCTACTGCTGACATACGTGCCGCTATTCAATATGCGCTAACAAATGGCTCATTGGTGGACTTGGATGCTACGGGTGGTGAAGAAAGTGAAGTTATAGCATATACCATCAATGGTGGTAAAAACGATGGTGATATACGCTACATTTATATTCAAGAAAATGTCGATGGTAGTGGCGTAACGGCAACAGTGAATGGCTCCGCTACTTCTAGTTATTTCTCCGGTGTTATTACTGATTTTCCTATTACTAAAGAAAACGCAGACTCTGTTGATTGTAATCTAAACAGTCAAGGTGATATCACTGGGTGTGTTGGTGCCGATGGCACTACAGCGATAACAAGTGACCAAACAGCGATACTATTTGCTGTTGGTTATGGCTTTAATGGTAACCCAGGTGAAGGTGATCCGAGCATTATATCTAAACTTGCTTTTAAAGGTATTGCCGGTACTGAAGATGCTATTGTAACCTTTGGTGAAAGTCTTGATGCAATGCCTTCAACAGCAACACTTAAATCTTATAATCCAACGTTAAATTATACTGATATTGGTGTTTCAGTTGATGACTCTCAATGGAATGTTGTCCTTCCTAATGTTGGTGTTTACACAGGTGATTGGAATAAGAAGCTGAGTGGCTCGGCAACGATTGATTTTGAACAAAATGATCAGTTTTTAGTGAACACTTTAGGTGCAAACATCTTAAAAATAGCTAAGGCAACGATCAATACGGATTATGTCGCTGGTTCAACAAAAGATGTTTATGGTATTACTACTACTGCTTATATTTATAAGCAAGATAATAAAAAGCTCATTAGTAAAACTGCCAAACTAGAGAGCAAAGCCGATAACTATAAATTCTCATTAACGCAACTTGCTGCAGAAGTTCAAGATGAAGATCAAGCTATTTGGTGTGGTACTTGGAATGGCAATATTGTTGTTAACTCATCAACCGTTGGTGTTTTAGAGAAAAAACACACTGAGACTTGCCCGACTGAGTCTCAAGTAAACTACGTGTTAGATGTTAACGGCACAGAAATAGACGCTAGTAACATTACGACCTTAATGCAAAGTTTATCTGAATATTTTGATCAAGTAGACGAACCTATCGTTCCTGCTGGTTAATTTAATTTTTTAAACGTAAAGGCCGTTAAGTCGGCCTTTTTATCAAAGCACTTTTAATGATAATGAAAGTATTTTGATAAAAAAGAATTTAGAGAAAAAAATGCTTAAAGCAGTAATAACAGGTTTAATTGTCGGATTAGTTAGCCCTAAGCTAATCGCAGAATCTCCTGTTTTTTTTATCAATGGCTATTCAGATAACTACACCCCTTCGGTGCCTGTAGTTGATTTTTTTGGATCTTGGAAGGGAGCAAAAAAATATCAAAAGGCCAGTAATGCCTACGCCAACGAATTTTTTCAAGCTGGTATAAAGCTAAATAACTTCTCTGTCGCTGCGTTTTATCGTTACGACTATAACCTTACAATGCATTCCGATGTTGGTGAGTATCGTTATACCTTTCATAACAATAGAGATCAGTTGGAAGATAGAGATTATGTCTATGATTTTTATGAGCAACGACTTACCTCACAAGGCTTACGACTGGGTTATGAATATGTCATCAATGACAACTTTATTGCTCAAGTGCATGTAAATTTATTTGGTTCAAAAAAATATCAACAACGCGATATTAGTGATGGTTTTCTTAATGGCAAAACACGCATAGGTGATGCCAAGGCAAATTACTTCTTCTCAGAAGATACCCTTTACAACTTTTTAGAGGTTGATAATACACCCACCGGTTATGGTGCATCAGTAGATATAGCACTAAATTATAAAAGTGATGGTTACGAGCTGGCATTATCCGTATTAGATCTTGGCCATTTTGTTCAGTGGGATAAGTCACCCTATGCAATAGGTGAATTCAATGTTGATCATTTCATTTATAACCAGGATCAGGTGCGCGATCAACGTCCCTTAGCAAACTTACAAACTCATGAAGGCAATCGTGATAAAAAATTTACCATGCACTTGCCTTTGCGAGCCAAGTTAAGCTTACATAAACAGCTAAGTGATTCGTTTAGTACGGCAATTCAATATAATTACAATGAAATATTTAATAGCACCCAAGTATCCTTAAGCCATCAAACAACCGACAAGCTAAATTTTAATACGAGTTATAACTTTGATACCAAAGGGCTTGGTATCAAAGTTCAATATGCTGAATATTATATTGAACTGATCACTGACGATTTTAACCTTGAATATGCCAATGCTTTTAGTTTGTTTTCAGGAATGGAAATAAGGTTTTAATCATGAAAAAAATATTCATCGCTTTGATTTTCACCTTTTTGACCGGGTGTAACGACTCAACAAAATCTGACCAGTCAGTTGAAGATAGTTTACCCGCTAAGAGTATCACGGTTATCTTGACTGTCCCGCAGTGGTTACTGCAACAAGACCTTGAACTGGTGGTTTATGATCAAACTACTGATAACGAGTTGGTTGCACAAACCATGTTATTTGTTGCAGAGCAAGAAACAGAACTGGTATTACCAGTAGGGCATATCTATAAGTTTACCGTAAACCCAACGAATAATCCTATTGCAGTATCATGCCCATTATTTGATGGTTGTTTTATGGCTGATAATGATAGAAAAGTCAGTTTGGGAAGTTTGATGCAAACTCAGTTGTCATTTTCTGCTATTAAGAATGTCACCGACAATACCCCTATTGAACTGTCACTGATCACAGACTTAGCGGTAAAATTAGTAGAGGGGAGCTATGTAGAAGCTGTGACCCCAGCAACAATCAAGCAAGTTAATTCAGTATTAGCTAATACCTTAGGTATCATTGCTTATCAAGCAATAGACCAAGTGCCAAGTGAGCTATCGCAATGGAATTATTGGCTTAAAGATGCCATTAATATTGCCATTTTGTTTGATAACAACGAAATTATCGCTAACGCTAGCTCACACTTAAAAACGATTAACCGCCGCTTGTTACAGACCTTAACGGGTAAAGATAATAGGCTTGATGAATTTAATCAGTTTGTGCTTACCGATGCTGCACAATATTTACAGCAAGTGGCCTTATCAGGTGAAATATCTGCTGAGCAGTTGTATGAATTAGCTAAGTTACGTGCTTATGTATTGTCTAAAGCAATCTATCCCACTAAAGGCTTTTTACCCTCGCCATACCTTAACGAAGAAGACTTAGCGGTTACCAAGAATTTTTTAGATGACTATCGCAGTTTACTTTATACCTTCGCTGACGACAGTGCTGAATATCATCAGCTTAATGATGCCACCACAGCAGGATTTGATCTGATCAATCAAGTGTCTGAAAACTTATTTGATGACTTGTTTGCCATATTTTCAGATGTTATTGAAGCCGTGCCATTGTCGGCTGCAAGTGGACTATACCAAGTGGATGCATTGAGTGTTGATTATAATAAAGAAGATAATCAATGGCATATTGACGGTAAATATAATGACATAAACCTCAACTTAATCATCACCCTTGATCGCTTTAATGTCGATGCCTTTACCGGCAATTCATATCAGTTTGCCTTATCAGGAAATTTGGCTAGCGATGAAATATCTACCACCTTCACCACGGCAAAAATAACATTATTTAATAACCCACCAGAAGACCCTTTTGGTGGTAGTGCCGATGGCACAGGCCATATACGACTGACCAGTGAACTTATCATTGAGAATACCGATACTTCATTTGCCGGACAGATGTTAATTCAAATGAATACCCATAAAAATATCAGTGAACAGGATTCATTAATTCAGCATGTAGAGTTCACTCAAGTGTATGGCGATTTACAACAAGCACAAGGCACAAGCCAACTAGCCCTTTCATTGGTACACCCTGATATAAACAATGAAAGCCAAACCAAAATATTACCTGACA
>Ga0209395_1004503_pt1 | contig 16302 bp, 14 predicted proteins | sample GOMGulsemesocosm_3_FD_184635 | JGI IMG/M metagenome (GOLD analysis project Ga0209395, IMG submission 184635) | Methane-oxidizing microbial communities from mesocosms in the Gulf of Mexico - GOM9D Gulf of Mexico (SPAdes) (version 2) | ecosystem: Environmental > Aquatic > Marine > Cold seeps... | reverse complement strand
CATCGATTATTTAGCGGAAAATACCGCATTGAGTATGGCAGATGTGATTGGTCAGATTGATCGCTATATCAGCTGGCCAGCACAAGCTTTGTCTTACAAAATTGGTGAAATCAAAATTAGGCAATTACGTGAATTGGCAGAGCAGTCATTAGGCGATAAATTCAACATTCGACTTTTTCATGACCAGATGCTGAAAAACGGTAGTTTACCTTTGGCACTATTAGAAGAGTTGACTAAAGATTGGATCAAGCAACAAAACGCGAAGTAATATAAAGAATAACGAGCAGGTATTATGCCTGTTCGTTTTCTGCTTCTTTTTTGCTTTGAAAAAGCACTTCAGAACCGTCAACACAAAATGATTTCGCTTCGACAATATCTTCATCATGGCTAAGGGTGATTTGCCCTATACCGCTGCCATTAAATAAAGTCTGTTGTTCATCACCATTGGGTTTTCTCACCCGAATTTTCATTCGGCGTCGTTTGGTAAACCAGTTTAACGGTGAATAAGTCGCATATAAAAATCGGTTGAGCTTATCTAGATTGCGTATTAAACCAGATGGAAATTGATTTTTAATGCCACTACTGGTTATTTGCACAATTTTGGAACGACTTCGTTGGAATCGATGGCTAACATCGTAAACAAAAGAATAATGTACATCTCCAGAGAGGATAATAAATTCAGGTGGGGTTTTAACGTGGCGGAAAATATTGAGCATGACATTAGCGGTGCCAGGGTGTGCCATCCAATTTTCTGCATCGACCATTAATGGCTGACCAAAAAAAGTAAAAATGCGTTGAATGGTTTCAATTAACTTGACCCCATAAACAGGCGCCGGTGAAACCATGATCACCTTTGGTTCATTAATAAGTTCTTGTTGTAGTTCTGACAAGGCCTCCCAATCCATTAAACCTGAAGGCTTAAAAGCTCGACTTTCTGAACGCCAGCGTTGTGTTCGGGTATCTAAAACTACTATTTTAGGTGTCGTGGCTAAACTATAGTGCCAATGCTGCCATGCATAAAGCTGCTCAATCAAATCTTCTTGATTGTTAATTCCTTGTTCAGTGAAAAAATCATCGGCTTTATTATTTAATGAAGTAAATTTTTCTGGCGCATTGCCCCAGCCCTGACATAACCAATACCCTACTAAAGCATTGCCGATAATTCGTTTGGAAAAAGCATTGCCATAAGCGGCTTCTTCCCAAGCACGGGTTAAATTCCAATCGTCAGTAATATCATGATCATCAAAAATCATATAACTGGGAATATGGGCTAACGCGCGGCGAACTTTTGACAAACCTCGGCTAAAATCTTCGATAATGGTCAATTCTTGTTGATATTGTTTAAGGTGCTTCTTCGGAATGTTCACTGAAGATAAATCAACTAATTGCCATAACTCTGGCGACCATACTAATAAGTACATCGCAAAGGTTTCAGCTAAGGTCACCAAATGATTTTTTGCATTTACTGAAGTAAATATCGGCTTTTTACTGGCGGCAAAAACATTTTCGTAAGTTGCCTTATTCGCGGCATTATGGGGCAACAACTTGTCACGCTGGTAATAACAAAATTCACTGTTAAATAATGCTTCGCTATTGTTAACATGAGCGCCTTGCCATTGTTCATCAAACAAACCTAGTTGCTTTATTACTTGATGGATGGCGACCAACATCGGGCCGGCAACATCGTCGGCATAAATTTGATCTCCCGACATCATTAATAATGCAGGACGTTTTTGTGCACTATGTGGCTCTGCTGAAAGCAAGGTATCTATTTGTACTAAACCGTCACCACTATCAAAATGGGGTTTACGACACGAGCCATGCAACATCTTATGAATATCTTGAGGAATAACAAAGCTAGGTAAATTAGCCCCTTGATAAGCTAGATCGGGAATTAACTGTGCCAACGATATTTGTTTTTGCTGGTCGGTAAAAAGGAAGTTGTATTGCAAGAGTTGCTGGACGGGTAATGTTTCGTCGGTGGCAATGGTAATCAAATTGATAAATGCATGTTGACCAATTGGAATGATTTGCAGCTCATCATCGGTCAACGTTCTTTCTACAAGCAATGTTTTTTCTTCATCAAATAATTGAAAAGTCAGCTGAAAAGCTTTACTGGTCATCAACCAAAAAGTGATTTGACGAGGAGTAAGGTGTCGAACCATTGGCCCCGATAAAATTGACGGTAAAGAAGACAAAATAGCGAAGTCCTTAGCTAACAATAACGGCAGCTGCGATCAGCATAGCGCTAACTACAATAGCAACAACAAGTTTCTTGCTATTCTGCTGCTGTTCATTACGGATTTGTTTAAGCAAGGCAACTTGCTGTTGTTGGGTTTCTTTGCCCGTTTTTAAGTAATCGTAAATAAGATCGGGAATTTCCGGGAGTTTTTCATTCCAAAAGGGGATGTTTTCTTTAATTTTGGTAAACACCGCTTTAACACCCATTTGTTCTTTTACCCAATTTTCTAAAAAGGGTTTTGCGGTTTGCCATAAGTCTAATTGCGGATATAGTTGGCGGCCTAATCCTTCAATATAAAGTAAGGTTTTTTGCAATAATACCAGCTGTGGTTGTACTTCCATATTAAAGCGACGGGCGGTATTGAACAGATTAACCAATACCTGACCAAATGAGATTTCTGCAAGTGGTTTATTAAAAATTGGCTCACAAACGGTGCGAATAGCAAATTCAAATTCATCAACACTGGTGCCTGCCGGAACCCAGCCTGAATCAACATGCAGTTGTGCTACTTTACGATAATCACGATTGAAAAAAGCGACGAAGTTTTCAGCGAGATAACGTTTATCTTCTCGGTTTAACGTACCGACAATACCACAATCTATGGCTATCCAAGTAGGATCTGCTGGATTGGTGGCATCAACAAACACATTGCCGGGGTGCATATCAGCATGAAAAAAACTGTCTCGAAATACTTGGGTAAAAAATACTTCAACACCACGTTCCGCGAGCAATTTCATATCAACGCCAAGTTCTGTCATTGTCGTTATTTCTGAGACGCCAATGCCATAAATACGCTCCATCACTAAGACATTTTTGCAACTGAATTCACTATAAATTTCAGGAACGTGCAAGACATGATCGTATTCACTGCCTTGGCTAAAATTGCGTTTTAGTTGAATAGCGTTAGCGCCTTCACGATTTAAGTCGAGCTCATCAATAATGGTCTTTTTATATTCAGCAACCACTTCTTTAGGTCGTAAGCGTTTTCCGTCTGGTAACCAGCGCGATAATATCTTGGCAAATAACGCCATCACTTTAAGGTCGGCACGGATCACTTTTTCAATCTTAGGTCGTAATACTTTGATGACGACTTTCTTTTCAAGCCCCTCCTGCATAAGCGTTGCTGTGTGCACTTGTGCAATAGAAGCAGAAGCTAATGCTTCAAGATCAAAATCGGTAAATAACTCGTTGAAGGTTTTATGCCCTATGGCATCAATAATAATTTGTTGTGCAAGTTCACCATCAAAAGCGGCAACTTGATCCTGTAATAAGGCGAGTTCATTGGCAAAATCGTCAGGTAATAAATCGCGTCGGGTTGAAAGCATTTGGCCAAATTTGATAAATACGGGGCCAAGAGATTCAATTGCTAAGCGAAAACGTTGTGCTAAGGGTTTGTCTTTATGTTTTCTGCCAATCCAAAAAAGACTTAAACGGCCCAGTTTGATAAACCATGGCAGCTTTTTAGCGGGCAATAGTTCGTCTAAACCATAGTTAATAAAGGTTTTTACAATACGATATAAACGAAAACTGCTCACTTGCTTCCTTAAATTTGGCTCGTTGGTGATTTAGCGGTTGCCGATAGTTTATCCGCAAGCCGTTCTACTCTAGCTTGCAGGCTTTGCACTTCATCGTCAATGGTAGTTACTTGCCGGTTAAACGAGTTTATTTGACTACGGGTGACCACCAGTCGTTTTTCATGCACCAGCCATTCACTGGCATCTGCGGATATTTGTTTCGTGGCAAATTTTACTTTGTCGCCTAACCATAATGAAAATTGTGACAATTTATAGGTAGGAATATCACCGATATGCACAGCGAGTTCTGATTGCCAATCAATGGCTAAGTTTTCAAAAAGTGCAGAAAATTGTTGGGCGACTTTAATGTCGCCACTGAGCTCAAGCTTATCTTGTTTAATCAGCTCAGTTATCTGTTGCTCTTTTTGCAATGCAATTAGGCTGGCAATGCTACTGGTTAGTTGACAATCGCTACGCTCGGTTAAAGACGTAACTAAAATCTGTTGCTGATCAACGGAAAAACTCAGTGGGAAAGCTAATTCAGCTAATTGTACCGTCAAGGTTTTCTGTTCTAATGGCAATAAAGCCCCTAAATCGTCAACGTTTAAGGCTAACACTTTATTGATGGTTGTTTCGAGCAAAGCACACAGCGCTTGTTGATGCATTAGCTGACTCATAAGATATTAAAACTTATATCCTTTATGTAAGGCAACCACACCATCGGTTAAGTTTTTATAAGAAGTTTGCTCAAAACCGGCGTCATCCATCATGCCTTTCAAGGTTTCCTGATCCGGGTGCATGCGAATAGATTCCGCTAAATACTGATAGCTTTCGCCGTCTTTAGCGACAATATCGCCGATTTTAGGCAGAATGTTGAAGGAGTAAAAGTCGTATACTTTATTGATAATGTCATGTTCAGGTTTTGAAAACTCCAAGACTAATAATCGACCGCCGGGTTTTAAAACTCGATACATCGAACGTAATGCCATGTCTTTATCGGTAACATTACGTAAGCCAAAAGCAATGGTGATAACATCAAAAGTATTGTCTTCAAATGGTAAGTATTGGGCGTTGGCTTGCACATATTCAATGTTTTGTACTAAACCTTTATCACGTAACTTATCTCGACCCACATTAAGCATAGAGCTGTTAATATCAGCTAATATCACTTTGCCTTCGCGGCCAACCAACTTAGAAAATTTAGCGGTTAAATCACCGGTACCACCAGCAAGATCCAATACTTTATTACCGGGACGAACACCACTGGCGTCAATGGTGAATCGTTTCCATAAACGGTGAATGCCAAACGACATTAAATCATTCATCACATCGTATTGAGCGGCAACTGAATGAAAGACGCCAGCAACTTTTGATTCTTTGTCACCTTTATCTACTGTCTGGTAGCCAAAGTGAGTGGTTTTCTCTGAATCTGCTGATTGTTGGTTGCTCAATGAAGGTTGCTCTGGTGATGACATAAAGTTTTCGCTACGCTAAATAATTAGCAACAGTCTACCGTATTTTGAGGGAATTATTAACTGCCCAGCGTAAATTCCCTGATTTGTTAAGGAGAAGGCTAAGCGTTACTAAAATGTTCACGGCTACCTAACCAACGGTCAATTAATGCGATAGCGCTTTCGGGGTGTTTTTTCCAAAGTAAAAAGGCGTGTTGCTGAATTTGTGGAATAAGATCAGCATCACGTAATAAGTCAGCAATTTTTAAGTCGGCAAGTCCGGTTTGTTTAGTACCAAGCAACTCACCAGGGCCACGAATTTCGAGATCTTTTTGCGCGATAACAAAACCGTCGTTGCTTTCCCTTAATACTGCTAATCGTTTGGTGGCGGTTTTGGATAAGGGACTTTTGTACATCAAAACACAGTGGGAAGCGACTGACCCTCGACCGACGCGACCACGCAATTGATGCAATTGCGCTAAACCTAAACGTTCAGGATTTTCTATCACCATTAAGCTGGAGTTAGGCACATCAACCCCCACCTCAATAACCGTTGTCGCCACTAAGAGATGTAGTTCACCGCTTTTAAACTCTTCCATTACTGCTTGTTTTTCTGCCGCTTTCATTCGGCCATGTACCAAGCCTATTTTGAGATCAGCTAATTGTGCTTGCAAATAAACAGCGGTATCTTCAGCCGCTTGGCATTGTAGAACTTCAGATTCTTCTATTAAAGTACATACCCAATAAGCTTGACGATTTTCATTGCTGCAAGACTGACGAATACGTTCAATAACATCGTCACGTCGGGTATCAGGTAATGCTACGGTTGTTATTGGTGTACGTCCCGGTGGCAGTTCATCTATTACCGAGGTATCCAAGTCAGCATAGGCAGTCATTGCCAAGGTGCGGGGAATAGGAGTTGCCGTCATAATCAATTGATGGGGAAAATTACCATCAAAGGCGCCCTTTTCACGTAGTGATAAACGTTGATGCACGCCAAATCGATGTTGCTCATCAATAATAATCAACGCCAGTTTGTCGAACTTTACTTGCTCTTGAAAAAGAGCATGAGTCCCGACGACCATTTGCATATTGCCATTTTCAATATGTTCTAATGCGTGTCTACGCGCTTTCGCTTTGGTTTTTCCGGCTAACCAACCTACTGAAATATCTAAAGGTTCAAACCACTTTTGAAAATTAATGGCATGCTGTTCGGCGAGTATTTCGGTAGGAGCCATCAAAGCCACTTGATAACCTTCACCAATAGCTGTGATCGCTGCGAGAGCCGCCACCAACGTCTTCCCTGAGCCAACATCACCTTGAACTAAGCGCATCATAGGTTGCTGTTTAGCCAAGTCTTGGCGTATTTCTTTAACAACCCGTGATTGAGCATTGGTGGGTGAAAAAGGTAACGCGGCTAAAAAGTCATCATTTAGTTGCTGGTTAGCGGTTAGTGAAACTGCTTGATGGACATCGCTCGATTGTCGCAGCTTTAACATGCTTAAGTTATGTGCCAGCAATTCTTCTTTGATCAAACGCAGCTGTGCTGGGTGTTTACCCGCTTCTAGCTGCAAAACTGATGTGTCAGGTGTAGGTCGATGAATAAAGGCTAGCGCTTGCGCTAAACTATAACTTTCAAGGTTAAATTCATCAGGTAATAGTTCGTCAACTTGGCCACGTTTAAGGCGGATTAATGCTTGTTCGGTCAAGTTACGTAATGAGATTTGGCGTAAGCCATCGGTCGTTGGATAAACCGGTGTTAATGTTTCTTCTACTGCTGTTAGCGGGGTATCATGCTCGAGTGGTTTATATTCTGGGTGGATGATTTCTAGACTACGAGCACCTCGTTGGATTTCGCCATAACAACGGATATTTAAACCAATCGATAAATTATTTTTTTGCGCTGCAGAAAAGTGGAAAAAGCGAAGATTGACCGAGCCCGTACCATCATTAACTGTGACCATCATCATGCGACGACGGCCCTGTATTATTTGGTTGTTGGTAATTTCACCGATGATATTAGTAAAAATGCCGGGCAAACAATCGCGAATAGTTGTGACTCTGGTGCGATCTTCATATCGGTTGGGTAAATGGAAAAGTAAGTCTTGTAAGGAAACGAGTCCTATTTTTGCCAACTTCTCTGCCATGCTTGGTCCAACACCTTTGAGTGTTGAAATGGCTATTCGGGCAAGATTTCCTAATCCTTGTTGATTTCCTGACACCTATTTACCTCTTTCTATACCCTAATTATCAAGTTCTTGCCAAGCTTCTTGGGTCATTTGCATTTGTTGCCACCATTCATCTGAGGCAACAATTTGTCCTTCTTCATTTATCTCTGGGTAAGGCAAACCTTTACGTTGGCAGGCACTAGCAAAAATAGGGTGACCACCTTCGAATAAGAATCGTTGACGACGTTGATAGGAAATACTAGCGGTATCATACATACCTGCCGCTTTACGCTGGCGTTGTGCTTCATAGAGAACAACAGCATTTGCCACCGAAACATTCAATGATTGCACCATGCCAACCATTGGAATGACAATATCTTGGTCAGCCATTTCAAGTGCCGTTTGTGATGCACCAAATTTTTCTTGGCCTAAAATTATTGCTGTAGGTTTGGTGTAATCAATTTCACGAAAGTCGATGGATGTTTCAGAAAGATTGGTAACCAATATTTGCATGTTTTGAGACTTTAATTCATTTATAGCCGCTTCAGTGCTGGTGTAATTATGCACATCAACCCAATTTTGACTACCGGCAGCACTGCCACCAGAAACACGCATTCGCTCATTTTTCCAAACGGCATGTACATCACTAATGCCAATCGCATCAGCGGTTCTTACCACTGCCGCAAGGTTATGTGTTTTATGCACACCTTCCATACAGACGGTGAGATCTGGCTGACGGTGATCTAACATGGCGTTAATTCTTGATAATCTTTCTGGAGTCATTACATTTCACATTTTAATTTTTAGTCGAGCGTACACGGTTCAGTTAACTAACGTTGGGTAATTCCATTACGCCGTCAATTTCAATGGCGACATCTTTTGGTAAACGTGAAACTTGTACTGCTGCTCGTGCTGGATAAGGTTGTTGAAAATATTGGCTCATAATTTCATTAACGGTGGCAAATTGGCTCAAATCCATTAAGAAAATATTCACTTTAACCATATCATTGAGTGAGCCATCAGCCGCTTGACAAACAGCGGATAAATTTTTGAAAACCTGATGTGCTTGTTCAGCAAAATCGTCAGAAATTACTTCCATAGATTCAGGTATTAAAGGAATTTGACCAGAAAGGTAAACAGTATTGTTAACTTTAACGGCTTGGCTATAGGTACCTATTGCACTTGGGGCATTGTCAGTACTGATAATTGTTTTCATGGTTCTACTTTCCTTATTTGTTACGTACAACTCGTTGCACATCAACCATCACTTTAATTCTACGAATAATATCAGCAAGATGAATACGGTCTCGACAGGTAATTTCCATATCAATAACATATAAACCAGACTCTTTTTCACCTGAGTTTAAGGTATTCACATTAGAATCGCCACGGGCGACAACATTTGTTAAAGCTGCTAAAGCACCTTGATGATTAACGATTTCTACCCGTAATTTTGCTATAAAATCACGATCAATATCACTATCCCATTTAACGGGGAATAATTGCGATTCTTGAGAGCCTTTAATATTACGGCAACCTTGCTGATGTACCATTAACCCTTTACCGGGACTTAAATAGGCAAGGATGGCATCACCAGGAATTGGTCGACAACATTTTCCGTAACTCACCAACATACCTTCGGTACCTTTAATAGGCATTTTAGTTTTATGGTTAGCGGTTGAAGATTCGTCGGTAAACTCATCGGTTAAACGACGGGCAATACCAATACTTAAGGCGTTACCTAAGCCAATATTAATCAACAATTCATCAAGATTTTTATTGCCTGTTTCAGTAACTACTTGGTCAATTTTCTCTTGTTCAATATCTTCAATTTTGGTTTTTCCGAGGGCATGATTTAATAAGCGCTTGCCTAAAGTATGCGACTCGGTTTGTTCTTGTGAGCGTAAATAGGTACGTATTTGTAAACGTGCTTTAGCCGTTACAACAAAGTTAAGCCAAGAAGCGTTTGGACGAGCGGCCGACGAGGTGATAACTTCGATGGTTTGCCCGGAATCTATTGCCTGACTGAGTGGGAAAGGTTTTCTATCAACTTTTACACCGACACAAGAGTTACCTACATCGGTATGTACCGCGTAGGCAAAATCTACAGGAGTAGCGCCCATCGGCAATTCGATTATACGTCCGTCAGGAGTAAAGACATAAATTTCTTCAGGGAACAAATCGGATTTTACATTTTCAATAAATTCAAAAGAACTGCCGGCACTTTGTTGTAACTCTAGTAAACTTTGCATCCAACGACGTGCTTTCAGTTGAGATGTTGTACCCCGGTCATCATCCTCTTGTTTATATAACCAATGAGCTGCGACACCTTTATCTGCCATTTGATCCATGTCGTGGCTACGAATTTGAATTTCGACAGGAATGCCATGAGGGCCAATTAATGAAGTATGTAGTGATTGATAACCATTGGTTTTTGGAATAGCGATATAATCTTTGAAGCGACCTTCAATTGGTTTAAATAAGTTGTGTACAGCCCCTAATGCGCGATAACAATTATCTATTTTATTATCAACAACTACCCGAAAAGCATAAATATCCATGACTTCATTAAACATTAATTCTTTATTGAGCATTTTGCGGTAAATAGAGAATAAGTGTTTCTCTCTGCCGATCACTTGTGCTTCAATGCCATGCTCTTCTAAACGAGCTGAAATTTCTTCTTGGATATTATTGATAATTTCTTTACGGTTACCACGGGCTTGTTTGACCGCTGACTTTAGCGCGCGTGATCGCATTGGATAAAGTGCTTCAAAGCCCAATATCTCTAATTCATTCTTAATCTCATGAATGCCCAAACGGTTGGCAATCGGAGCATAGATTTCTAAAGTTTCACGGGCAATGCGGCGACGCTTTTCCGGTCGAAGAGACTCTAAGGTGCGCATATTATGGGTGCGATCCGCGAGTTTGATCAAGATCACACGAATATCTTGCACCATGGCAAGCACCATCTTGCGGAAGTTTTCCGCTTGCATCTCTTCTTTGTTATCAAATTTTAATTTATCGAGCTTACTAACCCCTTCAACCAATTCCGCAACGGTATGACCAAATAGTTCGGCTAATTCATCTTTAGTGGTTTCAGTATCTTCAATCACGTCATGAAGTAAAGCCGCCATGAGTGTTTCATAATCTAGGTTCATTTTTGCTAAATTATGGGCTACAGCCACAGGATGCGTGATATAAGGCTCTCCACTGGAGCGTTTTTGCCCTTCATGAGCATCTCGAGCGACAACATAGGCCTGCTTAAGAAGGTCTATTTGTACTTTTGATAAATAGCTTGAAACATGTGCTTTTAAAGGTTCAAAAAGATACACGCAAAAATTTCCTGTAAGATCGCTAAACAAAGCGATAGGTTATGATAGTAAGAATACGACGAATAAGTAGGAATACCAAGTGACAAAGCTGTTTTTGCGAACTGATATTATTTTTCTCAATAAAAAACGCGCAATCATGAAACCATAATTACGCGCTTACATCTCAATTAAGCTGATAAGCTTATAGTGACGGTTGACCACCAACAATAGCTGCAACAGCTGCAAGTTCAGCAGACTCTTGTTGAACTTGTTCATGACGGTCAGATTCATTCATTACATCAGTTGTGATTAAACCTGCTTCAATCTCACGTAATGCAAGAACAGTGGGCTTATCATTTTCTTCTTCAACCAATGGTTCTTTTCCACCCGTTGCAATTTGACGAGCACGACGAGATGCAATTAACACCAAGTCAAAACGATTGCCAACTTTTTCTACGGCATCTTCAACAGTTACGCGAGCCATTTGGTCACTCCAACGTTAGAATATCAAATCGCTATTTAATCAGCTCAATTGATATTTTTCATAAAATAGTTGCGTAGTTTACTATGTGCTTAATCGTTAGCCAATAGATCTTTAAACAAAAGTTGATGATTTTCTACTTGTTGACTACGTTTTAAGCGCTGATTATCGACAATTGTGGTTAAATCAGTCAATGCTTGCTGAAAATCATCATTAATGATGATGTAATCGAATTCTTGATAATGTGAACATTCTGCTTGTGCTTGTGCCATGCGATCTTGAATTACGGCTTCGCTATCTTGCCCTCGACCCCTTAGGCGGTTTTCTAGTTCTTGTTTGGATGGAGGACTAATAAAAATGGTAGTGACATCAGGTTTTTTCATTCTTACCTGTTGGGCACCTTGCCAATCAATATCAAGAAATACATCAATACCCTTGGCAAGTTGTTGATCTATTGCGGTTTCAGAAGTGCCGTAATAATTACCAAAGACCTCGGCATATTCATAAAACTCATTACGACTTATGTTTTTCTTAAACTGGTCAACAGCAATAAAATGGTAATGTTGACCATCCACTTCTCCCGGTCGCATATCTCTTGTGGTATGCGAAACGGATACTTGCATTAAGCGCGAACTACCTTGTTTAAGTAATGCCGTAATTAAGCTAGATTTCCCTGCCCCGCTTGGCGCTGAAAGTATAAATAAGTTACCCGTTGTCACTAGCCTTTGCTCCTATGACCCAATAATTTCGCATAATATCATGAAAATTTTACGATGAAATTTTTTTAACTAAATTTACGCCCTGTAGAAAGAAAATGTTGCCAATCTTTCCTTCCACGTTGCAATGATGCGTTTACAGCACTTTTTACATCGTAAGGCACATTGATATGTTCAATCACCCAGCCATCCTTACCTTGTTCAATCATGGCATATCGAGCATGACTGCTAAAGGTTTCCATGGAATGAACGAGTGGTTCATCATCGGTATATGCTGGCAGGCCAACACTGCCCGGATTGACAATTGTTTGACCTGTTGTTAGAGAAACTGTTCTGGGTGTATGGGTATGGCCACACAAAATGAGTTTAGATTTTTGCCCGGTAATCAAGGCTAATATCTCATTATTTTCCCTGAGTTGTGGATAACCTAAAGCAACGTTTTCTAATAAATAAACAAGATCATTGTTTGGTGTGCCATGACACAAATAAACATCATCGGTAAGTTGATGATCAAAAGGCAATTGCTTCATCCATTGGATTGGCTTTGTTCCGAGATCATCAATTATAAAATCCATGGTGGCATTGTCGCTAATTTCTTGTTGAGTTGCTTCGACAATTTGTCGGTCTTGATTACCACTTATGGTTGTTAGGTTATGTTCCATTAACAGCTCAAAGGTGGCTTTAGGAGCTATTGGGCCATAGAGAATATCACCCAGATTAACCATAACATCATAGCCGCGGTGTTTAGCGTCTTGTATTACGGCTTCAAGAGCAAAAACATTACTATGAATATCAGATAAGGCTGCTATTTTCATTATTAATCCAGTACATAAAAACGGATGGCGATTACTCGGCATCCGTTTTTTACTTTAGTCATTGTGATTGAAAGTTATAAAACTTTTGCAATCGACTGGGCTAAATAATCAACATTACTATTAGCAATACCAGCAATACTCATGCGGCTTGAGCCAACCATGTAGATGCTGTATTCGTCTTGAAGTTGTTGAACTTGCTCAGGAGTAATACCTAAGAAAGAGAACATACCCATTTGACGAGTAATAAAACTAAAGTCACGTGTTACGCCATTTTCAAGCAATTTATTAACTAACAACTGACGGTTACCATTGATTCTGTCACGCATTTCTTTTAATTCAGCATGCCATTGGTTACGTAATTCATCTGATTGTAGAATAGTTTCAACTAAGGCGGCACCATGTGCTGGTGGCATAGAATAAATTACTCGTACTACGTACAGTAATACTGAGTTTGCTACATCTACAGCGGTAGATGATTTCCCAATAATGGTACAAGCACCGATACGTTCACGGTATAAACCGAAGTTCTTCGAACATGAACTACAAGCGATCATTTCTTCAACGCTATCAGCCATTAAACGTAAACCGTAAGCATCTTCGTCTAAACCTTCGCCAAAACCTTGGTAAGCCATATCAATGACAGGTAAAAAACCAACAGACTTTGCGACTTCTGCTACCTGTTGCCATTGTTCTTGATTTAAATCCATGCCACTTGGGTTATGACAACAGGCGTGTAATAACACGGCATCATCTGCGTTCACTTCTTTAAGTGCCGCTAACATGCCATCAAAATCTAATGACTTATTCTCGTAATCATAATAGGGATAAGTTTTTACTGTTAAGCCAGCGGCTTCAAATAAGCCGGTATGATTTGCCCATGTTGGATTACTCACCCAAATGGTCGCGCCTGCTTTACATGACTTTATGAATTCTGCAGCAACACGTAAAGCGCCAGTTCCACCAGGTGTTGAAACGGTACGAACACGATCTTCATTTAATACTTTATGATCACCAAAAATTAATTTAGCCATTTCGTTATTGAAAAGAGGCGATCCAGTTGGGCCAATGTATACCTTGGTATCTTCGTTATCGTATCGATATTTTTCAGCTTTTTTCACACAATCCAAAATGGCGGTATGACCTGCTTCATTTTTATATACACCAACACCTAAGTCGATTTTCTGTGGATTTGTATCTTCACGATATTTTGCTAATAATCCTAAAATAGGATCGGCTGGCAAAGCCTTTAAGCTACCAAACATGACTCCAATTACCTTTTAATTTGAGGAGGAAAAACCCAAAATATTTTTTTAATATTCTAGGGCGAAAAAAACAGTGTTTTTACCGGCAAATAATAGCCATTAACAGCAAGGATTAAAAGGGCAGAAATGAAATATTTCGAGCTTATTTGGTTGATCTGAAATAAAGCACATTGAAGTGGGTTGGGTGTACTACCAAGTGAACAGCTATTTGATCCACTTGGTATACTAAAAATCAAATGTTAGAGTAATTAAAAGGTACCGGTAAGCTGTGCTATTAAACCGATTACACCACCAAAAACGCCACCCCAGACAACTAACCAACCTAAATGTTTACGGATCATCGTTTGAATAATTTCTTTAACTAATTGTGGAGTTAATTCATTTAAACGTTGTTCAATAATATCACTGACTTTTTCTCGCATTTCTGCCATTACATTGGGCTGTTCTAATTCGTCACGTAAAATGGCATTGAACTCGTCACTTTGAGAAATATTACCGACAGTGGATTTCATTTTTTCTATGAAGGGTTCTCGCAAGGGTTGTAAGGCTTCACTACCACCAACCATGGCTAACATACCACCAAAGGATGAATTTTCGATAACCTCTATCAAATCATCAAAAGCAGGGCTTAAATCAACTTTCTCAATAATTGGCGCTAAATCTAATCCTACTGACTTGTGGCCATTTTCACTGTGAGAGCTTAAAAAACGATCTATGTTTTCTTCGGTAAAAAATTGTTCCATCATTAATTCACGTATCCCAGCCTTAAAATCTTCAAAACGTGCCGGAATTACACCTGACCCATAAAGGAAAGGTATTTTTTCAAAAAGCATATGCACTGCCAGCCAGTTGGTAACAGCACCAGACAAAGCAAATATACCGACAGTGAAGATAAGTGGTTGCGATAAAAAGTGACCGCACAGAGTTAACAATAAAGCCAAGACATTAGTGATAAAGCTTTTATTCACAAAACACTCCAATAGATGACATCAATTTTTTCGCTATCTTAACAATTACGGCGTTTATCGCCAATTTTATTCCAATATTAACTATGGTGTTATTTATACCAAATTTTGATGACTTCCAACTCGCGCTCACCCTCAGGGGTTATTACGCTAACTTCATCGTCGACACGTTTTCCAATTAATGCCCTTGCCATTGGGGAATCAATACTGATCTCGCCATTTTTAACGTCCCATTCATCAGGGCCAACAATGCGGTAGGTGACTTCTTGATCTGATTCGTCTATCAGTGTCACCCAAGCACCAAAAAATACTTTACCTTCTTGCTGCGGATTAGGGTAGACGATGGTTAAATCTTCGGTACGTTTAACTAGAAATCGCACACGACGATCTATTTCACGTAATCGCCTTTTGCCGTAAATATATTCAGCATTTTCGCTTCTATCACCTTGAGCTGCAGCTTCAGATACCGACTTAGTAATGCGAGGTCGCTCATCTTTCCAAAGGTACTTTAGCTCTTGGTCAAGACGATCCCAGCCAGCACGGGTGATGTAATTTGATTTTTTCATCTTTTTATTTTAGCGAGAAATATCAAGATGAACAATGACAAAGTAATTAGCAAGTAGATGTTATTGTTTAGAATAACAAGATATGACGCGGCGTATGTATTGATTAAAATTAACCATGGCAGACGCAATATTACCCATCTCTAAACAATAAAAATTTGATTCAAAATAAACTAGGTTAATGAAAAAGGGCCAGAGGTTATATTTCAAACGCTTTGACCCTATTCATTGGTTTGCAAAGTAAATGCGGTTTAAGCTTTACGTTGTTTGCGACGAGAAAATCCAATACCGGCTAATCCGAGCACCAAAAGCGCTAAAGGTGCAGGCTCTGGTACTGGGGTAGAAGTAGAGGTAGGTGTGGTTACATATAATGCGGTATCCGAGCCATCAAGTGGGTTATCACCTCCAGCTAACCGAAGTCCAAGACCACCAGAAACGCCACCGCCTGGGGTTGCTAAACCAGTAGCGATAAATTCATATGTTTCTTTGAACTCAAAATAGCTGACAAAGATATCACCATGATGATATTGAAATTTTGCATCACTATCATCTGTTATATTCCATGAATCCAACAAATCACCTGATGAATTAAATAAAGAAAATGATAACGCTAAATTTCCAGAGTCCGGGATGGGAACTGGAACAGGCAAGGGATCTGGAAGGGGATCTGGCAGGGGTTCGTTCATGTTATAATTAACAAAGCCCTCAGCATCAAGTGATGTGTCGTCATAAGTAAAGGTGCCGGTAATCTTATAACCTTCCCATCCTACCCAATCAACAAAATCCATGGTGATAATTGTTGCATGGGATAAAC
>Ga0209395_1004501_pt1 | contig 16321 bp, 17 predicted proteins | sample GOMGulsemesocosm_3_FD_184635 | JGI IMG/M metagenome (GOLD analysis project Ga0209395, IMG submission 184635) | Methane-oxidizing microbial communities from mesocosms in the Gulf of Mexico - GOM9D Gulf of Mexico (SPAdes) (version 2) | ecosystem: Environmental > Aquatic > Marine > Cold seeps... | reverse complement strand
CTAATTGGCTTAATTATTGGCTGTGCGTTAACCCTAACGGCTTATAAGTTAGTAATACCCCAAAGTGACCTAGCCGTCACAGAGAACAGCGTTAATAGTGAGAAAAAGCCGCTTTATTGGGTTGCGCCTATGGATGCTAACTATCGTCGCGACAAACCAGGGAAGTCGCCAATGGGTATGGATTTGATTGCCTATTATGGCGATGATGGCTCAGGACCTGATGAAGGTGCTGGCACTATTCGTATCTCCTCCAATGTCATTAACAACTTAGGTGTACGTACTGTTAACGCTGAAATTAAAGTATTGCATACACAAATCAATACTATCGGTTATGTCACTTATGATGAAGACAGACTAGTGCATATTCATCCAAGAGTAGAAGGTTGGGTGGAAAAACTTTATGTAAAAGCCATTGGCGATCCTGTTAAAAAGGGTCAGCCGCTATACAATATTTATTCTCCAGAGCTAGTTAACGCCCAAGAAGAGTTTTTACTCGCCCTAGACAGAAAAAATCGCCGTTTGATTTCTGCAGCAGAAAACCGTTTAGTAGCTCTGCAGTTGCCAAAATCAGCAATTAGCACCCTTAAAAAGACGCGTCAGGTTCAGCAAAACATCACCTTTTATGCACCACAAAATGGCGTCATTGAAAACCTAAAAATACGTGAAGGCTTTTTTGTTAAACCTGGTTCAACCCTCATGTCTATAGGTAACTTATCACAGGTTTGGGTTGTCGCCGAAGTGTTTGAACGCCAAGCAAATCAAATAGAGCAAGGTACAGCTGTAACTATGAGCCTAGATTATTTACCGGGTAAAAAATGGCAAGGTAAAATAGATTACGTTTACCCTATCTTAGATGCCAAAACCCGTACGGTAAAAGTCAGGTTACGCTTTGACAATAAAAATGGTGAGTTCAAACCTAACATGTTTGCCCAAATCACCATTCATACTAGCAGCGATGAAGAGGCGTTATTAATCCCTAAAGAAGCGCTAATTCGCACCGGTAACCAAGACAGAGTAGTCTTAGCACTAGGTGAGGGGAACTTTAAATCTGTCGCCGTTAGTGTCGGTCGTTTTGATAGCGATAATGTGGAAATTTTATCTGGCCTAAAAGCAGGTGAAAAAGTAGTGAGCTCGGCACAATTCTTACTCGACTCTGAATCAAGTAAAACCTCTGACTTTAAGAGAATGAGCCATGAAATCGCGCCAAGTACTGTCTGGGTAGAAGCTAGTATCATTAGCCTTATGGCAGATCATAACATGCTGACCTTAGCTCACGATGCTATTCCTGCATGGCAATGGCCAGAGATGACCATGGACTTTACTGCCTTAGACTCGGTTGACCTTTCTCAATTAACAGAAAATATGACTATCCGTGTTGAAATCGAAAAAGCCAGTGACAGCGATTACCGCATAATAAATATCGAGCAAAATGGTGAAAAGCCCGTCAGTAGCGCTACTGTCAATGGTACGGTAACTTCTGTAATGGCAGGCCACCGTATGGTCACTATCAACCGTGAAGCGATAGAGAAATGGAACCGTGCGCCCGCCACAGTTGATTTCATCGTTAGTGAATCCGTTGATATGTCACTCTTCACTGTCGATTCATATTTAATGTTTACTTTCGAAATCCATGATGGTGAGTTTGTTATTGTTAGCGCTATGCCTATGAAGGGAGAAAGCTAATGATTGCTGCCATTATACGCTGGTCGGTAGGCAACCGCTTCTTTGTCATACTAGCCACCATGATACTTGTGGGTATTGGATTATATTCGGTAAAAAATACCCCTGTTGATGCACTGCCTGACTTATCTGATGTGCAAGTTATCATTAAAACTAGCTACCCAGGACAAGCACCGCAAGTGGTTGAAGATCAAGTGACCTATCCGTTAACCACAGCCATGTTATCTGTACCTGGTGCAGTAACCGTACGTGGTTATTCCTTCTTTGGCGATTCTTACGTTTATGTTATTTTCGACGAAGATACCGATCTTTACTGGGCGCGTTCGCGAGTTTTAGAATATTTAAGCCAAGTGGCGCCAAGTTTACCTAGCGAAGCCAGACCCCAACTAGGCCCTGATGCTACAGGTGTTGGTTGGGTATACTTATATGCGCTAGTTGATAAAACTGGTCAACATGACCTAAGCCAGCTGCGCAGTTTACAAGATTGGTTTTTAAAGTTTGAACTGCAAACCGTGCAAGGAGTTTCTGAGGTTACTGCACTTGGTGGCATGGTCAAACAATACCAAATACAAATTAACCCTGATAAGTTACGTGCTTTTGGCATTCCCCTATCCTTGATTCAAACAGCAATCAAGCAAGGTAACCAAGAAATTGGTGCCTCCGTAGTGGAAATGGCCGAAGCAGAATATATGGTGCGTGCCACTGGCTATATCAAAAATGTTGAAGATCTTGAAAACATTCCGCTAGGCGTTAATGAAAATGGCACACCTTTATTATTAAAAGATGTTGCTGAAATAGGTACTGGCCCTCAAATGCGCCGCGGTATTGCCGAGCTTAATGGAGAAGGCGAAACCGTTGGCGGTATTGTAGTAATGCGCTTTGGAGAAAATGCTCAACAAGTTATTAAGGGCGTTAAAGCAAAGCTTGAGCAGTTAAAAAAAGGTCTGCCTGAAGGAGTGGAAATTGTCCCAGTTTATGACAGATCTGCACTAATTGAGCGTGCTGTTGAAAATCTAGCGATGAAGCTATTAGAAGAATTTGGTGTAGTCGCTCTAGTCTGCGTAATTTTTCTGTTTCATTTACGTTCTTCTTTAGTGGTTATCATCAGCATTCCTGTTGGCATTTTAACCGCCTTTATTGTGATGCATGCCCAAGGTTTAAACGCTAATATCATGTCTCTTGGTGGTATAGCTATTGCTATAGGTGCCATGGTAGATGGTGCTATTGTCATGATTGAAAATATGCACAAGCACATGGAAAAGACCCCACTAACTGATAAGAATCGCTGGAAGGTTGTCACCGATGCAGCTTGTGAAGTAGGCCCTGCGCTGTTTTTTAGTTTATTGATTATCACCGTCAGTTTTGTGCCAGTATTTACCCTTGAGGCACAAGAAGGTCGCATGTTTTCGCCACTGGCTTATACCAAAACATATGCCATGGCAGCTTCAGCAGCCCTAGCCATTACTTTGGTACCAGTGTTAATGGGCTACTTTATTCGTGGTCAGGTTTTAGCTGAACATAAAAACCCCGTCAATAAATTCTTAACGGCATTATATATGCCGACACTCAAAGCGGTATTACGTTTTCCTAAAGTCACTTTATCTGCCGCGGTTGTGGTCTTATTTATTGGTCTATACCCGTTAGATAAAATAGGTAGCGAATTTATACCACCGCTTGATGAAGGGGATTTAATGTATATGCCTACCACCTATCCTGGCATATCTATCGGCCAAGCAAGGCAGCTATTACAGCAAACTGATAAGCTAATCAAAACGGTGCCTGAAGTTAAAACAGTATTTGGTAAGGTTGGTCGCGCTGAAACTGCGACTGATCCTGCGCCATTAACTATGATAGAAACATTTATCCAACTAAAGCCAAAAAATGAATGGCGACAAGAGGTTACTACAGATTCCTTGAAAAAAGAGTTGGATGCTTTAGTCAAAATCCCAGGAGTTACCAATGCGTGGGTTATGCCAATAAAAACTCGTATAGATATGTTAGCTACTGGTATAAAAACCCCGGTAGGTATCAAAATAGCGGGACCTAAGCTCGATGTCATTCAAGAGATAGGTCAGCAACTGGAAGTTATTTTAGCGGATGTGCCCGGTACAGCTTCAGTCTACTCAGAGCGTGTCGCTGGTGGTCGCTATATCAAGGTTGATATTCAACGCGCTAAAGCAGCCCGTTATGGCTTAAATATAAGTGATATTCAGCAAGTAGTCGCTACTGCCATTGGCGGTATGAATGTTACCAATACCGTTGAAGGTTTAGAGCGTTATCCCGTGAGTTTACGTTACCCACAAGATTACCGTAATTCACCTGAGCAGTTATCATTACTACCTATTGTTACGCCAGGTGGCCAACGTATATCCTTAGGTGATGTCGCCCATATATTTATTGAGGATGGCCCTCCGGGTATTAAGTCAGAAAATGCACGCCTAAATGGCTGGGCGTTTATTGACATAGAGGGCGTCGATGTCGGCACTTATGTTGAAAACGCTCAACAGGTTGTTGATGAACAGATAAAATTACCCGCGGGCTATTCAATCGCTTGGGCAGGACAATATGAATATATGCAGCGTGCTAAAGCTAAACTGACATACGTTGTACCATTAACCTTAGCGATTATTATTGTATTGCTGTATTTAAACTTTAGAAACGTGATTGAAGTGGCAATGATTTTAGGCACATTACCACTCGCTATGGTTGGCAGTATTTGGCTTATGTATTTACAGGGGTTCAACTTTTCAGTTGCTGTAGGGGTTGGTTTTATTGCCCTTGCCGGTGTCGCTGTTGAAATTGGTGTCATTATGTTGGTGTATTTAAATCAGGCCTATCATGCCCTACTAGCTGATAATGCTAAACAAGGTAAGGCAACCAGCAAAACAGAACTGTTACAGGCAGTGCTTCAAGGTGCTGGATTAAGGGTTAGACCTATTATGATGACCGGTGGCACAGTCATTGTCGGTTTATTACCAATATTGTATGGCTCAGGTACTGGCTCAGAAGTGATGAGTCGTATTGCTGCACCTATGGTTGGTGGGATGGCAAGTGCCATGTTATTAACTTTGTTGGTGCTACCAGCACTTTATTACCTTTGGCGTGCCGCTGGTCTCAAAAATAGTAACGATTAGCTCAATTAAACAGCAGCTAAATATAAAATCGTTTATCATGCCGCTAATTTATTAATCTTATTGGCTGTAAGTGTCTTATTTACCACTTACAGCCAATATCATCTAGCTGTTGAAAATCATGTTAAGTCTCGTCAAAACCTTCCTACTCTTTAGCCTTATCAATATACTGCTATGGTTAAGTGCACCCGTGACAGCCAAACAACCTAAGACCTTAGTGGTTACCTCCGATGAATGGTGCCCTTATGTTTGCGATGATGAAGCCTTACCCGGATTTTTAGTCGAAGTAGTGAAGGAAATAGCACAAAAAAATAAGATTAAAATAACTTTTTCATTAACTCCGTTAGCAAGAGCATTAAATCTAGCGGAAAAAGGGAAAGTTGATATTCTGCTTGCCTTAACACCACAGCATATTACTGACTATCAGCTACAACAAAGTCAATTAAGCTTTGGTGGTTTGTATAATGACTTCTATGTGCAAGCTGAAAGTTCTTGGCGCTTTCAAGACATAAATAACTTAAAATCGTACTTAAAAAACAATGCCATATTAGGAACTATCAATGGTTATCAATATGGTGAAACAGTTGATGGTTTTATAAAAGATAATAGCGAACATGTTTTCTCTGCTAGTGGTAATTCTCCGTTAACCAAGCAACTAAGAATGTTAAAAATGGGCCGATTAGATATTTTATTGGACTCTCGATTTACCGTTCAATATCAACTAACTAAGTTGCAAGAAAAAGATATTATTTATGCTGGCACCCAAGGTGACTTTACTCCTTTGCTTTTAGGTTTTTCATCTTCACTAAGTAAAGAGCTAATAAATTTATTTGATCAGGGGTTAATCACCCTACGACAAAGTGGTAGGTTACAACAAATCTTAGCAAAGTATGGAACTCTCGATTGGCATTTAGCGGAGCATAATTCCTCGAATAAAGACACTCGCAGCTTAGCTGAAGCAAGCATTTAATTTTCGCGTAGCTGAAGTATTTTTTCCTGTTGACTAAAACCCTATCTTGAGAGACCCGTTTGTCCTATCATAACTAAGCTCGCATATTGATTTTATAGGATATAAATGACACTTTTCAAAACAACTCTATTAGCAAGTTTTGCTAGTTTCCTGCTTCTCTCTGTGTTGCCCGCCAAGGCATACAATACCCACGCCCCTTTAGATAAACACCAATGGAGCTATGATACAGATCCATACGGCAGTGAAGCGATTATTAATGAAAAACTCATCAGGCACGGCGGCATATGGATTAAGTTTAAGCGCGTCCCACGTGTTGATGCCAAGCGTAACTCATGGATAGAATTGATCCATAAATTACCGACAGCTTCATTAGCAGGCAAGCAAAAAATACGTCTAACGTATCAATGTGATATCCCTTTACTCATTAAGTTATCGCAACAAGAATACGGTAAAAATGGCGATAAAAGTTATGCCCATTACCAAATTAAGTTACCAGCTACTAAGCAGTGGACAACAAAGGAAGTTGATTTGAAAGACTTCTACCGCCCAGAATGGACACCAGCAAGCTCTAAAGATCGTGGCTTATTGCCTGAAAATATTGATGCTATTTACTTAACACCTAGCATGACAGATAAAGACGGTGGCGAAGCAATATTACAAGTGCGCGCTATTGAAGTACTACCTTAGGTTTTAATTGAACTAAACACGCTCAAAAGCAAAAACGCTGAAGAATATCTCCTTCAGCGTTTTATTTGTTTATCAATATACTCTAATGCTGCTTTTTAACTTAAGCGTTAGTGTTCAGCGGCATAAGCTTCAACAGCTTTCCATACACGCATAACATTGCCTGATAAGATTTTAGCAATATCGGCTTCGCTATGACCACGTTTTAACAAACCTTCAATCAGATTAGGGTACGAAGCTACATCTTTTAAGTTACTTGGTAAGCTATCACCAACACCGTCATAATCAGAACCAATACCAACATAGTCAACACCCACTAAGTTAATAACGTGATCAAAGTGATCGAGTACGTCATTCAAGCTAGCGTATGGGTATGGATTATCAATTTTGTATTGCTTTTTGAACGCAGTAATTTCAGCACTATCTTTTTCAAGATTATTTGCTGTAGTAAAAGCTTTAATTGCTTCTTTACGTACTTTGCCATATTCAATCGCAGATTGATTAATAAAGCTAGAGCCAAAGTTGATTTGAATAACACCACCATTTTTAGCCATTAGCTTAATCATGTCATCACTCATATTACGCTCAAAACCTGGAGTAAAATGACGTGCTGAAGAGTGAGAGGCAATAGCAGGAGTTTTAGACAATTCCATTACATCATAAAACGCTTCATCTGATATATGAGAAACATCGACCATAACACCAATGTTATTCATTTCTTTGACTAAAGTTTTACCAAAATCTGTTAAACCGCCAGCAGGACGTTCTTCATCATAAGATGAGTCTGAAATGTGATTCGCTTTAGAGTGCGTTAGCGTGATATAGCGAATACCGCGATCATAGAAATGTTTAAGATTAGCTAAGTCACCTTCAATTGGACTACCATTTTCCATACCCATAGGTAGAGACATAATGCCTTTGGCAAAGTTAGCTTCAACATCAGCAGTTGAATGGGCTAAAGCAAATTTATCAGGCGCCTCTGCAACTATGTCTTCAACCATAGAGATAAGTTTGTCGGCCAATGCTTTGCTACCACCGGTTTTTTCAAGCTTTGCTGGTATATAAATAGACATAAAGGGTGCATCAAGACCACCAGCAACCGCTCTTGGGAAGTCAAAATCGCCATGAGCTGTGTGCTCAGCAACATTTTCAAATTCATCTTCTAATCGATATGGCACATCAATATGACCATCGGTAATAATATACTTTTTAGCAATTTCTTTGGCTAACTGTGCATAATTTACTTCAGCAACTTGCTCTTCTTTTTTCACTGACTCTGCAGCGGTATTACTTGCTGATACTACTTTAGGGTCTTGGCAACCACTAACGACAACGCCTAAGGATAAAACAATACCTGCCACTAGTGGCGATAGTTTAAAGGGATGGTTTTTTACACGCTTACTACTTATTTGATTCATTGTTATTATCTTTTAGGTTTGAAAAAATTACTTTGCCAATGCTAGCGAGTAAAGTCAAAGTAAAAGACGGCAATAGAGACAAAATAGACTTTCTATAAGATGAATGACTAAAACATAGCAACACACTTCAATTAACATGCAGGAAAAACGGTTAAGTTTAGCTAAATGTGACGGGATATTAACGCTAAAAACAGCTAAGTTGTTGAGTATGTATCACCATGTTAAGCTCAGTAGCTGATACAACAACACAACCCCCTAGCTAGCCTTTTATGAAACTCCACCACCTTGACTACACCCAAAGTGAAAATTGGCTCAATAGCGCAGATAAAGAGGCGCTGCTTAAATTAATTAGCGCCAGTTTTAATGATGTCGATGCTGAACAATACTTTACTAAGTATTTTTCAGGGGATGATGCCTTTACTCGAAAATTAAGATTGTATTTTGATCAAAACAAAGTAGTTGGCTACTGCTTAATAACTTTTAGTAAATCTAAACAAGATGTGCTGATTAGAGCCTCAGCAGCTTTCTATCCTGAGTATCGAAAAGGTGGTAATACTTTCAGTTTTTCAATGAAGCAAGCTTCTCTGTATTGGTTAAAGCACCCCAAGCAAAACATCTACTATGCCGATACTATGTTAAGTCCGGCCATGTATCGCGCTATGGCTAAAAAAACAGCTATTGTTTGGCCTAGTTATAATAGCCAATCAGTCGATAAAGCCCTATTTGAACAATTTAATAGCTCTGGCCAGATTAGTGACTTACTCAACTTACGCTGTTTACTCGATGTTGGTCGCCGCACTAATTATACTGAACAAGAGATCTCAAGATTTAAAAGTAGTAATAAGGCTGAAATTAATTTTTATTGCCAGGTAAACCCAGATTTTGATAAAGGCAATGCTTTATTTGTCATTATGCCTATTACCTTAAAGCAATTATTACTCACCACGATAAAATTAATTAACCCCTTTTCTGCTTAATACCTCGCTTATTGAATAATTAATAACTTTAGCTTTATAAAGCATTGAATTTATGAAATATTAATCAGGGATTATGGGGCTGAAATTACTGAGAAGTATCCATAATAACTGGTTCGATAATAATGAAGGCTTGAGTCTAGGTATAGCATGATAAAAAAACTTGATAATTCGCATGCAGCAGTGGCAAATCAGATTTTTACAGTTTTTCAAAACTCTTATAAAGTAGAGGCGCAACTTATTGGAACGCTTGATTTTCCTCCTCTAGCACGGAGCGCTAAAGACATAGAAAATTCACAGTCACAGTTTTATGGTTTTATTGAAGACGAATGTCTTGCTGGAGTTATAGAAATTGTCTTAAAAGGTAAACATCTAGAAATTGATAGTTTAACGGTTGATCCGAGTTATTTCAGGAAAGGTATCGCAAATAAGTTAATACACAAGGTTCTAGCCTCGTTTAATTTTTCCGAAGCAATTGTAGAGACTGCCGTTGTTAATTTACCTGCAATTAACTTATACAAAAAACATGGCTTTGTTGAATTTAAAAGATGGACGCCATCTCATGGCATTGAAAAAGTAGCATTGTCAATGAGTTGCCACTAACAATGTCATCACATAGCACGCAACAATAGGCTGTAGCTTTATTAACAAGGAGACTGGATGAAAATTATATTCATAGCCATCATATTATTGGTTTTTTCTGCTAGTAATATCGCTGGTGAAGTACGAGGAAAAAAAGAAATATTATTAAATAACTCAGACGTTGAAGTTGTTCGTTTAACGTACCCCGCGGGGGCTGAGTCAGGGATGCATACACATAAACACCCAAACAGAGTGGTATACTTTGTTAAAGGCGGCAAGTTAGCGTTAATTCCCAAAGATAAACAGCAACAAGCAAAGAGCATCAATGTATCTGACGGTAAGACAATTTTCCTGCCTGCAACCACTCATAATGTTAAGAATATTGGAGATACAGAAATAGTGATTGTTGAAACTGAAATTAAAGGTAACTAACAAACTTTAAAAGGAATAATTAAAGTGCCAAACACCATAGAGCCACAAAATCGACCTACCAAATCATCAATATCCTTGAATAAACTCGTGTTCTTAACGTGCTTACTTGTGATTCTTTATTTTGTCTACGGAAGATATACTGCGCATGCTACTGAGCAAACAGAAGCTTCGCGTTTAATTTTAACCCCTGAAGTTAACGATATTTACTTTTTAGATTTCAGGCTAATAAATGAAAAATTAGAACGAAAAAATAAATATAAATTAGCTAAAGTTGTACGAGTTACTGATGATAAATTAGCCCTGATTTATGGACGGTTTTTCTATCAATGGCAATATTCAGTGGTAAATAGCATCCAGTATGGTGATTTAATCAATGATGATTATTTTATGCCAATACCTGATTACATTCCCTTGAGTAAAATTAAGGAAATGAAGAGTAGTGGAGCCATTTATTTAGTTAAAAGACCTATCAGAAATAAGCTCTATGGCAACTTTGTTAGCCCATAATGTATTTATTAATATGAGTAATTATTTAAATAAACTGGAATCATCAGCTTGAAAAAAGTATTAGGGTATATTTGTCTATTTTTATCATTTGTAACTTGGGGAGTCATTGCAATTCTTCCTTTTTTAGATATCTCTAAAGGTGAGGTTGCAGCTGCTACAACATTTCTGATTATTTCAGGTGAAGTTTTATTTCTGGTTTCTCTTGCCCTATTAGGTAAAGAGGTTTGGCATAAAATAAAAGGAATTTTCACACGTAATAAAAAACGATAAATGCAGACTATTACTGTGAAAGGAAAAATTTCTAATTTTATTGTGAATTAAAGGATGTTTAAAATGAAAGTTGTTTATACAAATGAAAATAGTTTTCTTGTAAACAATATTAAGAATATTATTGAAGCCCAAGAAATAGAAGTATTTATCAAAAACGAATATGCACAGGGGGCTGTCGGTGAAATAGCTGCTTTTGACTCATGGCCTCAACTTTGGGTCGTTAATGACGCAGACTATGATCGCGCCATGGAGCTTGTTAATTCGCCTCTGAACAGTGAAGATAATATTGAATGGCATTGTCAAGGTTGTGCTGAGGTAAACGATTCATCTTTTGAAGTATGCTGGAACTGTCAGCGTGAAAAAGCATAATAAAGATTTAAAACGAGATTGCTAACTATTTGCTCAGTTCAGCTTCGCTACATATTTAAAAACTCTTATCGGCCGCTTAAAATAAGTATCAATTAAATTTCTATTTTAAGCCCAAGAACTCTGGTAAAACAAATTAAGGATAATTAATGAAACAAGTTGAAACAGCTATTGAAGTAGCTTACCAAAATCAAATCTCATCTCTATATAGTGTATTATCAAACGCGATTTTAATGGCCGATGGTAACGACAGAAAAATATCAGAAGCAGAGCAACTATTCTCTACGGGTTTAGACTTTGCATCAGACGTTCATTTTCGAGCAAGAAAAGCTGCCGGATTATAGCTTACCTAATAAATTGTATAACAAGGAAGTAACGATGAAGTGCCCACATTGTACACAAAAGATTGGCTTGTTTTCAAAAGTATTAAACAACTTTGAAAAGACCAAACATTGCCCTAATTGCTCGAAAGAAGTTAAAGTTTTTATTAATTTAAAAATAACAGCCATATTATTTATTCCTTTTATGGCAATCTCTCTTCTTATCGTGAAGCCAATATTTATAGCATTTGGTTTGAGTAGCAGTATTACCACAGGGCTTTTATGTGGTTTTCTAATCGCATTTTCCAGCCGACTCAAAAGTGTCAATTAACCTAAATATGAATGTGAGATAGGAAGATAAACTAATGAGTATTGTTTTAGTTTCAGATATTTTTGGTGTTACTGCCGCTTTATTAGAAATAAGTAAAAAATTGGGAGCATACTCCATAGTTGATCCATATAAAGGGCGATTGATGGAGTTTGAAAACGAAGCTGAAGCATATTCATATTTTGTCAACAACGTTGGACTTGATAGCTACCTTGCTACCTTATCAAAAGTAGTTGCATCAGTTGATGATGAAACAACTTTAATTGGCTTTAGTGTTGGCGCTGCGATTATTTGGCAATTGTCCGAAAGAGAGAACATTACAAATATCAAACAAGCCTTTTGCTTTTATGGCTCACAAATCAGGAACTTCCCGCAAATTGAGCCATGTTTTAATGTAAATTTGATCTTTCCTAAGCGTGAGCCGCATTTCGATGTTATTGCCTTGCAAAATACTCTTACTCAAAAGGCTAATGTAGAAACTAAAAGGGTTGAATACTTACATGGCTTTATGAACTACCATTCCACTAATTATAATCAATTAGGCTATAGCAAATATATTGATTTTTTATCTCTAGCTACTCGCTAAAAAATAAATTTTGGCACATATTATTCAAAACTTAAAAGTAAGATCCAAGACAATCATATGAAAAATAAACTAGTTATCAGAACAGCTGATAAAAAAGACCATCCATTTATTTTTGAGCTTTCACCCTATTTATCAGAAGTTGCTCAATTAGCGTGGCATTCCGATGATGTCATGAAAAAAATGCAAGATGATTACATTGCTGAAATGCTAGCAGAAACATCGCAAGCAAATGCAACATTTATTGCAGAAATGAATGATGTAGCTTTAGGTTTTGTGCATGTCCGTACCCACAAAGACAGTATTTCTGGGGAAACTTGCGGAACTATACCGCTGCTTGCAGTATTACCTAAGTCACAAGGTTTAGGAGTAGGTAAAACGTTAGTTGAGTACGCTGAACAGTGGGCAAAAGGCTTAGGCTGTCGATTATTGCACCTAGAGGTTTTCGCCAATAATAAAAAAGCGACTGATTTTTATCAAAATATAGGTTTTAAGCCTGAGACTGTTCACATGATTAAAGCTTTATAGAGCAACAGCCTGCATGTTTAGCCAAGCATTATGTTACCGGCTAGCATGGCAATAGAGGATTCTCGAATTATGTATTTATATCCCCACAATGATGCATGGAAATCTGAATTTGAAAATGAAAAAGACGCTATTATTTCTGCTTATACAGGGGATATTGATATTTTCCATATCGGCTCAACCGCAGTAAGAGGCTTGTATGCAAAAGATTGCATTGATCTTTTAGGTGTTGTTAAAGACATATCAACGCTTTCAGCTTTGAAGCAAAATATTATCAAGTTAGGTTATAGCCATAAGGGTGAATACGGCATTCCTGGAAGAGAATATTTTTCAAAAAAACAAAGAAAAGTACATTTACATATTTTCCAATCTGGAGATGTAAATATAGAAAAACACCTAAATTTTGTGCGCGTCATGCAAGGTAACCCTGAGTTAATCACTGAACTAAATCAGATTAAACAAGAGTTACATGCAAAGTACCCTAGGGATAAAGACACGTATCAAAATGAAAAAGAGTTTTTTTACAATCGTATTAATAAAGTGCGCTAAGAAATATCTTGGCTACTTTTTTAAGCCAATCACAGTGTACTCACCGCTAACAGTTAGTTGCACAACCACAGGTTTATCTGATGTGTTTTTCCAATACCAGCCATGGACGCCAGCAAATGGCGTAGTATAACTCCCCTTCATGCTGTCTAATGTAGCAATAGCATAACTTTCATAATAACCTGTGGTATCACCTTCTGGCTCTCCATGTAAATCGAAGAACAATGGCTCGCCATCTGTTTTCCAGTTGTATTCCATTTTCTTAAATTGTGCCATGGCGAATTTGAACTCGACGCCGCGCCCTGCTGGCACAACAATTTCAATGCTATCTGATGCGTGCTCTGCTGTTGTTGCTGAAACTGTTTTCACAACAGGTGTTGCTGTAGCTAAAGCGGTTAAACCTAGTTTAGCGCCAATGCCTGTTGGATCGACATTATATTCAGCCGGTAAAATAAAACTAACCAGTGCTAAGCCCGCAATAATTAAGGCGATGAAAGTGGCTTTGAATAAAGCCTTATTTGATAAGGTATCTTGCATTTTAAGTCTCTTAATTCTTTTTATAATTAGTTAGTAAAATAACCTGTTAACTGGAAACCAATAAGCATAAAGCCCGCGCTCATCAACAGCGTATTGCTTGTGGTTGAAAACAAGCTAAACGTATGATGTTTTCGCCAAAAACTTATCGCTATTAAGATGAAGGTTAATGCAGCAAACTGCCCTAACTCCACGCCTAAGTTAAAGGCGATAAGATTGGCAATCAAACCATCTTGCGGCAGTTGAAACTCTTGTAATTTAGTTGCCAACCCAAAGCCATGGAATAAGCCAAAAATAAGCACTACCGCCTTGGGATTAGGGCTATAACCTAAGGTGCGTTTAAAGCCACCTAAATTATCAAAGCCTTTGTAAACCACAGATAAACCTATAATGGCATCAATAAGGTAAGCATTTACCTGGATGTCCATCCAAACGCCTAACAGCAAGGTTAAACTATGACCTAAGGTAAACATGCTGACGTAAAGTAATACGTCTCGGCTCTTATATAAAAAGAAAATAACCCCCGCTAAAAACAGCAAGTGATCATACCCGGTCACCATATGTTTAGCGCCAATATACATAAAGGGAAAGAACTGTACCCCGGTATTGTTTTGTAAAAAGTGACGAGTTTTCTCATCTACGCCATGGGCCATAGCTTCAAAGGAAAAGAAGCCTATAACACACATAGCCAGTATGATTAAAAACAGGCGATTACTACTGGAAAACATTAAAAACTCCGCTGATAACAGCACAAATTTAGTGAGAGTCAGACGATTGATCGAGCCAACAACTTCAATTTAGGTTAAGTAAGGTAATAGGGTTGGCTTGATAATGCCAGTTAAATTGTCAGTGGCAAGCTACTAACAAAAAATCATTACTGCCTACCTGGAAATATTATTAAACAATTAGCGATGACGTATTGATAGTTAATCAGTTAAGATAAACCGACATAATTATTTTGGGTGTTAAAAAGATCAATGCGCTATAGCTTTAAAGAGTTTGAATTTGATAGTAATAGTTTGGTACTTACCAAAACAGGTAACTCTGTAGCCATTCGTCATAACGAAGCCAAAGTACTTGCTTTATTACTTGAGCAAACCGATAAAGTCTTTAGCAAAGAAGAGATTTTGTCACTCGTATGGCAAGATAAAGTAGTCTCCGAACAAGCTGTCTTTCAAAACATTAGCCATTTGCGTAATTTATTTGGCAATGAGGCAATTAAAACTTTTCCTAAACGCGGTTATCAATGGCAATTGCTCGTTGAAGTAATCTCTGAAGAAATCGTAAGTACTCAAGATAAAAATGCCCTTGATAAGCCAGCATTTAGCGCAGATTTAGATAAAGATATTTCCCTACCTAACGCATCAAAAGCAACATTGACGCAAACAAAAAACTATTGGTCATATGCGATAACAGTGTGCATGGTAATACTCTTCCTTGTATTTTTTACTTTAGAAGATAAGCCACAGCAAAATAGCAATCAGCCTTTAAAACAAATGGCTTACATCCCACTTTCACATGCACAAGACGATGATAGTTCCCCTCTGATAGATAATGAATATTTTGATTTCACAGAGTTAAGTAATATTTCCACCAATGAGTTTCACAATACTTTGGAGTTAACCTACCCCAAATTAGAGCAAAACCATCCGTTAATATTAACCGCACACATGCGTCGCCACAAAAAACATAGCTATATCGACTTTCTTGTTAAAGGGCCTTTTGGCGAATGGCGCGGTCAGTTAACAGGTGATTCAACTTCTGATGTTATTAATAAGCTGCAAAAGCACCTACAGCAAGATGTCATTTATGACTTACTTAATACAGCTCAAACACCTGAGCTGAAACAAGCCAATTTATCTATTGCCCATCAACAATCACCCAAAGATCTCATCATCTTAGGTGCATTAATCAATGTCTATATCGCGATGAATGAATTAGAAAAAGCCATGGTCATGGCTGATAAGTTGGCGAATATTTCCAAAGCGCAAAGCAATTGGCAGCAGCTAGGTACTGCTTTACTGTTTCAGAGTAAAGTCCTTACACGAAAAGAACTCTATGACTTAAGTTCCCATAAATTAAGCTCTGCAATAAGCTACTTCGAGCAAATTGGCGATTTAAAACGTCAAGCCGATGCCTTGTTTGCCCAATCATGGTTAGATCATCAAGCAGATGATTACCCAGCAATCAAAGATAGTTTGCTCACTTCAGCCAAATTATCACTTGAAGCTAAAGATATTCCGCGAGAGCTAGATGCCTTAACTTACTTATCGGTATTAGCCCATAAACATCATCAAGCAGACGACAAATATATTTATTTACAGCAAGCAGAAAACAAGATGAATGCGTATGACTTGCCTATTTATCATTTTGCCAAAGTGCCGTTTCATTATGCTATTTATGCTAAAAACACATCAGACAAAGAGCCCCATTGGGAACAGGTACTTGAATACACCCAATTGACCCCTGAA
>Ga0209395_1004492_pt1 | contig 16359 bp, 16 predicted proteins | sample GOMGulsemesocosm_3_FD_184635 | JGI IMG/M metagenome (GOLD analysis project Ga0209395, IMG submission 184635) | Methane-oxidizing microbial communities from mesocosms in the Gulf of Mexico - GOM9D Gulf of Mexico (SPAdes) (version 2) | ecosystem: Environmental > Aquatic > Marine > Cold seeps... | reverse complement strand
ATTTTTTATCTGTACGCAGCAGTCGGTAGCATAATGTTTCATAGCATTAACGAAACACTATGGGGAGACGTTTCAATATCAATGTTAACCTTGTTTAGAGTAGCAACATTTGAAGATTGGACTGATTATCTGGGATTGTCTTTTTTGTTAATTATGTTGACAAAACCTTTTTTTATGGCTAAGATGTCAACATAAGGTAATTGGAGATAATTTCATGGCAGAGTCTAGGTCGGTTGAAAATTACAAATATGCATCGAGGGTGCTGGATTTTAAATGTGTTGTAGATGACGCAGGGATTCCTATTTTTGCACCAAGCATGTATTTATTTCATTTAGCTAAGACTGGTCAAGCTAAGACGAGTATCCGCGCCTACTCATTCGATCTTACTAAATTCTTTACCGTGCTTGAGCATACAGAAAATGTCCAAGGGATCTATGGTATAGATTATAGAGAGATGACAGATGAACAGATGTCACGATATCTACACGGCTATCTCAAAGTACAATTGCAGCTCAAAGACAGTACTGTCGAACGTCATATCGCTTCGCTTACCGGTTTCTATCAATTTGCTTATTCCCACGGACTAATGGACACCTTTCCACATTTTACTTATTCCTATGGCGATGAAGAAACAAAAACCAGTATTATGCAAGGCTTAACCACTAAGCTCCATCAGACTTTTATGGATGAAGAGACTTTTAAAGAAGTGGTGCTTGCTAACTTAACTACCAAAGATCCCTTCTTACGTGAACGTGACGAACTCGCATTAATGCTGGGCTATCACGCGGGTTTTAGAACAGAAGAATTAGTGATTGAAGGTAATCTATGTATTAAAAAGCTTAAAAAACTTTTGCCTAAAGAAAACAAACGAGTACCTCGTGCCATTCATCTTGACGTACTTGGTAAAGGGGAGAAAACACGAAGTGTACAACTGACTGTTAAAGGTACAACCGCGATATACGATTTTTTATGGGGACGTGCTAAACACATAAAAACTAATTTGATGTGTAATAAAAAAGGCAAACCTTTGAGCTACAAGAGCTATGGTACGGACCTATTTCGTGACTGCATTAAAACCTACCTTGCTAAAACCACCTTGAATGAAGATAAAGTTAAAACTTGGGTCGAGAGGCATTACCACATCTTGCGTAAATGTTATGCAACCAACATGGTGATGTTTTGTCAGGAAACAGGACAGGACCCGCGTGTTTTTGTTACGCAATGGATGGGTCATGAAGATCCTGATACTACGGAAATATACATCTTTTATGATGCGGTTTTAAATAAACGATTGAAGGTTATGAATAATCTAAACCTGCAAAAGACGGTTTTTGGTCAGCTGTACCATAAAAAGTATAAAAAGGGAGATGAGTAATGGGTGACAGCATGGATTTAAATGACTTTGATATTCCTGCCAGGGTATTACCGGCCCAGTACTCCAAGACAGAAGCCTTAGTGGGGGTTGGTCAAAAGCAGTTAAAGAAAATTAGTGTGCCTGATGATACTCAACTAACCCTACATTTCGTTACTATTGATTACTTACATTCGGTAAAGTTTAAAAAGCTTACTGTAAAATCTAGAGAAAGTATAGTTAATGCTATTGAGCTGTTTTTAAGATTTTTATCTAATAAAAATTATCTTACTGACTCACAAGTTCCGAATAAGGTGTATGAAGAATTCATTCTATTCATCAAAAAAAATACAGGTAAGAAGGGAAATTCGGTTGGCTCAGCCGTGAAGCATGCTAAAAATGCTTTAGAGTGGTATTTGAACACCGATAAGATCACGAAAGATAAAAACTATAGTCGTCTATTGCGTGAATACCTTGCACATTTCCCTTCCTTTCAAAGAAGTCCAACCAACGCTCATCCCTCACTTTCAGAATTATTTCTTGATTGTCCTTATAGTGATACAGAAATCATTAAATCATTGAGGCTCGTTTGCTGTTGGCTGCTACTTGAATATGATAGGCAGCGCAAAATTTTGTTGAGCAATTCAGAAGTTAATGCTATATCCAAAATGCTTAAACAAAGAGACATCTGTACACGACCTGTTGCTTATGGATCATGGACAACAAAATACACAGAGGAACTTAATGATGAATGTAGACGCTATTATGCAGCTATTCTGACAGCGGTATTAGACTCGAATGATCTTGTTTTAATGGAAAGGTTGATTCAATCGACAAAGCATCCTTTTGGATCTGTTGTGTCGTTAGAAGATATGCAGTTTTTATTTAGCGAAATACGAGGTAAGTCCAGTGAAATGCTTCGTAGGGGTATTCATTATAAAGGCAAGCAGTATAATCAAACTTCGATTATGACTTTAACCTATCGTGATTTACTTGCGCCTTCTATAGTCGAAGTATTTGCAGCGCAATGCTTTTTAGCATCTGACCGAGTGCAAACGAGCAATTTAGACAGGCTCAAACTGAGTGATGTGACTAGCAACATGAGAGGAATTCAAGCGCAACATGGCAAAGGTCGTCGCGATAAGAAAAAACAAAAATCCACAACATCAGTGTACCCCCCTCAACAGTTGATACATGATACTTTAGAAAGTTATTTTGACTCAGTAGAAGCATGCCAGCCTCTACTAGCAAAAGAAGAACAGGGGATTGCACTGCCATATCTGACTCGTAAGAATTCAAAACATGGTTTCTTAGGTCTTAATAAAGAGCCAATATCTCAATGCTTTAAATTATTGATAACTGAGGGGAGTCATACCCAAAAAAGTCTTTTCAAAGATATAACTCAAGTTGATGCAGAGCCTTTTCTCTGGATCGTTAGGAAGATATTCGAAAATAATAATCAGGTAGGTGAGCAAGACCTTGCATATGCAACAATTAGAAAAGAAAACCGTAAAAATGGACAACCAATGGCAAGTAGGTCTTCCATTGTTTCTGCAAAAAAAATTGGCATAAATCCTACTTTTATTGGTCAGTCACGGGTCGCAATGGATGGTGGTGTTGAAATACATAAAAAAGGAATCAGCAAACCCTCTAATTTTAGTGATAGTAAAGTTGAGGCGCAGTTAACGAATCATACCCCTGGAACTAAACACAATACATATCACGACAGGTCTAATGCAAAAGAGGTGATCGAATCAAGACGAAATTTTGCTGTGCAGATGGGTGAACTGATGATTAAAGATGCTGCTAAAATGGGTGGGCTAATGAAAGGTACTCAAGTAGTTAATTTCGAAGAAGCAAAAAATCTATTAGGCAGCGCAAATGCATCTGAAGATTTTAAAAACTTAATCAATGAAATTGATGAAGATGTTGGTTTAACTGGTGAAATAATTTTAGATGATAATATTATTTTCGTCGCAAATGATCTAACTGCGGCATTGATTTTTTTAAAGATGTCACATATCGAGCAACAAATACCTAGGCTCCTTATGGATTCTCCAGATTCACAAAATAAAGCCCAAAACGCCATTGGCGAAAAAGTCTATTTACAAGCTGTGTTTGACCGCTTCCCTGAAGACATTCAAGTGGCAGGAAAAACTATGTCCAAAAACCTTACCTTTTCATTTAGTGATTTAATTTAATCGAGAATATTATGAGTATAAATAATGCGTTAGATTCTAAGCCACAGTTACATGATATAGCCCCATTAAATGATGATACTCCTTTAATTAATCGATTAACTGAGAATGAATTTAAAGTGCACGACATTGTCGCACATCAGGATTTTAATGTTGACTTGTATAACTCCGCACTAACACCAACATACCAGTTTTTGATTAAAGAGCTTTTTGTATGTCTCTGTGGAGGCTGGAATAATACTGAATTACAAACCCTTAGTGCTAGAAAGGGTACGGTAAAAAACTGGAGAACTGCTTTGCTTCGCATAGGTATATGGGCGAGTAATAACTATCCTGATTTACCCATGTCGCGGTGGACCGAGATTCATGTGAAAAAACTATTATTGGATATATTAGAAAATAAAATAGTATGGTCAGATCAAATATCTGACAACGCGCCACTTGGTCGTGGGCCAGTTGAAAATGCATATTTGATATTAAGGCAGAGCAGGAAATACAAGTTAAAAGGCATACTTTCAGATGGTCTGGGTTTTAATTTTCCTAAGAATTTTATGCAAACTTCTTTAGAGGAAAAATTGAAATCATACAATATTTCGTATCATGATTTTATTAAAGGAGGTGGCTATGAATCTATTCCACTTCCCATTGCAATGTCGCTATTACATAACGCTGATAAAATACTAAAGGATAAAAAAACCTTCTTTTTAATCGATTATTTTAAGTATCAGCGAAGTAATCAGGCTTTCTCAGCAGAGCTGATTAGCAATAAAGTTTTTGATAGATATTGTCAGGGCGAGCAGCGTAAAATTAACAAGAATAACATTCTGGGTAGGATGGACAGTTTAAAAAATGTGATAGGGCAGCATTATGATGGAGAGGTTTCAGCATTTCCATTTTCAATGAGGGATTTAGCTAAGCACTGCGAAGATGTTTATGATGCTTGTATCATTATATTTCTCTGTTTAACTGGGATTCGAGTGTCTGAACTTGCGAGTCTTTGTGCAGATGATTATAAGGTCGAAATAGATGGTACATGGGTATTTAACTCGGAACTACTAAAAACTAATCACGGCATCAGTGAAACGCGAGAAATGCATGGGTTAGTGGCCGAAGCTGCGCAGATCATGGTTGATCTCAGCTATATTGTTAAACGCAAGAGAGTTGATAAAATAGAAATACCATTGTTCGGTAGATATTTTTATGTCAATGATTGGAACAATCATGACCATTTTAGACGGACAAATAGAACTGAGAGTGAGAGTTCGTTTTGGGGTCGCCTGAATAGAATTTATGATGAATTTATTCAACAACATCCTGAGTTTGAATCGCATTGTTCCTCAATACATCCACATCGCTTTCGCCACACATGGGCAGAATTTGCATTAAGACGTTTTGAAGGAAATGTGTTTGAAGCAATACGTCGTCACTTCCGTCATAGCTATGGTAGTTATTTCACTACTCATTATGTGTTTGGCAAGCTCACTGATGAAGTGCGTGACCAGATCGAAAAAGAGTACCTCAAGGAAATACTGACCAAGCTCGCCACCGAAAATGTGCAGGCCACCCTGGATGATAATTTCAAACGTGACCTCCATGGCAAAGTAGCATATTACATAGGTAAGTCTATGGACGTTACGGTACTAACTGAAACTGAAATTGATGACTTTGTCGATGACATGGCCGAAGAATTTGAAAGTATTACTGCGCACGAGTACGGTTATTGTTTAGTGCGCAAGGATATGAAGCACCTCGCTAAATGTATTGACAAGAAAACTCAAACACCGGTTTTGCAAAATGGCTGTTTTGAGTTGTGCAGCGGCTGTATAAATTTTGTTTCATCAAAAGATTCAAGCAAAGATTCAATCACCCGTATTGCCGTATCACATCAAAATATGATCGCAAATTTCACAAACTTAATGGGTGATAATGTTAAAAGCAGTGCCATTGACGCTTCCAAACAAACGCTAAAACGAGCAGAAGAAATGCTTGACGAGATGGAGGCATAATAATGGAACGTTTTTCACTAGATAATTTCACTAAAAAAGATGCTGACGCCCCGATAATACCTGGCTGGGCACAAAGGCCATTAATCAAAGATCTCTATCTAGCAATTGTCAAAAGAATTGATGAGATTGAAAATCTGATTGAACAAACTGACCCCGAGGAAGTAGAAAAACTCAAAATCAAAGCGCGTAAAGTGGTTGCGTCACAAATCGCTGATAGCTTGAAGATTGACCGCTCAAATATCAGAGAAGATAGAGAGTCTGAATTAGTTACATTTATTAAGAATGAAAACGCCCGATTGGTTCGTTTATGGACTAGTCGATGTGACAAACTTGGCGTTGGTCAGCGATTGAGTAAAGGTGATCTTGAAGAATTAGTAAAACAACGCGATAAAGAGTTGAAAGCAGCAGAGCAGAAAAGCTTACACGAATACTTTGATAGAGCTGTTGAATCTGAAGTGCTTAACTCACAAAAAGACTTGCAAGATAAGTATCGTGAATTACAAATCTTGTATAAGCAAGAGCAAGAGAGATGTGCCAATCTCGAAACAAAAGTTAAACAACTTATTGTCGAGCTCAATCGTCCGAAATAGCACAGTCCGACCCAGCTTAAACTCGGTTTGTAAATATTTTTAAAATTAAAACTTCCGAATTGCTTCGATCTGACTATAGTTGAATCAACTCATGAACTAAATATAGATATCCCGTTTAGTGCATGCACTTAATCTTAATTAGTAACTTAAGTACATAGTTAACTGACATGTACTTAAGTTTTAACTTTAATTCACTTAGGAATACAAATGGCAACTGTTGGTTTTGCACGTGTTAGCACTATTGAACAAGATCTTAAGCTTCAACTAGCCGCTCTAGAAGACGCTGGTTGCGATAAGATTTTTCATGGTAAGCAAAGCGGCATCTCCGATGAAAATGAGCAGCAGTTAACTCTCATGCTCGATTATATACGCGAGTGTGACATAGTCACAGTCACCAAGTTAGATCGCCTTGGTAGGTCGTTAAAGTCGATACTTACAACGATTGATACAATTCATGCCAAAGGAACTACGCTGAAAACCCTTGACGGTGTGATAGATACAAGTAACGAATCCCCGTTTGCAAAAGCAACAGTGTCGCTCATTGGCGTTTTCGCAGAATTAGAACGTGACCTTATCGTTTCACGTACCACTGAAGGCCGAGCAGCAGCAGCTGCGGCAGGAAAACACATGGGGCGTACAAAACAAATTTCTGATGAAGACCGCGCAAAAATCAGAAAAACTCTATTAAGCAAGAAATCTTCAATCAGTGAGCAAGCACGACTATACAGCGTATCGCGCACCACCATAAGTCGGATCAAAAACGAGGTGGCATCATGAGCGAAGCACAGAAACAAGCTTCGATAGCTAAATTTAAAAAGTGGAGTGATCTTGAATCACATTCTCTTGCTTACTACTTGTCGTTCATCAACTTAAAAACGCAAACGTTACAAAAAAACACAGTGCGCAAAGCGGCAGGCTTCGGCGATAAAGTGCTGAAAAAAGACGGCAATGAAGCTGTAAGAACTCTGTTTTTAGCGTTTGAAGAACGAATTGTCAAAAAACTCAGAGAAGGAGGTTTGCTGCCACTGCCTGTTGCTGACACCATTTCAACAAAACAAATACCTGGTGGCAAGTCAGATAAAACAAATCCAATACCATTCGATCAAGATGCGCGTAATAACGCTTACAACGCCACAAGAATTGGTGAGCTTGAAAAAGAGGTCATGGACTTGGAAAATGAAAATAGACGGCTAGAATCGCAATTAAAGAACGCTGAGCAAGGGCTGGAGAAAGCCGCGCTAGAGAATGAATGTCATCGTGAATCTATACAGATGATGAACGAAGTGAACATCGTTTTATGAGCGAATTAATTACGCAATCAATCCGTGTCACTAGGGTTTATCAGTTGGATGAACGACATGTTTCATTCTCCGGTGTGCCTTTGCAAGAAGGCAGTCATCGCATCAAATCAGCAAAGCGGATTGTCTTCATCAAAACAAAAACAAACAAGCTGCAAGTTACCCCGGTTGTTGGTCAGCATTGGACTGTTAAAGGTAAGCCCAAACAGCGGACTATTAACAAAACAGCGTACTATAAAATATATGAGACGCATTTTACTTATCCCGACAAATTAGAATGTACATTGCCTGATTCCCCTGAGACGTTTTCCCTGTTCATCGGTCAAGAGAAAGACTTCAACGGGATCACAGAAGACACCGCTCGGAAAATCTGGATAAACGTTGAAGGTGATATCTACAAGCATTTACACGATGAAAATGAAGCTGCTTTTTCAAAGTTCTTATCGCCTAAAAAAATCAAATCCTTGTTCAAAGGGTTTAAGAAATACAAGAATCTCAAACATGCCCAATGGTTCACTGAAATTGGTATTCCATTACATATTCAACAGCGCTTGTTAAAATACCACGACGAAAAATGCATTGAGCTAATCAAAGAAAATCCTTATTTGCTGTCCACATTTGGCATGAAATTCGATGTCGTTGATCAGATTGCAAGAAAGCATTTTGCTGTGTCGAGCACTGATTCAAAACGCCTGATATCCGCCTTTGAAACAGCGCTGCGTCGCCATGAAAATAAAGGTCACACCGTTGCTTTGCGCAAAGATATCAAACCGAAATTAGAAAAATTGCTCAATAGTGAGCAATTAGCATCACAAGCATTTCGTCTGATCAAACAAGCGAATGCCAAAAAAACGTTTATCTATGACTGTGATCATAAGACGTATCAGGCGACAGCAACGTATATAAAAGAAAAAGCGATAGCGCTCCGCATTACGCATTTAGCAACAACAGATACGCTCACTAGCTATCAGCGCACTAAATTGAAAACCGCATTCAGAGCAGCGCTTAAAAGCGTTAAGTTTAAATTAGCCCTGGGTCAAATTCGGGCAATATATCGTGCCTTGCGCAACCCAGTGATGGTGGTGAATGGCGGTGGTGGCACGGGCAAAACGACTGTGCTTAAGTGCATTTTAGCGGGTTATAAAGTATTAGGCATACCCGTGCATTGCGCAGCGCTCAGTGGACGTGCTGCGAAGCGTATGCACGAGTCGACTAATTACTTAAGCATGACAATTGCGCGTTTATTACGTGAATCACCCATCATGCCCAACCACGAAAAATTTATTAAGCCAGCGGTACTAGTCCTTGATGAAAGTTCGATGATAGACGTGGGCAGCATGTTTCGCCTGATCAACCATTTACACCCGGATACAAGAATCTTGTTTGTTGGTGATTCCAATCAGCTGCCACCCATTGGTTTTGGTCTTATTCTCAATGATATTATTAATAGTGACATAGTCACAGTCGCGACTCTTGATATCGTTCAACGCCAAGAAGGAAGCAGTGGGATTCCCGAGTACAGTCAATATGTCGCAAAGGGCCTAATACCGCCCGAACTGAGCATCGGGAATGTGCATTTTCATTGGACGAAAGAAGTTGATATTAACGACAAGTGTGTTGAGCTTTATCAGCAAGATGTTGATAACAGTCGTATCACAGCAGCTACGTATAAAAAAGAACATGGCGGCATTGATGCATTGAATATGCACTGTCAACAAGCCATCAACCCTGACGCAAAAAATCTAACGTTCGAGTTGTTCGGGCAACTGTCAACGCTGCCGATCAAATTAAATGATCCCGTCATTTTTACCAAGAATAATATCGATGAGGGCATTCAAAACGGCACGCTCGGAACGCTTGTATCACTCGCAACTGAGGCACATTTTGGTGAAGTACTGATTGACGATTCAGATGAAGATGAAGGTGCAGGTGAAGATGTAGTTAAGTTGACACAAACACTATTAGAGTCAATCAAGCCAGCGTATGCGATGAGCTTACACAAAGCTCAGGGCAGTCAATTTAAGCGTGTGATTGTGCCCATAAATAGTTCTCGCATGATAGATAGAAATTGGCTGTATACCGCTATTACTCGCGCTGAAGAAGAGGTTCATCTTGTCGGTCCAAAAATTTATCTAGAAGCTGCAATTGAGCGTCAAGGCGCAACTTTGAAGCGGAAAACAGCATTAGCAAAAATGATAAAAGCATTAAATAATAGCACTTGTGACTTAGTCACAAGTGAATAATTTACCAATGTGTGACTAAGTCACACTTGCATTAGGAGTCGTTATGCAAGAGCAAAATCAATATTTTTTAACCTGGGTAAGAGCTAAAATAAACAAAGACTTTGCATTTTTAGAGCACTCTTCGACAGAAGAAATCGAAGAGGCTGAAAAAGAATTACAAGCATTAACATGTCAAGAAAGAGACAATGATAAGTTAAAAAACTGGATAGATAATAATCTTTCTGACAAGCAGACTAAAGCGATGAAAGCTGCTTATCGTAAAAGTGTTAGTCGAAAACAACAAAGTTTTAGTGCGCGTACCGATGATGCCATTGAGCTTGATGAAGCTCGTTCATCTCGACTGAGAAAATTAGCAGAGTACAACAAGGTAAATAAACGAAAATATATTAATAAAATGATCGATACTGAGTTTAGAAAAATGGAAGAAAAAAAGCATAAAGACCGTGAATACGCTGAGTCGGATGTATACGATATTTTACGTAAGTACCATGAGCTACATACAAAAGTGTTTTGTACTTTTCCTCGAACCATTGATCGACATATAGAGATACTGTCATGGCTCAAAACTAAAAACAGCGAATTAGAACAATATACTCCAGAAGATTTTTTAGCGGTTAAATCCGGTGCTGTTAAACAAATTTCCGCATTATTAGATAGCATGAAAGAAGAAGGCTTTGATGTTGTGACTTAGTCACACACAACTGATTTTAGGAATATCTTTCCAGGAGCTCGTGTAGAGCGGGCTGAGAAATTCTCTACGCATTTGGAACTCTTCTGATTTACCTTCTGCGGCAAGCTTCAATGTGCCTTGTCCGAATCGATTGTTGATTTTATCTAAACATTTCATCAGTGCTGGATTGGAGTTGTCTGGCATAAATAAATCAGGCTGTTGAAAGCGTCTGCTTTCTAATTCAATCGCTCCAATGCCACAACGATAGAATCTTACACCGGGTTTATAAATTTCATTAATAATCTCACTGATTGCGTTCGCAATTTCGGCACTGTTATCAGTTGCAACAGGGTATTTATAAATAATCGACTGTTTGTAATAGCTATCATCATCGTGAGGCGAGCTAGACGCGAAGATAACGAGTTTTTTTACCAATGATGACTGTTGGCGCAGCTTTTTAGCGACGATTGAACCATGCTTTGTTAGCGCTGCTTGTAGCGCATGTATATCAACTATTCGCTGACCAAAGCTTCGTGTAGAGAAAATTTGTTGCTTCGGCTCTCTTACATCATCCCAACTTAGACAGCTAATCCCGTTGAGTTCATTCACAGTACGCTCTGTCACTACGCTGAACTCTGTTCTAATGGCTTTAGCTGACATAGCGGAAAGCTGAAAAGCGGTAGTAATATCTTGCTGCCGTAAACGTTGTGATATTTTACGGCCAATGCCCCAAACATCGCCAACGTCCATTTTTTGCAAGATTGCTTTGGCGCTGTTGGGTGAAGTAATGACTGCAACACCATTGTAACCTTCAAGCTTTTTTGCGGCATGATTCGCAGCTTTGGCTAGCGTAGGGGTTGTTCCGAAACCGACACCAACAGGTAATTTCGTTTCCTTCCAAATAGCACGTCTTATTTCATGACCATATTTGTGCCAATCCTTAATCAATCCACCGAAATTTTTAAACAACAAAAATGACTCATCGATACTATAAATATACTGATCATCGCAATACATTGAAATGACGTTCATCATTCGCTCACTTAAATCAGCATACAATTCGTAGTTTGAAGAACGTACAACAACATTGTTTTTGTGAAGTAAATTTTTAATCTGAAAATAGGGAACAAACTTTGGAATACCGAGCCTTCTGGCTATGGGGCAAACCGCACAAATACAGCCATCGTTATTCGTTAAAACAACGACAGGTTTATTGCGAATACTTGGGTCAAACACTTTCTCTGCACTCGCATAAAACGAGACAGCATCAACTAACGCATACATGCGGCTAACTCAGGCGATTTCTGATGCATACGAATCGAGCGTGTTACTGTGCCTTCAACCTGAAAATCATCTTCTGGATTAATTTTTACCGGGCTATGTTTTTTTGATGCAGAGAGGAGTCTTGCTTGCGTTTTATCCAATATTTTACAGACAAAACAACCATTAAAATTTGCGACAATAATGTCTCCGTCTTTTAACGTTAGTGACCTATCGACAATTAATAAATCACCGTCAAAAATTCCTGCTTCTGTCATTGACTCACCACTAGCTTGCCCGATATATGTCGCGTTAGGGTGCGTGATAAGTAGTTGGTCGAGTGACAGTCCAAGGTCTTTATATTCGGCTGCTGGAGATTCGAAACCAGAAATACCTGCTTCAATGTAAATCGGAATAAATTTCATGATAAATGCCACTGTAAATTTGTACAGTATAATTGACTGTTTTGTGATTTGAAAGTCAAATATTCTTGTTTTTAATGATTGTGATATTGCTTGTAGATACATTTGTCAGTACATGTGAGTGACTTAGTCACAGTAATAAATGACTTAGCCCTCAACAATACTTTGATTGTTTTTTTTAATCATTCTTGTATAGTAAATCTGTGACGTTAAACCTAAAAATAAGTTAGTTTTAATAATAAGTAAGCACGCACGGCCGCGTCACGACGATTGATTAACCTAAAAACATTAGAATCGAAACTTCCTCGGCCAAAAGTTTTGTTTCCGTCAAAATCTCGCAATCTGTTGTTTCTAACGACGGGTTGTATTATTGATGACTGAAACAAAGCTGAAATTCTCAAGACTTCAGTGTGTCCCCAGTCATCGCCAAACTAAAAAGGTGATGAACCCATGAAAAAAAATAATTTAAACGAAGAAACAGTGACTTGTAGTAGTTGCGATAATGAGTACAAACTATCAGGCACTGCGCAAAGACAAGTTGAGGGGGAAAATATTACACTTTGCAAAGAGTTCTGCTTAGACGACTATGTGCTTTGTAATTATGGAATAACTTGCGGTAATTATGTCGAAGAGGCGGGTACATCATGTTCTACATGTACAGATGAACTCGAATGTTCTGATTAAACAAGCTTAAATTTAAATTCTATTTTTAAAGTAAATCGATAAAAGTGACAACATCTTTTTTGTTGTCGCTTTTAGCTATTCAGTAAGCGTAGCGCGGTAGCAGATAAATTAATTATTCTTTGCTAAATCATCGCTTTCTTTGGCTTTAAGCTGTTCTACTTTATGCTGAAAATCAGTGGATAGCATCTTGAATGCCAGGGTGTTCAGCTTCGAAAACTCTTCATTTATTATATCTTTTCCGTCAATTATCTGAGCAATTCTTGGCTTTGTAAGTTTAGGGAACTTTATGCCGTTTATTTCACACTCTTTATCGCCGTTACGAGTGATTTGATAAAACTCTTTTGTCTTGAAATTTAAATTAAATGCTGTTTTCCGGCAACTATTACCTGATTCAGATGGTACTGCATCAATCGTATTTTCACTCCACTGGGTAATGTCAAAGATTTCAATATCACCTTCCATAATATGAAAGTTTCGTCCCCATGATTTTAGGTCAGGAAAGTTAAGGTAGATTTGTTTGAGTTCACAGTAATTTGCTTCTTTATAGCATGTGAGTTTCGTATGATTCACAGGGTTTGCAATTCTATCATCATGGATCATAAATGTGCCCTGAACTGATGCCACAGTCTTTGCCATGTAACTGGAATAAGTCTCAGGAAAGTATACTCTCGAAAGCTTTTGAAACTCTGAGTTTCGTTGCAACTTATCAATTTGTGAAACGGTTAATATGCCGGTTTCTTTTTCTTTTAAATCTCGTTGAAATTGTCTGACCGCTCCTTCATAGTTCCCGATGGCAGGATACATTAAGCTATTCATTTGCATTTCAAATAATAGTGTAGCGCCATCAGATAATCCACGTCTTGCGGCGGAGCTATAAGACATCGGAACGGAGCTTTGTCGCTCTTCTTTTGAAAGCGCTGCTAGTTCTTTTGGTGTGTAGTCTTTGTATTTGGATAAAGCACTATCATCAGAGTGAGCTATAAATGATGACAGTAAAAAAATGAGTGAAATTAGTCGCTTATTCATTGCATCTTCCTTGGCAAATTTTCAATTTAATATAAATGGGGTTGTTAACAGTAAAACATCAAGTGTTAAGATATTCAATAATGTCATTAGATAGTGCCATACTCAATACTCGACTACCACTAAGTATCAAACATCATGCAACTCGCAAAACACTTACAGAATTTTGCAGAAGAAAAATATCATAAGCTTATGATACATGCTGAGTTTTCTACTATGGAAGATAGATATGTCTTTACATCAAACAGACTATTACGTGAGCTAAATACGTTAGCAATCAAATATGATATTCAAATAGAAATTATCAACATCGAGTGCGTGATAAGTGATTTTAATATTCCTCGTTTTATCCTATTAACACCCACACATCGAATTACAAAATTGAATGATGAACTGGAAGTATTTATTGATAAGTATCACGTAGAATTCATTGCTGCTTTCGTTAAGAGCTACTTTTGAAATTGAATAGGACAGCTAAATTGCAAACGAGTTTGCGGGACTGGTACATCATAAAAGTCTTAGATAATGATGAGAACCTCGTAGGACAATTACTTTGGGGCTACATTGTTGATGATCCTAGTGGACGTTTTAGCTCTGGAGACTACGTCTGCACGTCCGCCATTGATAAAATATCCAATAACACCATAATAACAGCTAAAGGCAGTCATTATGTCACCGAGGGACAAGGACAAGAGTTCACAGCTTACTTTTCAGAGGTTGAGCTACTAAGGCGGGGTTACAGTCCAACTCAAGTTGCTCGTTTGAGAAAGGCTACTTAGCTAAATTTGACAATAAAAAAGCCAGCTAATGCTGGCTAATAATCAAAGTCTATATTATCTACTTTTGTTAGACTGAGAGAGCACACTACCCGCCAACGTTTGCGTTGTAGAGTTCGTGCTTTTAGCGGCTTTACTTGCTTTGGTCTCCATTACTTTACCTGTTTGCTTAGCGTTACGCGATTGCGCTAACACGGATGCAGCAAGAGACTTTTGAATGCCTGATGCTGATTTGTTATTCAGCGTTTTAGCAGCAAGTTTTACAACTTTTTGAGATGGTTTTTTAGTGTTCGCCATGTTTAATAATTCCTACTTAAAGTTTAATTAATGTTGACACGGGGCAGTTGAACACTATAATTCGAGTTCTCAAGTCAGAAGACAGTATTCAATGCTTAGTGTCACTAATGTTGAAAACCTATTCTGTTAGATACCCATCCTGATGATTTTCGGGGTGGGTGTTTAATTTTCAACCTCTCGATTATACCACCGTTAGTGTCTGAACAATATAATTTTTTGCACTATTTACTGTTTATTCATTCAGTACTAAATTTGTTTGCTGTGTGTGACTAAGTCGCACTGCTGTTTCCTCACGATTTGTATGTCCGATCATCAAGGGAGCAAGTAATAAAAGCAGAGCTGGCTTCTCTATTCGCCCGAAGGGCGGTACAAAAAGAAATTGTTATTGAGGTTGGTGAAAGTAGCCGCGTAGCGGCCACTAATCATTATTTTTGTTGTGCAACAAGTAAGGCTTTTATTTCTTTCAGCTCTTGTTGTAATTCAATTAACGAAGGTTGCTTTTCTGCTTTTTCAGCACGAGCCGCTTGATGCTCTTCTTCCATCACATTTACAACAATACCGATGACCATGTTTAAAAATGCAAAGGCAGTAAAGAAGATGAAGGTGAGATAGAAAATCCAGGAATACGGGTAAACTTCCATCGTCTCGTATTGAATGTCAGTCCAATCCTCAAATGTCATCACTCTGAACAGGGTCAGCATTGATATGGCTATATCGCCCCATAACTTTGGATTTATCTGGTTAAACATAAAGCTGCCGATGGCTGCGTAAATATAAAAAATTATAAACATCAATAAGACAACATAACCAAGTTGCGGTAAGGCTTTTATGAGTGAGTTGATGAGGATTCTGAGCTCTGGAACAACGGATACCATTCGTAATACACGGAATACTCGTACAAGGCGGGCTAAGAGCGCCATTTCACTGTTATCTATGGGTATCAAGCTTATGACGACAACCAAAGTATCAAATACATTCCAGCCTTTTTTAAGAAATGAGCGTTTATCATCATCAGCAATAAAGCGTATCGTTAACTCAAAAAGAAAGAAAATTGTAATAAAGACATCTAGGATATCTGTAAGTGAAACGGCTGTATCGGGCAATTCAAAGGTTTTCGCACCGATTTCAAGAGCTGATATAATGATTACTGAGACGACAAGTAACTCAAAAATCTTATTGTTTTTGAGCGCATTCATCTTAGTTTTTAAGGTTGTATACATACTTATAGTGTCAACATTTAAATATAGGGTTCAATAATTGCGTACATTATACTGAATAATTATGTGGTTTACTTCATAAAATTATTTCAAAATGTTGACGATGAGTGTTTTACGGGAATAATTCCAACGTATGTGCATTGGTACTGGGGTAGACACCTACCCACCCACCTATGTCAACAAAAAAACACCCAGATAAGACTGATGTTATGTACGAGACCATGACTGTGCATCCAATGAGTTGGATCTTTTACCTTAGTTTCATCTTTTTAACGGCATTTATATTTTTAAACATGATGGTAGGTACCATTCTTGAAGTGATGA
>Ga0209395_1004490_pt1 | contig 16364 bp, 16 predicted proteins | sample GOMGulsemesocosm_3_FD_184635 | JGI IMG/M metagenome (GOLD analysis project Ga0209395, IMG submission 184635) | Methane-oxidizing microbial communities from mesocosms in the Gulf of Mexico - GOM9D Gulf of Mexico (SPAdes) (version 2) | ecosystem: Environmental > Aquatic > Marine > Cold seeps... | reverse complement strand
GCACAAGATATTGCCGGTCGTAGCCTGCAAGATGAATTTGCTGAACTTGAAGCACAAGACGCGATTAATGATGAACTAGAAGCTTTAAAAGCTAAACTTAAGAAGTAGCGGAGGATGGACATGGATATAACAGCAATAATAGTAGTTCCGTTGATATTATTTTTAATCTTTGTAGCGCCGATCTGGTTATTTTTACATTATCGTAGTCAGCGTCAAGTGAATCAAGGACTGAGTGATGAAGAGTATCAAGAGCTAACAGCACTCGGAGAACAAGCCGAGAAGATGGCGATTCGTATTGAAACTCTTGAATCTATTTTAGATGCAGAGGCGCCTCAGTGGAGAGCTAAGTCATGAGTAATGATCCTGTAAAGCAGTTATACCGCATCCCTGCCCAAGGTAAAATTGCAGGTGTATGTGCCGGCCTCGCTGAACGTTTCGAAGTTGAAACGTGGTTAGTTCGTGTTGGCGTTGCCTCAGCTTTCTTTCTTGGCGGTAGTGGTTTTGTTTTTCTCGCGTATATGGCTTGTTGGTTTATGCTCGATAAAAAGCCACCACAAGCTGTTGTTAAAACAGGTGGCCTCGATCATAAAATCACGATCAAGTCGAAAGTGTGGCAGCAAGGGCAGCCACCGAGAGAAGCGTTTAGAGAATTAAAGAAACAATTTAGGCAGATTGAATTACGTTTACGCAATGTCGAAACACACGTTACATCGTCTGAATACAACTTATCAAAAGAAATCGATAAGCTCTAAATAAAAAGCCAGTGACATCTAATGCAACTGGCTTTTTTATCACTTGGCTACTCAGAGCTGAATTGATATTGCTATTTAGTCAGGTAATCTAAAACAACTTGATGATGTTCTTTGGTTTTAAACTTATTAAAAACATGTTCGACCACACCATTTTCATCGATTAGAAAACTGGTGCGATGGATGCCGTCGTATTCCTTGCCCATAAATTTCTTTAAGCCCCAAATGCCAAATTCGTCAGCGACTTTATGATCTTCATCGGATAATAATGAAAAGTTGAGCTCATATTTATCGGTAAATTTAACCAAGCGCTTTGTTGCATCTGGACTTATCCCTAATACAACAACATTTAGTGCCGCTAACTGCTCTTTGGTATCACGCAAACCTTGGGCTTGAACATTACATCCAGGAGTCATTGCTTTAGGGTAAAAATAAACCAACACTCTTTGGCCTTCAAACTGTGCTAACGAGATATTATTATCATCTTTATCTAACAAACAAAACTTGGGGGCTTTATCACCAGCTATTAATGTATTCATTTACGGTTCCTGTTATTAATGTTGTTCGAGTTGTTTAAAACGAATGGCTAAATTGAGCTGTTTCGCTAACTTAGTAAAGTGTTGTCTTAGCTCAAGTAAGTCAATATTTTTGTCAAGGTTAATGACCATTTGAATCTGTTGGTAGCCACTCTTTGCCTTGGTGCGAAAACTCGATAAATCGACATTTTTTTGCGCCAGAAATTGGGTGAATTGACCGATACAGCCCGGGGCATCTTGGCCATCAAGTTCTATTAACATCTGAGCGGTATAGTCTACTAGTGTGTGCTCACTGGTACGTTTCATTAACGTGATGAGTTCAAGCTGGGCGCTGCGTGCGCTTAACTCATTTTCAAATCGTGTGATTGCATTCCATTGACCACTCAATAGCAAGATCAGGGTGAATTCGTTGCCAAAGACGGCTAACCGGCTATCGACAATATTACAATGGCTCTCAATCACCAGTTGCGTGAGTTCATTTACAATACCTGGTCGGTCGGTACCGATTGCGGTAACCACTAAATAATTTGCCATGAACGCACTCTTTTTGATTGAAAATTCGACAATGCCAACTCGGTTACTTTAAGCATGGGTTAATATTATCCAAACATTTTAACATAGTAAGCCTTTAACGCGATTATTTCCTTGAGTTTATTAGCAGTCAACCGTACTATGGCTGACATTAATTTTGGAGGAATGTAAGTGATGTTTTCAGGCAGTATTGTTGCGTTAGTGACGCCATTAAAAGCCAATGGTGAAATCGATTACCAAAACTTAGAGCGTTTAGTTGAGTTTCATATCGACCAAGGTACTCATGGCATTGTTGCTGTCGGTACGACCGGTGAATCGACAACGATGTCAATGAAAGAGCACATGGAAGTTGTCGAGCGCGTCGTACGTTTTGTTAATGGGCGTATTCCGGTTATCGGTGGTAATGGTTCTAATTCGACGGCTGAAGCGATTGAGTTGACCAAAATGCAAAGCAAGATTGGCGTTGATGCTATGCTTGGTGTTACCCCATATTATAATAAACCTCCGCAAGCAGGTTTGATTAAGCACTACCAAGCTGTTGCTGCTTCGACCGATATTCCACAGATCCTTTATAACGTGCCAGGACGAACTTGCTGCGATTTGCTGCCGGAAACAGTTGCGCAATTGGCCAAAGTAGAAAATATTATTGGAATAAAGGAAGCGACCGGGAACTTAAAGCGCCTAGATCAAATCAAAGCCCTTTGTGACGATAGCTTCCTAACGTTTAGTGGTGATGATGCCACTGGGATGGAGTTTATGCTTCAAGGCGGTAATGGTGTTATTTCAGTAACAAATAACATCGCACCTAAATTAATGAGCCTGATGTGCGAACATGCCTTAGCGGGCGAACGTGCGCTAGCTGAAGTCATTAATCAACAGCTACAGGGTTTAAACGATAACCTGTTTGTTGAAGCAAACCCAATTCCGGTTAAGTGGTGTTTAGCGCAAATGAATTTACTAAATGATGGATTCCTTCGTTTACCGTTAGTTGAACTGTCAACCGCCTATCATGAGCAGTTGCTAAACGCGATGAAACAAGCGCGTGTATTATAAGAATAATGGAGATCAAATGAGAAAGTTTTATATTGCCTTATGCGGCGGTATCGTATTATCTGGCTGTAGTAGTTTTTCTGAGCGCCATCAGGCGAGCGGTAATTTTGGTTATCTAGAACAAGAGTCTAGTCAAGAATATGTGCTGCCTGAGGGATTAACTCCCATTGCGAGCAATAACCATTACGACATTCCAGCAATTGGCAAAGATGCAAATAAAGCATTAGTCGGGGCTAAATTGGATATGCGTGCGCCAGCATTAGTGATGCCTGTAGCACCTAACTCTTTATCAAGCAATGAACTTAATTCGACTCAAGTTGTGTTTGAGTCATTTTTAGCAGAGCAAGCGTTTAGAGACGACTTATGGCAAAAATTGAACTTGTTTATTGAAGATCACAATTATGGCGTTGGTTTATCTCGCGATGGCCAAGAGTTGACTACCCGAACTATCGAGTCTGACCCTTATTTCCAAGTGATTTTCGGTCTTGATGAAGAGTTTAAATTGAGTCAGCAATATCAATTTAAACTCACTGTCGATGGTCAAGGGCATCGTGCGACAGTCGATGTTGAGCTAATGACACACTTAGAGCAAGACGCTAAAGTGGAGCTTAATAAATTTGCTAAGCGCCGTTATGAAACTCGCATGCTTAATAAATTCCTGTCACACGTCTATATGCAGCACAATAAGTCTATTTTAGCGGATCGATTAAAAGCACGAGCTGGACTTGTTACTGAAATGGCATTTGACCAAGATAATAACTCGGTCTACAAAGTGGCTTCCTCATTTAATCTAGTGTGGGAAAAACTAGCGATTGTATTACCAAAACTTGGTTTTGTTATCGATGATCGTGATAAAACTGTAAATACTTATTACACCCATTTTGAAGCGGTAGATAGTGGCTTTTGGTCTGGTTTGTTTTCTGAGGATAGTGGTGTCTCACCATTAGTGTTAACAAAAGATGCTAAGTACCAAATTACCTTGAAAGAAGATGGTAAATCGAGTCAACTGAGTATACTCGATGCCCACGGTGATAAACTTTCAGCTGAAAAAATAGCTGAGATGTATCCAACAATTAGCCGTGTTTTAGCCCAAAAAATTCTATAATTTTATTGGTAATAAAAGGCCCTTGTAATTAAGTATTACAAGGGCCTTTTTTTTCAAGTTTTAATCATCATATTCCACTTGGATGGCCTATTCTGATAAGTGATATCGGTAGACTCCGCGTATTACGCTGACACAGAACAAACTATACTTATCGTGGCGTAGTTATCGAACATCTTGTTTTTATTAATATTCCCTTTGTACAATACGGTTACTTGCACAAACTAGTTGCGATTGTTGGCATATTAGAATTATTACTCTTTTTGTATTATGATGTTGGAACTTTGCAATGAAAAAGGAGGCTGTTTGTGCAAGAGATAATAATAAGAAAAGCGACCGTTACCGATTGCTCTGAGATCAGTGCATTGATTTCACGTAATGCAAAATCATTGCTTAAGAATGATTTTGATGGAGATGGCTTAACCTTCTTCCTGAACGCTGCTAGCGAGCAGTCGATCAGTGAATATATGGAACAAGGGTTTAATTATATGGTTGCGTTAGCGCGCCATGAAATTGTTGGCGTTATTGCGATTAAAGATTTTCAACACATGTTTCATTTGTTTGTTGATAGGGCGCATCACAAGAAAGGTATCGCTAAGCAACTGTGGACCAAAATAAGCGAGGAAAGTATTGCACTGGGGCAAACAGATAAGTTCACCTTAAACTCTACTTCATATGCCTTACCGGTCTATCAGTGTTGGGGGTTTATTGTGACAGATGAATTACAAACCAGGCATGGTATCAGCTACACGCCGATGGAACTTAACGTCGAGGCATAGTAGCCGCGGCGATAGTCAGGTGGCAGACTCCTTTGAAATAATGACGATAAAAATGTTGGTGCCAATCAGAAAATAAGCTTCTTTGTCACACCAATATTTTTAATACGTCATACTGAAAAACAGTAGCTGTTATTTCATTGGTTTTTTGAATAACAGAGTAAAACGGTCGGTGTTACCAGTAACCGACTTACGACCCACTTCATAACGTAACTCATCATCGGCACGATAGTGCAATGTTGAGTAATCAACAAAGTCAAAACCAGCCTGTTCAATTTCTTTAATCGCTAATACGGGGTCAAAGCGGCGACCGTTTTCGTCATTCCCTTGCTGCATATGACGACGAGTATGATCAATTACGCCATAAATACCACCAGGTGCTAGCGCCTCGAATGCCGCTTTATTTAAATCATTACGGCCGCTTAGTGCTAAGTTGTGATAATTTCGAAAGGTAAGTACAGCGTCAAGATCGGTGACATTAAAATTGATTTCGCTGACTTCATAGCCACCAAGTTCTTTGTTGTAGCTCATAGATGATTCAGGACTTAATATTTTTGCTTTGCTAAAGCCGGGTTGGTCAAGTAACCCTTTAGCGATGCGTCCGGTGCCAATACTCGCGTAATACTGGCCTTTCTCTGCCAACGCAGGTGCAAGTAATTTGGTATACCAGCCGCCACCAGGGATAAGCTCAAGTACCTTCATATCTTCTTGTATGCCAAAGAACTCTAATGTTTTTACAGGCTTACGATTACGGTCTCGTTTCTTTTCTTTGTCACTACGAATTTCTGATTCCATCGCTTTTTCGATGTTACTTGAAAAATTTCCAGCGTAAGAAAAACCGCTTAATAACGCGCCTGATACGGCCAAAGATATAAGTAATTTGTTCATTTTACTTCCTGTTAGTTGATGATTATTAACGAAGATTATTGGTGTAAAACCTCAAGAATAACATCTTCAATTTGTAACAATTTGTACAATGCTTAGTATTATGTTCAAGGTAGCGTCTTGGCAAAGGCCAAAAAGGCGCCACTCATGCTTATTGGGTGCTCGATATGCCCCGATGCATTAAGAATGGCGTCATATCCTTCTTTTCCTGCAACTGTGTACGCTGAGGACACACCGCAATAGACTTGCTCCGGCATAACTTCTTGCCATTGCTCATCTCGCATAATTTCAAGCTGGGTTAATCGGCTACCGGCGGCTAAGTCTGCTTGATAAGTAAAACGCAAATGATGGCAATAGGGATAGCTGCCATCTCCTGTGCCGACGACGCCATTGTTTGTCGCATTGTTGATCGCTCCTTCTAAGGCTTGATATAAATATTTACCGTGAATCTCGTAGCTCACGATATGTATTTCAAAGGGGAGTAGTTGACCACAAATATCCGCTTCGCTCAGCGGGCCGCTTTTAAGCGAAACGCGAACACCACCAGCATTATGCAGTGCAAAGTCAACAGCACGGCTCTCACTTGCGCTGGCGAAGAATGCCGCACTGACTAATGGCGCTATTTCGCTACCCGCAGGAAGTTCGTCGGTTGGCAATCGGCTATGACGTAACGGTTGCGTTAGATGCGTAATAATGTTGTTACGCATTTTAGCGATGGCAGGGCGATATTGGCTGTTAATTATCTGGCTGACATACTGGTCTTCTTTGATCTGATTGATTAACTTGCTTTCGCTAAAGTAATTATCAATATATTGGCGTTGTGTGGCCGTTAGTGGTGCCTGATCTGGATTCTCTTGCCATTGTGAGCTCGCTAAAAAGGAAACGCCACCTATCTGGCTAGTCACTTCGCCAAACGCATTAAACGTTAATTTGTGCAGGCCAATGCTCTCGGCATGTTTACCGCCATGAAAAATAGCGGTTGTGTTAACTGTTTGCTGTTCAATCTCTGTTGATTCAATGCCCAGCTCACTAAAATCACCGCTGAGGGTGTGAGAGTGACCGCCAACAATGGCACTAATACCATCGACTTTTTGGGCTAGTTCAAGATCACCAGCGTAACCAAGATGACTGAGTACAATAATATGAACGATGCCTAGCGAACGGAGATGTGCGATAGTTGCTCTGGTCGTTTCGATTGCATTGATGAAGAGGCAATCTGGGTCCGGGCAGCCGATCTTAGCCATTTGGTCAATGGTTATGCCGAAAATGGCGAGTTTTTTATCGGCCAAAGGTTTAACAATATACTGGGCGATTCCCTGCTTATTATCATAACGAAGCAGGTTTTTTAATGGTCGCAACGGTGCTTCTTTAGATTGATCTTCTTGGCTTAAATCCATGTTGCCCGCGAGCACCGGAAAGGGGACTTGCTTGATAAAATTGGCAACCGGAGTATTACCTAAATCAAATTCATGATTACCGATGGTCATTGCGTCGGGTTGCAATAGATTAAGCAGATGAGAGTTAGCTAACCCTTTGAAACGGCTAAAATAAAGACTGCCCTGAAAACTATCACCGGCATGTAAAAAAAGAGAAGGTAGCTGTTCTATGTTGGCACGTTCGTGTTGCTGGGACACGGCCGTCGCAATGGCCGCATAGCCGCCACAATAGGCGTCAAATTTGACCTGCTGTTGTGAAATATTGAGCGAAAAATGAATGAGAGATGGCTCAAAATGTGAATGCGTGTCATTGATATGTGCTAAGTAAAGGGAATAAGTCATTAATCCTCCTGATAATCTTAGATCATAGCAAAATTGAATGAGGTTATTTCACTTATTTGTAATTTTTGATTCATGAATTTGTCATCGATAGGTTTTACAGTTTAGTTGACTATGATTAATGGGAACTAAAAATGGACACATTAGACTTGCTTGACTCTTATGAAGAAGAGTACCAACCACATAATAATCGCTCACTAGGAAAGCACCGCGCTACGACTAAGAAACGCAAGTCATGTTGGCGTCAAATTGAACGGATTAAGGAGCAGCGTCAATTGTTGCGTGAGGTGCAAGAACTGCATGATTATAATGGCTTAGATGCGCTAGAAGCGGCGTTTTTATAACACCGCCTCGGTATCGTCTAATGACTGATTTGTGCTGTGATGCTGAGTTTGTCGCTATTAAGGGCGCTGAGTGTCACATTCACTTGATCATTTAAGCGATAAAGTGTCTGCTCATTAAGGCTTATTGTCCCCAGTTCGGTATCTATTTTGGTGTTTTTACGATCGTCAGATAAATGATTTAATGGTAGGAATACCACGGCGCCATTGTCATCTAAACGCGCCATGACACCACCACGATTAACATTAAATATCTGAGCCTTAAATACGGTCTTCTCGGCTAATGCATCTGCTAAATAATCGATGTAAAGCCAATTTTTGATATCACGCTCTACTTGGCGTTGGTTATCACGCTGTTCTTTTAGCATTTCAACATCTTGTAGTGTGACTTCTGGGGCACTAAAGACAGGATCTAAAATAGACTTTATTAAACGATGATTTTGTAAGTCACCATATTTTCTTATCGGCGACGTCCAAGTGGCATATTGTGCAACACCTAAGCCGTGATGTGGTTTCGGCGTATGAGATATATTGGCGTACAGTTGAAACTTACGCAGTCTGGCGCCAAAATAATTATCGCTACGTGAGGCAAGTTCGCGTTGCAATTGACAAAACCCTTCAGTGGTTAGCAAATGCTCAGGATGATAGACATAACCATGTTGAGATAGTAATTGCGATAGTTTTACTGCTTTATCGGCTTCAAATCCTGGATGGGTGTTAAATACGCCACTCGATTGATGCTTAGCTAACAAAGCTCCTGCGCTAAAGTTGGCACAAAGCATTGCTTCTTCAATCATATTTCTGGCGACATTTTGTTCTTCAACGATAACTTGTTCAATCTTATTATCTTGGTTGAGTACAACACGGTAATCCGGCTGCGAGTCGAATAATTGGGTGTTCTTTGCACGCCAAACGCTACGGGCGAATGCAAATTGATTGAGCAGGGCTAATGCCTTCGATAACGTATCACTTGGTTGCCATGTTGTTTCACCGGCAACAAAATCAGCGACTTGCTGATAGTTTAACTTTGCGGTGGAGGTGATAGTCGCTAAACGAAATGAAGCGTTATTGATTAGTTTACCACGTGGTGTGATTTCCATGGTACAAACTAAAGCCGGTCGCTGCTGGCCTTCACGTAATGAGCATAAGTCGTGACTTAATTCTTCAGGTAGCATTGTAATATGCTGACCGGGTAGGTAATGGGTATAGCCGCGAGAACGTGCTTGTTGATCTATTTCATCACCAACTGAGATATATGCAGATGGATCGGCAACGGCGACCATTAATTGCCAATGACCGTTATCGAGCAACTCGATACTAACGGCATCATCCATATCTAATGTCGACTCGCCATCAATTGTAAAAAATGGGATGTGATTAAGGTCATCACGCTGATATTGACTGTCATCTATAGACCAAGGCTCAGATTGCTGAGGCGCGACACTTGCTAAATCGAGACCTTGTAAACTGTACTTTGCCAGTGTCACTAACCAAGGCGCTTTAGTGTCATCATGCTTACTTACTAATGATTCAACTTTTGCGGCGGGCTTAGCATTGCCTTTTGATGGCGTCGTTAGTGGATGATTGACGAGTGTCGCTAAGACAAAGTCACCTTCCTCATACTTTCCTGAGGTTTCGATTTGTGAGGGCAATGCACTGCCTTTGTATGGCGCAGGCGGAATTAACACTAATTTGTTATTTTGTTTTACTATTTTGGCAATAAAAGAGTTTAATGCGGGCTTCACTAGCGCGACGGGTTGTGCTTGTTCTTTATTTTTTTCGCTGCTGATGGTGGCGGTAATGATGTCGCCATGCATTACTTTTTTCATATTAGGCGGTGCAATGAAATAGCTTTTATTTTTGTCTACTTCCAAGAATCCATAGCTCTTATCGGTCGCTTTTACGCGCCCTTCGACTTTAGGTAATGTTTCTTGAATATTTTGTTTTAATTGCGCCAGCAATGCATTGTCTTTAAACATGTACAAATCTCTATCTATTGATGGCGAGACTATAGGGGAATTCAACTTATTTTGCATCAACTAATTGACCATCTATAGCGCAAAGTGACCTAGATGGCCTCCTCGTTTGGTTATTAATCTAGCGGCATACAAACTTTGTTCTATACTAAGAAATTCACCAACGACATCAGTCATTATAAAATGAAACGTAGTCACACGCTCATTCTATCGCTTATTGTTGGACCATTTGTGCTGATGGTTCTCGCGCTGTGGTTTCTGATGTCGCACTACGACGTGTCCCTGCCGACCTTAATTAATAAAGTGGCGGTAAAGTTAACTGACGGCGAACAAGATTCCGTTCTGTTTAGGCCAAGCGAGAAATATCTAGACACGCCTTTACATCGCATTAAACACGGAGGTTATCCGCGAATTTTGGTAACGCCATTACATCAAGATGGGCTTGCTAATGTTTTTGCTCAGCGTATTGCCATTATAAAGGCAAAAGGGCTGGGCTTTCGCCACTCATGTACTAATAATACCCTGACCGCACGTCTAAATTGTTATGTCATCGAGCCTAGCAAGGTTAATTTAGATCAATTGCTTGAGGCGATTGAATCCTTCCATGTGATTAAACCTACTGTTAGCGGTAATAAGGGTAACGCTTGGCAATTGGCCTTTGCGATTGATGTACTTAAAGCATCCCCAAACCTTACAGCGAGGGCACACAGACGACTCGACGCCAAATTAACCCCAATGCTGCAACGTTACTTGCTGCTATTAGATAATGATGGTGCTAGTTTGTGGCATAGCCGGGCGACATTAAGTGCTCAGGCATTTTTAATTGCGGCAGTATTGGATCAACAAAATACGGCCAATAAACGGATGTTTCAACGGGCCTTAGGGCATTTTGAGCAAACATATCAGGCAATTAGTGCAACCGAGACCTGGCCAGGGGGCTATAATTATTGGATCAACAATCGAGCATTTATCACCATGTTAGCGTTCTCTGCTTATGCTAATTTACAAGTCGATACATTGTCACGCAATGAAGTCATTGCGGTGATCCGTCGCATTGGCTTGGCTCATATTCATTTTGTACGGCCTGATTTTAAAATGACCGGCTGGGCTGATGAAGGGCCACGCATAGATCTTAAAGATGAAACCGGCCGCGTGATAGATTTGATCGCTCAACTGACAACGGATCCGGTGTTCTATTATTTCGCCCAATCCATTCGTCAGCGTTATGGTATGGCGAGCTATTATTCGGCCTACCGTTGGTTATTACCCTGGCTATACGCGCCAGAATATCATCTTGACACCGCAGGACCTGCCAAACGTAACACCGCCAATCTGCTATTGCCAATGGCGCCTTTTTTGAGTAATAACATTTTGTTTGGCCAAAGTATGCGTAATCACCTCGCTATCCGTAGCGGCTGGCGCGACGACGATACGTTAATAACCTATCAGGCTGGGCATATTTTTAGCCATCACCAACATTATAATGCTGGCCATTTTACCGTATTTAAAGGGGCGCCATTAATCGTGGATGCTGCGCAATACAATGGTTCGGTAATGAGTCAGAGACGTCGTCACATTGATATCCGAACACTAGCAAAAAATAGCCTTTTAATAGAGCAACTGGATGAGATAGTTCGGCCCAACCATATCTTTCGTGAGAATGTTGCCGCTGGTGGTCAGCGCATAGTCATGCCGACCGGCAGTGCCATCACCAGTATGGATCATTGGCGAGAGCTTCGTGATAGTGGTGTGCATGTCGGCGGCGCTAAGTTGATTAGCTATGTAAATTCCCCGTTAAATTATGTCACGATATCTTCAGATTTGACGTCGGCCTATAATTCTACTCGATATAGCACCGCTGGCAATGACGCCAAGGTCAAACAGGTTTTAAGGCATATCGCCTACATCAACGCTTATGATCTATTACTAAGCTATGACAAGATCCTGGCGACAAGCGAGCAATATAAAACCAAGTGGTTAGCGCATACGGTAAATAAACCGTTGCTCGGACGATTAACACAGCACCGGGGTACGGCGCAAGATGGCATCGCTTCGAGTGTTGCAAACACGCTAAAAATAACCAATGGCTTAGGTCAGCTTGAACTGATGATATTAGCGCCTAACTTGCTCAATACAACGTTAATTGGTGGCCAAAAATATCAGCATTATGTTGAGAGCGATGGCCATAGCGGCGAGCTTAACGGACAGTTTTTCGAGCAAGGTTATGAGGTGAAACCTTGGTATGATCACGCCTTATGGCGGGTTGAAGTGTCACCTGTCGACCAACAAGCCTTAACTCGCTACATGGTCGTGATGCAGCCAAGCCTTGTTGCTGATGCTAAACCGCCAGTAAACAGTCATAAACTTAACCACAGTAATGGCGGCGTTGCCCAATTAGATAAACTTGTCGTGTTATGGCCTAACGACAAATTGAGCTGGGTATTTAATTTGTCGCAGCACACTGACCAACTGGCTATATTTCTCGATAAACCCCGACAATTGATACTTACCACGAACAATCAACCGCCGGTAATCTTTGACGGAAAAGTTGGCTTTAATTTCTTCCCGGTTGCTTTTCAGCGCAATACTGAAATTTCATTGGCATCTACTCGTTAAATCAATCTTTGAGATACACCTGTTGCCCGGCAATGAACGTTTGCTCCACCTTCGCTTGCCAAATACGTTGTGGCTTAACCGCAAAAATATCAATATCAGTAATAATAAAATCGGCCCATTTCCCGGGCTCTAAGCTACCAATTACTCGTTCTTGATGCGCGCCGTAGGCGGCATCAAGCGTAAATGAACGTAGCGCTTGGCTTAACGTCATGGCTTCATGCGATAACCAACCAAGCTTGGGCATATCATCACGGTCTTGGCGACTTGTGGCGGCATGAAGACCAAAAAACGGATTGGCGTATTCAATCGGGAAATCAGACCCCGATACAATTTTTACACCGCTCTCGAGTAATGTTCGCCACGCATAAGCGCCTTTTATGCGCTCATGGCCAATTCGTTGATGCGCCATATTCATATCGCTGGTGGCGTGAGTAGGTTGCATTGAGGGCAGTACGCCAATCGTGTTAAATCGAGGTAAATCAGTAACGGCAACAACCTGTGCATGCTCAATTCGGTGGCGTAAACGGTGAGACTCAGGCTGTCGATTGAATTTTTCAAAATAATTGAGCGCTAGATGATTGGCTTTATCGCCAATCGCGTGGACATTGGTTTGAAACCCTTTGTTAATCGCACCTGCCATTAAAGCTTCAAGTGTCTTGGGCGGAAAGAGTAATAAACCACTGTTGTTATTGTCGTCAGAGTAAGGAGCAAGCATCGCGGCACCACGAGAGCCTAATGCCCCATCGGCCGAAATTTTGACGCTGGATATATTGAGCATATCGTCGTCGGTAATAACTGGGCCTTTATCTAACATTGCTTGGTAGCCAGGTGCCGCTGCACTTATCATCCCATAAACCCTAACGGGCAGTTTCTTTTTCGCTGCCAGTGATAGGTAGGTTTGATAGTTTTCCGTATCGATACCGGCATCGTGAACGCTGGTTATGCCTAATTTCAATAGGTGATGAGATGCTTGAACTATCGCATCTTGTAACTCTTGTGGCGACGTTGGCGGAATATGGCGTTCGATCAGTTCCATTGCATTATCAATTAGCACGCCAGTTGGCTCGCCAAATTTGTCTTTTAGGATTTCACCGCCACTTGGCACTATAGTATCTCGGTTGATCCCAGCAAGTGATAGGGCTTTTGAATTAGCCCAGCCTGCATGACCATCAATACGGCGTAACCATACTGGTCGATGCGCTATTTTTTCATCTAAGCTTTGTTTTGTTGGGAATGTTTTACTGGGCCAAATCACCTGATTCCAACCACGACCCTGGATCCAAGCGAGCGTCGGATTATGGTGAGCAAAAGCACTCACAGTATTAACGCTTGCTTGCTCTGATTTTGCTCCGCGGAGCGTTACTCGCTGTAAGTTTAAGCCTAAACTCGCCACGTGACCATGACCATCAATAAGTCCGGGTAATAGACTTTTACCAGCCAAATCAATCAGTGGAGCGTTAGGGTAGCGTTTGATTAACGGCTTAGCGTCGCCAGTTGCAACTACTTTACCTTCTCTAACGTATAACGCATTGAATGTCTTCAGTGTGTCATCGGGGGTATGATAACCGCTGAAATTGACATATAAGGTATTTGAGGAGGCAGCAAAAGTTGTTGCCGTCAGAGTTATTATAACGAGTCTTATTATTTTTATCATTAGCTCTAATTATCATGTAGAAAGCACTTACTCTTTTGGGAGTAGGTGCTTTAGGGGGAGGGGAATTTAAAGTGTCTGGCGCAAGCGCTCTTGGATCACCTCAAGTAATTTGTCCGGCTGAAATTTTGAAATAAAGCGGTCACAACCTACTTTTTCTACCATCGCATCATTAAAGCTGCCACTTAAGGAAGTGTTTAACGCAATGAATAGAGATTTTAGGCGGTCGTCATTACGGATTTCATGAGTTAACTTATAACCATCCATTTCTGGCATTTCGGCATCTGTAATCATCATTAAAATTTCATCGGTAATAGTCTTACCATCATCCGCCCAACCCTTTAACAAGTTAAGTGCCTGTAAGCCATCGGTTGCTTCGATAACTTCGATCCCAACAGTTGATAGGGTTTGCTTGACAAGGTTTCGGGCTGTTGAAGAATCATCAACAATTAATATTTTTTGGCCATGTAATTTATCTGAAATAGCAGTGTCTAAAACGCCTTCAGAGATATTTGTATCATAGATAATAATTTCAGCGAGCACCTTTTCGACATCGATTATTTCAATAATTTTATTGACGCCTTCGCGTTCTAGTTGGGTAATAGCAGTCAAATAATGGCGACGGCCAGCCGTTTTGGGTGGCGGCTGAATATTACCCCAGTCAGTATTGACAATTTGATCAATTTTTCCGACTAAGAAACCTTGAATGGTGCGGTTATATTCGGTAATGATCATGTTGCAATCGCTGTTAATTTCTAACGGTCGCATACCGATGGCTTGTGGTAAATTGATCACTGGAATCGTGGTACCACGCATATTAACAACACCGATAACCGAAGGGTGTGAGCCCGGCATTGCGGTTAAGCGAGGAAGGCTCACTACTTCTTGCACTTTAAATACATTAATCGCAAAGCTTTGATGAGAACCAAGGTTGAATAAGAGAAGCTCTAAGCGATTCTCACCAACTAATTGTGTACGTTGATTGACACTATCTATAATACTGGTCATAAATTTTTCCTGTGCTAGTCCATTAGTACATAGTTAACAATTAAATTACGAAGATATAATTATACTCTATCTAAAAGCGCAATCGAGTTCAAATATTGTTATTTAGCGCGCTAACAACTATTTAAAGCCAACTAACTCGCAAATAGTATGCATAATGGGTGTGAATTATTACTCTTTGGGTATAATAGACGCAATTATAGTTAAGAATATTCAAAATAGGTGAATTTAATGAGAATTTGTGCCGTTGATTTAAAAGATAATCACGCCAATATCTGTCTGTTACAAAAAGACAATGACGTATTCGATATCCCGGATTGTCGTCAACAACGTTTTACAGTGCAACAAATTAACGATCGTGAAGAGTTAATTGGTTTTCAGTTTGCGTTTAAAAAATTAATGGAAGACTACCAGGTTGATCGCGTGATCATCACTGAGCGTATTTCAAATGGTAAGCATGCGGCAAAAATGGCAACGTTTAAACTGGAAGCTACATTGCAGTTGTGTGCTGATCTTGACGTCGAACTTATCCCGATTGCTGTAGAGAAGCAATGGCTTAAGCGTTCACCACCAGCGATAGAATTTAAGCATACTGGATTAAAGCCATTTCAAGAAAAAGCGTTCAATAGCGCTTATGCATTCTTGAGTAGCTAAGAAACTCTGATCCGCACGACTTTCATTATCTCTACCTCGAATCCAGCCACTGCTTCAGTTGCTGGATAGTAGGTAATATTTACCCGTTGACCAGCCAAGTCTTTGTATTGCTTCTTGCGCTTGTATTTAAACGGAACATCGATGTCAGCTAACATTACTGTGTTTAAGAACCATTCTTGTGATTGGCGCTGAACATGAGAGACTACCTTAACATCGGTGGAATGCGTTAAGTCCGGATGGTTGGTTAATAACTTATCGACAGGTGATTTAGCCATAATGTGTGGATTGTTGTTTAAAAAATAGATTATATCATACCATATGACCAATCAATTACCTTATTTGCAGGGCTACCCTGCAAATATTATCGAACAAGCACAGCAACTTATCAGCCAAGATAAGCTTAAAGCGTATTTACTTGCCCGTTATCCACAATGTCATCAAGTAACGACTGAAAAAGAACTCTATAGCTATGTCCAAGGCATTAAAAGTAAATTCCTGAAGCAATCGATACCGATTAGTAAGGTCGCGTTTGATGATAAAATTCATGTCATTAAAAATGCATTAGGTACTCATACCTACATTAGTCGAGTGCAAGGAAAGAAACTTAAGGCGAAACGAGAAATTCGTATTGCGCGGATCTTTAAGAAGGCACCATTGCCATTCCTGTCGATGATTGTGGTGCATGAACTGGCTCATACCAAAGAGAAAGACCACAAC
>Ga0209395_1004489_pt1 | contig 16367 bp, 8 predicted proteins | sample GOMGulsemesocosm_3_FD_184635 | JGI IMG/M metagenome (GOLD analysis project Ga0209395, IMG submission 184635) | Methane-oxidizing microbial communities from mesocosms in the Gulf of Mexico - GOM9D Gulf of Mexico (SPAdes) (version 2) | ecosystem: Environmental > Aquatic > Marine > Cold seeps... | reverse complement strand
ATTCTCAAATACTTTATAAGTTTTCGAAAAAAAAAGAACAAAAATCATGACATTTATCAACTACCTCCAACTAAAACGTTTTCTTACACAGATAGTTAGCTAAAAATTCAAATAAAAACAGGAATCCAAAAAGTACGCAAACAAAAAAGAGGTTGCGAACAATGCAACCTCCTCCTATTATAAAAATCGTTTGATTAGTATTATTTCCAAAATAAAGAATACAGCACCACTAAAATAATCATCACTGCAAAAGCACCAATATTAAATAATGGAGTGGTTTTAAATAATTTTTTGGTAATTACAATTGCTTTTTCATCATCCGCACCTTTGTGTTGTACTAAACTCACAACAGCAATTACAATCATCGTTAAAACCGCCGTATACCCCATCTGATCCATCCAAGGAAGGTCAACAAAAATAGCACTACTACTCCATCCTTTTGGTGCTACTTTAAAATACATAGCAATTGGAATGGAAGCTAATGCCCCAATAATGGCAGCTTTATTAGTGGTTTTTTTCCAGAACAACCCTAGCATAAATACCGCTAAAATACCTGGACTTACAACTCCCGTATACTCTTGGATAAATTGAAATGCTTGATCTATACCTCCCAATAAAGGAGCTGTAATACTTGCGATAACCAAGGCCACAAAAGCAGACAAACGTCCTACATTTACAGTTTGTTTATCATTGGCGTTTTTATTGATATATTGCTTGTAAATATCCATAGTAAAAATGGTAGATGTAGAGTTTAACATAGAAGCTAAAGACGATACAATAGCAGCAGCCAATGCCGCAAATGCTACTCCTTTTAATCCAGTAGGTAAAAATTGCAATAACCAAGGGTAGGCCTTATCCGCTTGTTCAGCTGATGGTAAATTTTGCAAACCTGCCTCACCTAAACGTGCTAATATTTCCGGGTCGTTTACCATCACATAGGCTGCTATTCCAGGCAATACAACTATTATAGGAATAATCAACTTTAAAAACGCGGCTAATAAAATCCCTTTTTGTGCTTCTTTTAATGATTTAGCTGCCAAGGTACGTTGTATGATGTATTGATTGAATCCCCAATAATATAAATTGGCCACCCATAATCCACCTACTAACACGCCAATTCCGGGTAAGTTTTTAAACTCAGGGTTTGATTTATCTAGAATCATTGCGAATCTGTCTGGAGCTGCTTCATATACGGTTTTCACTCCTTCAATTACTCCTTGTCCTCCTGATACCGTATCCAATGCCAAATAGGTAGTTACTAAACCACCCATAATTAAGAAAACAACTTGAATCACATCCGTCCAAGCCACTGCGGACAACCCTCCGTATAGAGAATACGCTGCTGCAAATAATGCCAAGCCTATAACCCCATATACCATAGGAATCCCCATGATTGTTTCCAATGCTAATGAACCTAAATAAAGTACTGATGCTAAATTTACAAACACATACAAACCAATCCAAAAGACCGCTAAAATGGTTTTCAAATTAGTAGAAAATCGTTTTTCAACAAATTCTGGGATGGTGTACAATCCTTTTTCTATAAAAATGGGTAAAAAGTATTTACCTACAATAATCAAGGTAATGGCTGCCATCCATTCATAAGAGGCAATTGCCAATCCTAAAGCAAAACCAGAGCCTGACATTCCAATAAACTGTTCTGCTGATATGTTGGCCGCAATTAAAGAGGCTCCAATAGCCCACCATGGTAATGATTTGCTGGCTAAGAAATAATCTTCGGCATTTTTTTGATGCCCATCTTTATCTCTAGACACCCATAACCCGACACCTAAAATTAGGATAGCATAAGCTATAAAGATGAAATAATCCCAAAACTCAAAATTTGTTGTCATAATATATAATTTGGTTAAATTCTTTTAATTTTCAATACTTGTTCCTTCGCAAGGCATGGCCTCAAACGATGTTAATTTAATTCCAAAAGCTTTAAAGTACGCTTCAGACACTTCTTTAGTAAACTCCTCTACCGCGTCTTTATGTATTAGATTGATCGTGCAACCTCCAAAACCACCACCCATAACACGAGCCCCTAAAACTTGATCGTATTTCTTAGAAAAATCAACTAAAAAATCCAATTCTTTACAGCTTACTTCATACAAATGTTGTAATCCATGGTGCGTTTGATACATTAAAGCACCTAACTCTTTTAAATCATTATTTTTTAAGGCTTTCACCGCATTTAAAGTACGGTCTTTCTCTTGTACCACATAGGTACATCTATCATACACTGCATCCGACAAATCTAATTTAAATTCAGTTAGCATTTCCATGCTAACGTCTCTTAATGATTGTACATCTGGATATTTTTTTTGAATAAGAGCAACACCTTCTTCACATTGTTGTCTACGTGTATTATATTCTCCCGAAGCTAAATTATGTGACACATTAGTATTCAATAACAATAACTTGTACGGGACTATATTCATGGGAACATAAGATGCCTCTAAAGATTGGCAATCTAATAAAATAACACGGCCTTCTTTACTCATTACAGATGCGTATTGATCCATAATCCCACATTTGGTTCCCACATAATTATGTTCAGCACGTTGAGACAATGTTACTATTTGGAGTTTTGTTAACTGTAAATCAAATAACTCGTTCAAACCAAAAGCCAACCCACATTCCAAGGCCGCCGATGAACTAATCCCAGAGCCAATTGGAATATTACTTTCCAACACACAATCAAATCCTTGCAACTTGTCTGTTAATTGTTGAATTTCATAAATAACTCCCAAAATATAGTTTTCCCATTGGGTTTTACTTTTTGATACTTTTTGCAAATCAAAAGTAAAAGCGGTATCAAAATCAATACTCTTTACTTCACAATTAGAAGGGGTTTCGTTTTTTCTGAACTTGAATCTTATTTTTTTATCAATAGCTGTAGGTAATACAAAACCGTTATTATAATCGGTATGTTCACCTATAATATTAATTCTACCCGGAGAATTGATAATTAAATCAAATGTATGGTCCATGATATTTACTTTTTCCATATACTTAAACGCAAGTCTATTAAGGGCTTGCCCTATATTATTTTTATAATGATTTTAGTTTTTCAGCCGCCGACTCTGCAGTTAAATCTCGTTGAGGCATGGCGAACATTTCATAGCCAACCATAAACTTTTTAACCGTTGCCGATCGTAATAATGGCGGATAAAAACTCATGTGCCAATGCCATTCTTTATGATCCAAACCATCTGAAGGAGCTTGATGAATCCCTGCTGAATATGGAAATGAAGTGGCAAACAATACATCGTATTTCTGGGTCATCACCTTTAAACTTTCAGCAAAATCTGCTTTTTCTTTACTACTCATTTCACTAATAGTAGCCATTCTTCTTTTTGGAACAATCATAGTTTCATAAGGCCAGACAGCCCAAAATGGAACAAGGGTTACAAAGGAATCATTTTCAAAAACAATCCGTTCTTTCTCCTCTAATTCTTGGTTTATGTAAGTGCCAAGCAATCCTTTATCATTTTCTTTCAAAAATGAAAGTTGTGTTTCCGTTTTCTTTACAATCTCTGTAGGAATAGAATATTGTGCCCATATTTGTCCATGTGGATGCGGATTACTACAGCCCATAATAGCACCTTTATTTTCAAAAATTTGTACGTAGTTTATTTCAGAAAGTGCACTTAACTCATCAAATTCTCTTTGCCAAGTAGCAATCACTTTTTCGATGGCAGATAATTCCATATCTGGAATGGTTAAGGAATGGTCTGGAGAAAAACAAATCACTTTACATATCCCTCCTTCTCCTTCGGTTTTTAATAATCCTTTATTAACAGCAAAACTTGGAGTATCTGGTAATAAAGCACCAAAATCGTTTACAAAAACATTCGTGTTTTTATATGCTGGATTTTTTTCTCCTCCAATTCTATCATTTGTAGGGCATAAAAAACACTCCGCATCATAAGATATATGTTCTTTAGATACTGTGTCTTCCATTTTACCTTGCCAAGGTCTTTTTGTTCTATGTGGCGATACTAAAACCCATTCTTCTGTGAGTATATTAAACCTTCGATGTGGGTGTACTTCTAAATCCGAATCCAAAATACGTTGTTGTTTTTAAGCCAATGAACGTGTTTTCTTAAAAAACAAGCATTCGCTTTTGCATTAAATGTCAAAATTACGTTTAATATTTTTAATTAGCAATATGTTTAGATATAATTCCTTAAAAAATCATTCATTATTACAACAAATAAGTCATTAAAAAATGTAATTGTTTAATTTTAAACATTTTCCTTGTTATTTTGTTAATTTTAAAACACAAAGATTTCAAGCATTTAAAACTCAGAAACACCGAAGTGAAAAGTACATATTACGCTTATTAATAGTTCCGTAGCTAAAACTACATCATTTTTATTGCGTTTTGTTTTTTTTAATTTGACTAAAACGTACTCCAAAATGCTGAAAGTTTCCTCTTTTAAAAGAGGAAACTGAGTATTTTTGCATATACAAGAAAGCACTGTAGATTCAACAGTTAACATAGCACAATGAATCGATTCATAAAACACCTGACCTAATGAAAACTAATACTGAACATTTTGACGCTATTGTAATAGGGACAGGTATTTCGGGTGGATGGGCTGCTAAAGAATTATGTGAACAAGGATTAAAAACCTTAGTTCTTGAGCGAGGAAAACCTGTGGATCATATTACAGATTATCCTACTGTAACTATGGACACATGGGATTTTAAATACAGAGAAATAGCTCCCTTAGAAAAAGAAAAAGCACAATTTAAACAAGCAAGAACAGGCTACGCAACCAGAGAAAAATACAGTCACTGGTTTGTAAACGACCTCAAACATCCCTATGCTGAAACCAAACAATTTGATTGGATAAGAGGATACCATGTCGGAGGCAGATCCTTATCGTGGGGAAGACAATGTTTACGATTAAGTGATTTAGATTTTAAAGCGAATAAAAAAGAAGGTATTGCGGTAGATTGGCCCATTAGATACAAAGACCTAGCTCCTTGGTATGACAAAGTAGAAGAGTTTATAGGTGTAAGTGGAGAAAAATTAGGCTTAGAACATCTCCCTGACGGTCCTTTTTTACCTGCTATGGAACTAAACATAGTAGAGCAAGATCTCAAACACGCCTTACACAGAAATTTTAAAGGGCGGCATCTTACCATAGGTAGGTTTGCAAATTTGACGGATCAAAAAACACGTACAGGTCGTTATAAATGTATTCAAAGAAACAAATGCATGCGTGGCTGTCCATTGGGGGCATATTTTAGCAGTAATTCATGTACCTTACCTGCTGCAGAGCGCACTGGAAACATGACATTAAAAGCACATGCCATTGTATCCAAAATAATTTATGACGACGTTTCAAAAAAAGCCTTAGGTGTAGCTGTTATTGATGCCAATACTCATAAAAAAACGATGTATAAAGCCACAGTAATATTCTGTTGCGCTTCTACAGTAGCTAGTACGGCCATTTTATTAAACTCCACCTCTAAACGGTTCCCCAATGGTTTAGGGAATGACAGTGGCGAATTGGGACATAACTTGATGGACCATCACTATAAAGTGGGTGCCACAGCAGATGTTGATGGCTTCGAAAATGATTTAAACGATATTACAAGACCAGCCAGTTTTCACATCCCTCGATTTAAAAACCTACACAATGGAGGAGATAATACAGATTATATAAGAGGTTACGGTTTTCAGGGAAGTGCAAGTAGAAAAGATTGGAAATCTGCCATTCAAGAAATGACCTTTGGAGAAGATTTAAAAGAACAATTGGACAATCCCGGTTCATGGAAGATAGGCCTCAATGGTTTTGGCGAAACCCTTCCTTATCACGAAAACCGAATGTTTTTGGACCCTAAAAACAAAGATGAATGGGGTTTACCAACCGTTAATTTTGATTGTCAATTCAAGGAGAACGAAGACAAAATGCGTAAAGACATGCAGCAGGAAGCTGTAAATATGTTAACTACCGCAGGATATAAGAATGTACAAGGCTATGACAAGCATAGTACCCCTGGAAACGCCATCCACGAAATGGGAACGGCACGTATGGGACATAACCCAAAAACATCCGTCCTAAATAAATTCAACCAGCTACACAGCGTACCCAATGTATACGTGACGGATGGTGCCTGCATGACTTCCTCAGCATATCAAAACCCTTCTCTTACCTATATGGCACTTACGGCAAGGGCTGTACATCATGCGGTAAAAACGTGGAAAAAAGAACAACATGGATAGGAGAAAACTAATAAAGACCATGACCTTTGCTCTAGGAGCAACCATAGCTACACCTACATTGATGTCGCTACTTTCTTCCTGTAATTCAAAAGCAGAAAGCAATTGGAATCCCCTATTCTTAGACAGTAAAAAAGGAGAGGTATTACAGCAGCTAAGCAATATTATTTTACCTACAAATGCCACTTTAGCAATTAATATCCCTAAATTTATAGACCTTGTTTTAAACGATGTAATTTCTCCATCAGAACAACAATTATTTTTGAATGGAGCAGTAGCATTTGAGGAGGCATTTGAAAGAAAATATCATACATCTATTCACAAAGGGACTACCGATGAATTAGAAAATTTACTCTCGCACTATTTCCGTGTTTCAGTGGAAGAAAAAACAGCCATAGAATCGATGTTGAGTAATGTTCAACATCCACAGAAAAAAAACGACAAACAATTAATATACAGCTACTTATTTTTTATAAGAGAATATTCCATTTGGGGCTATGCTACAGCAAACCCCGTTCATAGAAATAACTAGCAACAAAAAATAAACGATTATTAATCTCATAATTCTATAACAACCATGAGTACAAGAAGAAATTTTATCAAAAAGACCGCCATCGTTGGTGCGGGAATTGCCTTAAGTCCAAACCTAAGTTTTGGAGCTACTAAAAACAAGCAAAAACTAAAAGTAGGAATGATTGGTGTAGGTTTACGTGGTACTAACCACCTAAACAATGTACTTAATAGAGACGACGTTTTGGTAACAGCCATTTGTGATATTGACCCAAAAAGAATTAAGCTTGCATTAAATCTTATAGACAAGAAAGGACAGGACAAGCCTGCTGTTTTTAGCAAAGACGAGCATGATTATAAAAACTTATTAGCATTAAAAGATGTAGATGCTGTAATAATAGCCACTCCATGGTTATGGCATACCCGCATGGCAAAAAAAGCTATGAAAGCTGGAAAATATACAGCCTTAGAAGTTTCTGCCGCAAACACATTGGAAGAATGCTGGGATCTAGTAAATGTACATGAAGAAACAGGTACACATTTAATGATTCTAGAGAATGTAAATTACCGCAGAGATATTATGGCGGTACTCAACATGGCAAAACAAAATATTTTCGGAGAATTGGTACACTTTAGATGTGGTTACCAACACGACTTACGTTTTGTGAAGTTAAACGATGGGAAATCGGCTTATGGAAAAGGAGTAGAATTTGGAGACAAAGGAATCTCCGAATCTGTATGGAGAACACAGCATTCGTTATTGAGAAATGCAGATGTATATCCAACTCATGGTGTAGGACCGATTGCTGCCATGTGTGATATTAATAGAGGAAACAGATTCACATCACTTACCTCAACAGCCACTAAAGGAGTAGGATTACATGATTATATAGTTAAAAATGGTGGAAAAGACCATCCAAATGCCAAATTAAAATTCAAGCAGGGAGATGTGATTACCACGACTATTGAAACCGCAAACGGGGAAAGTATTATTGTAACACATGATTGTAATTTACCAAGACCATATTCCCTAGGATTTAGAGTCCAGGGATCTAATGGCTTATGGGAAGTAGACGGAAACCGCATGTATATAGAAGGTATTTCTGACCCACACCGTTGGGACGACGCTGACAACTGGTTAAAAAAATACGACCACCCATTGTGGCAAAAATACGGAGAATTAGCTTCTGGTGCAGGACATGGAGGTATGGACTGGTTTGTAATTAATTCTTTTGTAGAATCAGCCAAGCAAAATATAGCACCACCAATGGATGCCTATGATGCTGCAGCATGGTCTGCCATTACTCCATTGTCTGAGACATCGATAGAAAACAATGGAGAACCACAAGATTTCCCAGACTTTACTAGAGGAAACTGGATAAAAAACAAACCTTATAATTGGATGAAGGACACTTTTTAAAAATAGTATTATTTGAATTTAAAAAGGGTGAGAAATAGAATTTCTCACCCTTTTTTTTTACCTCTTTAAATCCAAATTTATTTTTTATAGTACATCTAATTTGTACTTTTTTAAACATGCTTCAGAGCCCATTTCCTGCGCTTCTTTTTTAAACGAATTGGGAGTCTTCTCAAAATTCTTTTTAAAACACTTAGAAAAATACTTTGGATCGTTAAATCCAGAAACATAGGCTGCATCTGCCACACTATAGCCGTATTTTGCAATCACAATAGCCGCTTTTTTCAAGCGTAGAAAACGAACTAAATCCACCAGACTCTTGTTTGTTAGGCTATTACATTTCCTGTATAAAACAGAATAACTCATGTGTAAAGCATCCGCCAATTCTTCCATTTTAAAATTCGGATTTTCCAATTTAGAATTGATTACTGCAATAAGATTTTCAAGAAACACATCGTCCTGAGACTTATCAATATTAATAGCTGGTTGACTTATAATCTCTTTTTTAAACTTTGAAATAATATGTTCTGTAGAGACCATAATATTATTAAGTTTTAACAACAACTCTTTCGTATCAAACGGCTTGTTTATAAACTCAATAGCCCCAGACTGCAAACCTATAATCTTTGAATTTGTGGTGTTTTTTGCAGTTAACAATACGATAGGAATATGTTTGGTCAACACATCATTTTGCAATAGTTTCGTCATTTCCAACCCGTCCAACTTAGGCATCATAATATCACTCAAAATCAAATCGGGATGGTTTGTTTTCGCCAATTCATAACCTTCTTCCCCATTATCAGCACTAATAATCTCATACAATGGGGACAATAAATCTTTTAAAAACAACTGTAATTCTACATTATCCTCAACCACCAAAATAGTTTTTTCCAATTTATTTACAGGAAGCTCCTCGATTTTTTCTTCGGGAATCAATGCCGTATTTAGTGGTTTATTTTCCTTTTGGGCAGTGATAGTGATACGTTCATCTTTCAAATAAGCCTCTTCAGAAATAGGCAATACTACTGTAAATACTGTCCCTTCCATTGGAGAAGAACTCACATCAATCTTCCCACGATGAAGATCTACTAAATCCTTTGTCAGGGCCAATCCAATACCTGAACCTTTCTGTTGTTTCCCTATTTCAGACTGATAAAACAAATGAAAAATACTCTCCAGTTCTGTTTTTGGAATTCCTGACCCAGAGTCTGAAATTGAAATTTTAATCGAGTTTTTATTATTTATAGGCACTACTACTAACTGAATATTCCCTTCTTTTGGAGTGAATTTAAATGCATTTGAAAGTAAATTATATAAGATATGTTCTACTTTATCTTTATCGTACCATACCTCTTGTAAATTTTGAGGACAGTTGACAGAAAAGTCAATATTTTTAAGTCTTGCCTGCTCCTGAAAAGAAGTTGAAACATTCAAAAGTTCGCTGCATAAATCATTTTTACTAACAAATAAACGCTCATTTCCTAACTCTTTATTTCGAACCGTAGTTAGTTCAAACACAATTCTAGACAATCGTTTTACATTATTAGAGATAATTTGAAGTCGCTGTTGCAACAACCTATTCCCATTCCGCTCCGCCCTATTTAACATATCATCTATAGGGCTAAGAATAAGTGTTAACGGTGTTTGTATTTCGTGAGAAATTTTAGCAAAAAAATCTATTTTAGCTTTATGCATTTCTTTTTCTTTATGAGAAATAATTTGTTCCGAAATTAATTTTTTTCGCAGACCACCCCATTTTATCAAGCTATAAATTATGAGAAACAAAATAAAACCATATAAAATATACGCATACATAGTTCTCCAAAAAGGAGGTTTTACGTGAATGGAAATAATCTTAGGGTCTATGCCCCATTCACCATCTTTTGTCCCTGCTTTCACTTCAAAATCATATCTACCAGAAGGTATGTTTGTATAAGTTGCAAGGGGCTCTTTTTTTACCTTAATCCACTCATCATTAAAACCTTTAAGCCTGTACGCATATTTAAAACGAGGGTTCAATATATTATCAATCGCAGAAAACCGGAAAGAAAATGAAGATTGATCTGCGGCTAACACAATACTTTTAAGTTGTTCAATACCATTTTCTATTTGATCTGGAATTAAGAACTCTGCTGGTTTATTTAAAATTTCGAGTGCATTTACAAACAATGTTGCTTTTGACTCCTTTTCATAAACTTTTGTTGGATTAAAGTAATTCAAGCCTTTCACTCCTCCAAAAAACAACTCCCCATTTGAAGCCTTTAATGCACACCTTTTCAAAAACAAATTATCTTGAAACCCATCAGTATCATGATACATGTTGATACTCTTATCTTGTGTATTATAATGAATAATTCCATTAAATGAACTCAGCCATAAATTATGAGTATCCACAACTAAAACAGATAGCATTTGTGTATTAACCTTGTCATTTAACGCTCTATGGTGCTTATAACTTCCATTTTGCGGATTAAACTCTATCAATACGCCATGTCTATTTATCAACCAAATAGTATCCTCTGCTCCCAAAGCCATATAGGATACCCCCAAAACGTCTTTATCATACGTTATTTCGTCAAAATAACTATAATATGAGAAAGATGACTTATTTAAACTTTCAGTATTCTCATTAAATTTAAATAAGCCTCCTTTAAAATTTCCAATCCAAATACTTCCTTTTTTGTCTTCAATTATACTCTCCGTTACCAAGCCTTTTATCCCTTGTGTATTATTCAGAAAAGTAGCCAACAATCGTTTTTGAGCATCATACACATTTATAGATATATTAGAGCCAACCCAAATTCTATTTTTAGAATCTTTGAAAACAGTTCTAATATCCGTAGCAGGTTGCCCAAGGCCATTCTTTATAACAATACGCTCAAACACCTGTTGTTTAACATCGTAATGCCATAAGCCATTTTTATAGGTTCCAAACCATATATTGTCAGCGGCATCCTCGACTATTGATTGCACATAAAGTCCTTTTTTAATCCCTTTAGGTTTAAAATATTGTCTTTCATTCTCCGTTGCACTCCCAATATTTTGAATATGCGTAATTCCTTGACCATCAGTTCCTACCCATAAATCACCCGTTTTGGTTTGATACATGGATAAAATTCGAGAAGGAATATTATCCTCAGTTCCAGCGTGATAGCCAATTGTCTCATTTCCACCAGGCAATATATTTATGCTTCCATAATTCGTAAGTACCCAGGTATTATGATGCGTATCTTCATTGATAGCGATAATTGAATTACTGCCTAAAGAAAATTTATTTGTGTCACTATGCGTATATAGTTTTACATTGCCACTTTGGGGATCTACTTTGTACAAACCACCTCCATCAGTCCCTGCCCAAAGTATACCCTTCGAATCACAAAACAAAGAGATAACCATTTCACTTTCTATAGTATACAAAGGTTTTTTAAACAGTTCTTTTTGTATAAATTTTGCAGATTTTGTATCATAAACTAGTAATCCATAAATCTCTGTTCCTATCCACAAATTTGAATTCAGATCCGCAATAATCTTTAAAATTCCAGGAAAATCACTGAACACACCTTTTATCACCTTTAATTCCTTTGATACAAGATTATATTGGTAAAGCTCTCCAAAACTGGTAGCAATAAATAAATGAGCTCCTTTCACCCCAACAAGTCCGGTAATTTCAGATTTATTGGAGATAATATTAGGAATTGTAATGAGCCTTTCTAAAAGTTGTGTCTGTAAATTATACTTAAAAATTTCGCCTGTTTTTGAAGCTATATACATCTCATTTTCAAAAAATGACATGTATTGAACTTCTACATTTTTAAGCCATTTAGGAGAGGAAAAACCAGAATTCGCATTGTATTCAGCCACTAACCCATTTAAACTGATGATCCAAATATTCCCTCTTTTATCTTTGAGAACATCGAATACTAAATCGTTTGGACTTGGATTTTCAAAAACAGCATCTAACTTAATATTTGTATAATTATAACCATCATATTTTAGAATTTTTCCGCCATTTATCATCCACATATATCCCAATTCATCCTGAGTTATTTTCTGAAAACTTACAGAACTATTATTAATAACAGGGGAAAGATGCATAAAATTAGAATGCTCTTGACTCGACACATTGGAAGAAATAACCATCAGAAAAAGGAGCGTTAGCCTTGTTAAAACCATCAATTTTTTAGCATTAAATTTTTTCATTTCAATCATAATAGTGCTGTATTATTTAACATTCAAGACCCGAAAGCAACTTTATTTACACACAATCAATATAGAAAATAAAAGGGTAAAAACCGCTATAAATCAAACTATAAACAGGTTAAAAGAGGATTAATTAAGCATAAAAGGGGACAAATTAAGCAAAACAGAACGTAAAGTAAATAATCCCTCCTAATCGCTTAAAATATCGACACTAGTAACTAATGTTAATCTCATATTTGTTAATGACAAATGAAGATATTGTTAAGAAAAAAACAACAATACAATTAACTTCTCTAAAACTAAAAACCAAATAAATGACCGCCTATTAAGGCAGCAAAACTCAAACTTTAATACTCTTAATTATTAACATTAATCCAAATTAACCAAATGAAAAAATTAATCAAACAATTATTTTTTATCTTAATGCTTGGAGCAACATTTGCCTCCCATGCACAAGAAAAAACGATAAGCGGTCTCGTCACAGACGATACAGGTTCTCCTTTACCTGGAGCAACTGTAATCCTAGTTGGCACAAATACAGGAGTCTCTACAGATTTTGATGGAAACTATCAATTTAACAATGTAAAACCAGAAGACACACTTGAATTTTCCTCTATCGGATTTGTAAGTCAACAAGTAAAAGTAGGAAGTAAAACTACCATTAACGTACAATTAATCACGGACCATAATTTATTAAATGAAGTGATTGTAGTGGCTTATGGTACACAAAAAAAAGAAGCAATTACTAGTTCTGTAACAAGTATCAATGCAGAAGAATTACAGGATGTAACTACTTCCAATGTTTCATCCATGTTACAAGGTAAAGCGGCTGGAGTTCAAGTTTCAGCTTCTGGGGGTTCTCCTGGTTCAACTCCTTCTATTTTAATTAGAGGAATGGCTTCATTAAACGGAAACGTACAACCACTTTGGGTAGTGGATGGAGTTATCCAACACGGAACACCTATTGTAAATCCAAATGATGTAGCATCTATGTCCTTACTTAAAGACGCATCAGCAACATCTCTTTATGGATCTCGTGGTGCAAACGGAGTGATCATCATTACTACAAAAAGAGCAAAAACAGGTGTAAGTACTTTGTCTTTTAACTCAAAAGTTGGGATGAACCAATTTAACGCTGGGAATTTTGAGATTATGAATTCAAAACAATTGTATGATTATCATCAACAATTGGGAACTACTCAAGATTGGTATACCGAAGACCTTTTAACAAGAGATTACGACTGGATTAAAGGAGCCTCTCAAAACGCTATGGTTCAAGATTACAACATGTCCTATTCTACTTCTACAGACAAGATGAACACATTTATGTCTGGTGGATATTTTAGCGAAGATGGAACCGTAAAAGGAAGTGAATTTGAGCGTTATACTTTCCGATTGAACTTAGATTATAAGGTAAACGATAGACTTACTTTAAGACCAAAAATATCATTCAGTTTTGACGAACGTTACAATGCTGGACACAGCTTGTATGGTTCATATACTAACTTGCCTTGGGATTTACCTATAGACGCAGAAGGAAATGTGGTAAAAGCACAAGACTCAGAAGAATGGATAGGAAGAGATCAATCGAACTATTTTTACGATTTACAAACCAATTACGGGACTAGTAAAACGTTTAACATGAGTTTTAATGGGGATTTTGAATACAAAATATTAGATGATTTATCATTTGTATCTATCAACAACTTTACCCTGTACAATTACAATGGTTTTTCATACACAGACCCAATGTCTATTTCTGGAGCCTCAAGTAATGGCGCTTTAAATAATTCTTCTGCTAGAAGATTTACGCGTTTAACAACTCAAATGTTACGTTACACAAAAGAACTTGACCAACATAGCATCACAGCTTTGGCAGGTTACGAATACAATGATTATGTATATGAAAACTTAGGAGCCGTAGGAAACGGTCTTATCAGTGGAGGAACAGTTTTAGATGTTACCTCAGAACCAGGTTCTGTAGAAGGAAATAAAAATGAATACGCTTTACAATCCGGTTTCTTAAATGTAGATTATACATACGGTGACCGTTACTTTGCAAAAGCTTCTGTTCGTAGAGATGGGGCTTCTAACTTTGGAATTGACAATCAATACGGAACTTTCTTTGCTTTTGGAGCAGGATGGAGCATTCATAATGAAGATTTTTTCCAAAGCGATAATGTTAATTCTCTAAAACTGAGAGCTAGTTACGGATCGGTTGGAAATAGGCCAGGATCTTTATACCCATACCAAGGAACCTATTCTGTAAGTACCCACTACGATGCCATTCCAGCAGCCACATTAAGTCAATATGGAAACCCAGATTTATCTTGGGAAAAATCATACGAAACAAACATTGCTATAGACACTAGATTGTTTGATCGTGTAAGTGCTACTTTCGAATATTACAGCAAAAACACCTCTGATTTATTGTATTATGTGGATTTACCTGCCTTGTCAGGATTTAATGGCTATTGGGAAAATGTTGGAGAAATCAAAAATTCTGGATTTGAAGTTGTTTTATCTGGAGACATTGTAAACACTGATGATTTTAAATGGAATGTAGATTTTAATATTGGAATTAACAACAACGAAATCATTGAGTTATTTGATGGTCAAACAGAAATTCCGCGTGGGAACAAAATATTTAAAATTGGCGAAGATCTTAACTCTTGGTACATGCGTAAATGGGCTGGTGTAAACCCAGATGATGGAACCCCACAATGGGAAAAAGTAGATTCAGAAACGGGAGAAATCACCAAAACAGGTAATTTTAACGAAGCTACCAGACAACTTGTAGGGAATGCAAGTCCTGACTTTATTGGAGGTTTTGCAACCAATTTAGAATATAAAGGATTTACTTTTGGAACTAATTTTAGTTTTGTAAGTGGAGGAGAAATCTACAACAGCTCACGTTCTTTGTATGATTCTGACGGTTTATACCCTACTTTTAATCAACAAGTATTGGCTGACGGATGGTCTAGATGGGAAAAACCAGGAGACATCGCAACACATCCACAAGCTATTTATGGAGGAAATAACAACTCCAACAAAACATCGTCTCGATATTTAGAAGATAGAAGTTACATAAAGCTTAAAAACATCACCCTTGGATACAATTTACCTGAAAGTTTTTTGAATAACCTAGGCATGAGCAGCGCTCGTATTTATCTATCAGCAGACAACATATTAACTTTTACAGATTATTCAGGAATGGACCCAGAAGTAGGTGGTTTAGATGGAGATACCTCTACCTCTTACCCAGTGCCACAGCGTTTTGTTTTTGGACTTAACTTTTCCTTTTAATCATTAAAACAATAGAATCAGATGAAAAAATTAATAATATTACTTCCAATTATTGGAATGCTTTTCCTCTCTTGTGAATTAGAAAGGAATCCCTACGACCAAATAGCCGTAGATGAGTTATTCGAAACTACTGGAGCTTTAGAAACGGCTACTTTAGGAAACTATGCTTTATTAAAAGGAAAAAATGGTTTAGATGGCTGGAATGACCAATTACACCGATTAACAGAATACCCTGGAGATAATATTTCCTTAAGTGGAAGTACTTCAGACCCTTTAAACTTTATTTACAATTACAGAGCCATCACTACCAACGGTAGGGTTGCAGATTTCTGGAACGATTCTTATAAAGTGATTGTAGGTTGTAATGTAGTAATTGAAACAGCTACAGAAGGAGAATCTGACGAATTGGATCAATTAATTGGAGAAAACTATTACTTACGTGCCTTAGTGTATTTCCAAATGGGAAATATTTTTGGACGTCCTTACAATCAAGGAGGTAACAATTTATCTGCACCATTAAAACTTACTTCAGATGTTGATGATATTCCAAACCGTCATTCAGTAGAAGAAGTGTATCAGCAAGTAATTCATGATCTTGAGAAAGCAGAAACCTTAATGACCCAGAATAAAACAGCAACGTATGCTACTAAAGAAGCTGCACAAGCATTACTTTCAAGGGTTTATTTATAC
>Ga0209395_1004488_pt1 | contig 16377 bp, 7 predicted proteins | sample GOMGulsemesocosm_3_FD_184635 | JGI IMG/M metagenome (GOLD analysis project Ga0209395, IMG submission 184635) | Methane-oxidizing microbial communities from mesocosms in the Gulf of Mexico - GOM9D Gulf of Mexico (SPAdes) (version 2) | ecosystem: Environmental > Aquatic > Marine > Cold seeps... | reverse complement strand
TTTCTTATCGTCTGACATAATCGTAAATTAATTAAGTAAATAAATTTTTAAATTATACTCTTCCTTTTAAGGCATTAAATACCCACGCCACTGCAAAAAAGCCAACACCAACTGCAGCAAAACCCCATCCTGCAATCTCATCATATCTAAAAGCTCCAAGCGCTATTAACCCCAATCCAACAAGGATCATAATAAATGTTGCCCAAGCCAATACGGTATTTTTATTCATTGTCATTCTGATATATTTTAAAATTTGCGGAACTACAAATATCGACAATTATTTAATACTGCTAGCTCAGAAACAAAAAAACCTACATTGCTGTAGGTTTTTTCTAATATCTTCTTCTCTGTCTCGTATTGGTTCTTCTTGGCGGAGTATTTCTTCTTTCTACTTCTGGAGCTTTCGGTGCCAATTCTCTTTTCTTCTTTTTCTGATGTTTTAGCCAGTTTTTAAACTGTTTTTTTGATAATTGTTCTTTAAGATTCTCATTTAATCGCTTTTCTAAACCTTGAATACTATCTCTTATAGGAGACAACACTTTATTTACCCGCATTCTAAAATCTCTCAATGCCTCACGGTTAGTGCTCCTTTTTGTTGCATTAACCAAATCAGTTACTCCTTTTAATTCTGCATTTTTTAAAAAAGAAATTTCGTTAATTTTAGAATTATAAGAAATAATTGCTTTTTTAACTCTATATTTTAATTCTTTTTGTTTTATTTTTATTTTTTTAATAGCCCTATCTTCTTCATAATAAAAGATCCCTACTACTTTAGACGCATCAAAAATTTGACCTTTTTGTGCATTTTGGCGCTGCGCAATAAGAATGCTACTAATAAGTAGCATACCAACTAAAATTATTTTTCTCATTTTTGTTTTTAAAGTGAGGTAAATGTAAAATTATATTTTTTAATAAGTATTAAAAAATTTCCCTATTCCGTGTTAAAAAGCAAGGGATCATCAATCTAACTTTGATATACTACTCAACAGTAATATATTCCTTTAAAGTCACTGGTTCTCCGTTAGCTGTAAACCCCTCTATGTTAATCTCGTAAACACCCAGATTATCGGAAGTAAAAAAATCTACCGTCACATTTTGAGATCTCATTTTAATCATGGGCTGCCACAGTAATTGATTTCTAAAATCGGGTATATTATTCTTTGCATCAACTTCTTTACCAGCATATTCTTTTTTAAAATATTTCTTTTGAGGGTGTGGTTTAAACAATGGTAAAACAATAAATGATTCTGAAGTCAACTTTTTATTAAAATCCCCCTTAAAAGTCTCTATAACAATAAATCCTTCATACAATTTTGTTCCAATCACAAATTTTGTTTCGGACCTAGCAACACTAATTTTCTTAATTTTTCTTGAATCATATTCAATGAGCTTCGATTTGTTTTGTTGTAAAACACCATCAACAATTACAGCCGTCATTTCTTTGTTTTTCAAATAAGGGTTTAATGATTCTACATAAAACTCAAATTCATCATTAGCTCCCTTCACAACGCTTGCATTTTCTATCACTTCCACAAAAGTTTCTTTTACTGTTGGAAACCTAGTAAAATCATCAAGCTCATAAACATCATTATATTTTCCAAAAAACGCAGCAATACTATCAGTTGCTAGAATATTATCTTGTTTTACAGATGCATAGCCATTTTCAATTTGATTGTAAATACTCCTCGATAAAATTTCATCACTATATTTTTTAGAAATTTTAAATTCTCCAAAACTCAAATCATCAATTGAAATCGATCTATGCGTATCAAATACAATTTTATATGAATGATTCTTTTTATTTAACACCTGTACGATGGCTGTTTTACTCGAGTAATCATCAATTAAATTAAAATAAAATCGACCATTAGCATTGGTTGTGGAAATTTTTAGAATAAAATCCTTTTGTTGAATTGACAACGATAACTTTTCATTTGAAACAGGTTGGTTCGTATTTTTATTTAATAAAAGACCAGTGATAATCTCCCCTCTCAATTCGGGTAAAAAAACGATATCATTAAAGGTATTTGTAGCTTTTACTTTTAGTTGTTTTTTAAAGAATACTGAGGTAGTCTTTTGGTGTTGCAAAACGTCAATAGCATCAACTTTTCTTACAGAAACAGAATAGTTTCCATTATTGTTTACAGCACCAATAGCGGTTAATTTTAAAGAAACCTTCGCTCTCTTTTTATACTTACTTTTAATCATGTCCATTTTCAAAAATGGAGAAACTACAGTCTTTAATTCTCTTTGTTTAATGGAAGTACTTACCGTTTGAACCTCTTTTTTTTGTAAAAAAACTTGCTGATCTGCGAGATATGGATTAAGAATTGTTATGTTGTCATGAAAGAAATTCTTTTTTCCTCCATTTCTCATCCATTGGGTATACCCAATAATTTTATAATTTCCAGAGGGCACTTCAGCTGGGATTTTAAAATCTCCTTGACCAAGCCCTTTTTTCAATTTAATTTTTTGCTTAAAAATATTTTTTTTATTTTCTCCAATCAACTCTACATAGGCAATTTTACTCAGTGAACTTAAATTTTCTGTTGTGCTATTTAAACAATATACTGTGTAATACAATTGCTCTCCTACCAATAATGTTGCACTATTAAAATGCATATAAACACTTTCTTGAGGACCATTTAGGACCATTTCTTTAGTTGCACTCCGCTGAGCAAAAATTAAAGTTTGACTAAGCATCAAACTAATAAGCAATATTTTCATTTTTATTTTCATCATATACAGTATTAATCTATCCAAAAATCAGGTTTTTTAACATCTCCTAGCACCCTACAGTCTCCACATGCTTTTGTAACTACTTGATAAGGCCCTCCTGGATCCCCACCATTCTCATTAAGATACACTACCAGGTTTTGTAGCAACATATCATTTAAACTCAGTCGTTGCACAACACCTCTGCTTTTTAATGTTGGAAATGATTTGATACATGCTCCAAAATAAACTTCATCCGCAACTTCCTCTTTTCTGTAAAAGTCTATATAATTAAAAAACAGTCTTTTTGACAAGATTTTTGATACCTCAAAATAACCAATCACAATTTCTTTCTCATCATCCAAAGAATTTATATTACCAATAATATTGCCCGGTTGATTTTCAGAAAACACATTGCCCGATTCAGAAAAGTCTTTTAGTGTTTGATAATATATAAAAGCTTCTCTAGAAATCACATATTGATTTACCTTAATACTATATCGGTGATATATTTTTTGTTGCACTTTGGCTATATACCTAATATTAAAAGATTCAACAGCATTGCCTTGAAACTCACTTGCATTTCTTAAAATCAGTTTAGTAGAACGTTCTTTCCCATAACAAACCTTGCCAAGTTCGTTTCCTTTAGGTACAATGTCTGGTTTTATTGTTGCGTTTACAACCAGCTTCTCATCAGTCCAATTCGGAGCAATGATCTTATAGGTACTTGTATGGTCAAAACGGTAATAGCTTGGGTCATTAGTATTATCTGTATTAGTATCAATATTAACATAGTCAATTAATACCCCGGGTTTCCCTCCTTTATTTGTTCCACTCCTAACTGTCAAATCAAAATCTGAATTTGATTCTGCCGGTAATCCGATATTTTTTGACGCATATCTTTTCCCTGAACTTAATGTAATTTCTAATTTATAAGTTTTGTCTGGTATTGCATTAAATTTAACCTTTGAAACATAGCGGCCAGGTTCCTTTTCTTCATATTCGTACGATGTTGCACCGTCTTCAATGATTCTAACATTTGCATTTCTCTCCATAAGTCCTGTACTCCATTTATCCAATGAGAACGTTCTTGAAAGTCTTATTTCTTGATAATTTAACGCATCCGTTAGTTTGCCTTCTATTACCAAGCGATTTTCAAAATTATCTCCTTCGTTTATTTCATAAGGTGTAATACAACCTATCAAAATTAAACAGAGTCCCAAAATGATTATACTATAATTATATCCTTTTTGCAGCTTCATTCTTAAAATTTAAAATTATAGGTAATTGTTGGTACTGGCTTTGAAAAAATAGAACTCTGGTACGCTCGTACTCCTCCTTCTTCTGAAACAAAGAAAACGGAGTATGGATTGTTTCTTCCTAAAACATTATAAATTGAAATGTTCCAAAAACTATGTGCAAATTTTTTGATTTTATGATTGCCTTCTATATTAAAGCTTATGTCTAATCGATAATAGTCAGGAATTCTAAATTTATTTCGATCACTATATGTCACAAACTGAACATTATTATAGGTGTATTTCGCGGTTGGAAATGTAACTGGTCTTCCCGTTTGATAAACACCATTTAAAGACAAACTATATCTTTTTGTTAGTTTATAATTTAACACCAAACTAAAATCATTTGGTTTGTCATAATTTGACGAAAAATAGTTTCCGTTGTTTATCGTTTCACTTGAAAAGTCACTTTCAAATTTATTTAATGAACGCGAGTATGTATACCCCAACCATCCATTTAATCTACCAGTCGTTTTTTTAACTAAGAACTCAACACCATAAGATTCCCCTTCTCCTTGTAACACTTTGGTTTCTATGGTTTTATTTAGCAATAATTTTGCACCTGTCTTATAATCTAAGGTATTCTGTAATTTTTTGTAATACCCCTCAAAACTAATTTCATACATATCATCATTCAAATTCCGATATAATCCTGCAGAAATCTGCTCTGAAACCTGAGGTTTGATATTTAAATCAGAAAGCTTCCAGGTATCTGTTGGAGAAGCTGTTGTGTTATTTGACAACGTATGAATGTATTGATAGTTTTTACTATAACCTGCCTTAAAAGAAAAATCTTCTGCTAGAAAATACCTTGCAGATATTCTTGTTTCTAATCCTCCATAACTTTTAACCAAGTCATTGTCTCCAAACTCCAATTCGTCCTCTAGTGTCCCAATATTTTTAGGAACACCTTCAGAATATACTCTTTGTGTTGATGGCCCTAAGGATAAAAAGTTGGAATACCTCAATCCTAAATCTACTTGTAATTTTTCATTTATTTTTATATTATCAGAAATGAAAAATGCCGATTCTAATGCTTTCTCTTTAGGAATGTCAATCTTGGTATAGGTAGAGTTTTGTCCAATGGGATTTATATTTCCTGGGTTCACTCTATACAGCTTGGTTGCAACTCCATAATCAAACTTATGGGAGTCATTCATTAAGTACTTAAATTTAAGTTTTAACTCGGTCTCATCAATATTGTACCCCAAATTGAACCCTCCTGAATTTTCTTTTTCAAAATTAATTTTAAATCCATAGTAGCTATTTGCTAAAATTACATTTAGTCTATTCTTTTTAGTTAATTTACTTTCCCAATTTATGGATGCCAATTTGTTTGTATAACTGTACAGCGAATCAGACGTCACTCTAAATTTATCTTTACTTAAATATCCCGTTACTCTAACAGAATTATTATCATTTATTTTATGATAATATTTTGTGACCAAGTCATAAAACGAAGCTTCACTCTTTTTTAATGATTCTGAATCCAACAGTTTTAACACCCAGTCAGAATAGGTACTTCTTGCTCCAATTAACAACGATGATTTCCCTTTAATAACAGGGATTTCTACGGCTAAATTACTCATCACCGGCCCTACAGATGCTTCTCCTGAAAATTTCTGAGTATTACCATCTTTTGTACTAATATCAAACACAGAAGACAACCTCCCGCCAAATTCTACTGGAATACTCCCTTTATAAATATCTACAGAACTAGAAGTAAAAGGATTTAAACTTGTAAATATCCCGAAAAAATGTGTCGGATTATAAATTACAGAATTGTCTAGTAAAATCAAATTTTGATCTGCCTTCCCTCCTCTTACATGATAGCCAGAAGATCCTTCTCCAGCTGTACTAATACCTGGTAGTGTTGTTGCAACTTTTAAAATATCCAACTCTCCTAACACCAAAGGAATTGTTTTAATTTTTGAAGGGTTTATCTGTGTCAAACCCGTTATGGCCTTTACAACATTTACATCACTATTAGCACGAACAACAACCTCATCAAGTGTTTCAAAAATTTCCTGTAGTTCCAAGTTTAGTGTTCCGTTATTATAGATAAGGACACTTTTGTTTAGTTTTTTATTTCCGATTGCACTGATCTCCAATCTGTTCAGACCTAATGGAAGGCTTAAAGAATAATTCCCTGTTTTATTTGTAGTAGTTGCCATACTTTTCCCTTTTACAACAATGGCAACATTCCGGATTGGATCTTTTGTTAATTCATTAATCACCCGACCTTTCAATACAAACCTTTTCCTTTTAATAGATTTACTTGCTTTCCCTATTTTAATAATTTTTTCTTTTTGCTGCAACCCTTCATCGTAAAAAACAGGTATCGACGTATTTTCTTCCGTTTTAGTTTCTTCTTTTTCTTTGCGCACTAAAAATCCATTTGGCAACGTGTCATATATAACACTATTATTTGTTAAAATAATACGATTCTTATTATGTATGTAAAAATTAATGGAAGTTTGATTAAAGATATCATTAAGTATTTTTACCACAGAAACATTTTTATAATCTCCACTTATTGACTTGTTTTCAAACCAATCCTGAATATAAAAAAAAGTATAATCTGTTAATTTCTCAATATCCTTAAGTACTAATTCAATTGGATTATCTTTAAAAGATAGTGTGATTTTTTGTGAAGTCTCTTGCGAAAAGCAATTTTGAAAACTAAAAAAAATCATTAGTATTACTAATATATTTTTCATTTATAAATTATTGTTTTTTACTAAATCTCTCGACAATTCAGCTAAAAAAAGAGCGTAATTTTTTTTTCTAAGTGATGCGTGTTTTCTGTAAAAAGAATTCACCTGCTTTTTTAAAGATGGAAGAATATTAATAATATTTTTTTTAGACTTTATTTTGGTGTATTGATTCTTATAAAACAGGAAGTAATCGTTTTTATTTTTTTCATACTCAGCCAACATTCTTCCACGGTAGGGAACCTCTTTTTTATGTTTGGAAATTTTTATTAAAAGCTTTAGTGACGGCGCAGAAAATGCCTCTTGGTAAAATCCTGAAATTGGTTTCCCTTTTACATCCTGGTCTTCAATCCAAACAAATTGAGTATTGTGAAGATTAAAACGTTTTACATTATTATTAAAAAGTTGTAGGGTGACTCCTGTAGAACTAAGAGCCTGAAAACGAACGATTAGTTCTTGCTCATATAAATCATATTTGAAGTAAACGTTTGAATATTTCTCACCGTGATAGGAAATAGTTCCTTTTACAAATTCAGAACTTTTAAAAAAAGAATGCGCTCCATTTATCGATCGCTGCTTTTTTTTATATTCACTTCCTTGATGAATATTTACATTTTCAAATCCAATTTCTTTATCAAACCAATTGTATAGATCTTCTTCATGGTTTTGTCCAAAACTTAAAAATGGGGTCACCATTAATATAATACAAATTATCTTTTTCATTTAATTTTACTATAAATTTCCCCTTAGCACGGGGTGCTCTTTTTTTTCTAAAACTACATATTTTTTTTATAACGATACTCCATTTTATTTAAAAAAAATGTTTATTCAATCCTAATCCCCTAGTAAATCAGGTTATTTTTTTCATGATCTTAATTACACTACCCCTCTTAAAGCCTGCGAGTTACAAGAAACAGAGAATTATTAAGACCTAAAAAAACAACTCGAACGCAAAAAAAAATATTCCATATTATCAACGCCTATAACGACATTTTTTAATGCTCTAAAAGAGATAACAACTCCTGTTAACTTTAAAATCCCCCTAAATTGAACAACACAATAGACATCAAATCTCAGCTAAAATTCAAATAAATTTATGGAAAAGATATCTGAACTTGGAAAACACAAAAACAAGCAACTTAATACTGTATAATTTGCACAGTATATGCTGTTAATCTATCCAAAAATCAGGTTTTTTAACATCTCCTAATTCCCTACAATCTCCACATGCTTTTGTAACTACTTGGTACGGCCCTCCTGGTGCTACTGGAAATATCCCATCATTTTGATTAAGATACACTACCAAGTTTTGCAGCAACATTTCATTTAAACTCAGCAGTTGCACAAAACCTCTGCTTTTTAATGTTGGAAATGATTTGATACATGCTCCAAAATAAACTTCATCCGCAACTTCCTCTTTTCTGTAAAAGTCTATATAATTAAAAAACAGTCTTTTTGACAAGATTTTTGATACCTCAAAATAACCAATCACAATTTCTTTCTCATCATCCAAAGAATTTATATTACCAATAATATTGCCCGGTTGATTTTCAGAAAACACATTGCCCGATTCAGAAAAGTCTTTTAGTGTTTGATAATATATAAAAGCTTCTCTAGAAATCACATATTGATTTACCTTAATACTATATCGGTGATATATTTTTTGTTGCACTTTGGCTATATACCTAATATTAAAAGATTCAACAGCATTGCCTTGAAACTCACTTGCATTTCTTAAAATCAGTTTAGTAGAACGTTCTTTCCCATAACAAACCTTGCCAAGTTCGTTTCCTTTAGGTACAATGTCTGGTTTTATTGTTGCGTTTACAACCAGCTTCTCATCAGTCCAATTCGGAGCAATGATCTTATAGGTACTTGTATGGTCAAAACGGTAATAGCTTGGGTCATTAGTATTATCTGTATTAGTATCAATATTAACATAGTCAATTAATACCCCGGGTTTCCCTCCTTTATTTGTTCCACTCCTAACTGTCAAATCAAAATCTGAATTTGATTCTGCCGGTAATCCGATATTTTTTGACGCATATCTTTTCCCTGAACTTAATGTAATTTCTAATTTATAAGTTTTGTCTGGTATTGCATTAAATTTAACCTTTGAAACATAGCGGCCAGGTTCCTTTTCTTCATATTCGTACGATGTTGCACCGTCTTCAATGATTCTAACATTTGCATTTCTCTCCATAAGTCCTGTACTCCATTTATCCAATGAGAACGTTCTTGAAAGTCTTATTTCTTGATAATTTAACGCATCCGTTAGTTTGCCTTCTATTACCAAGCGATTTTCAAAATTATCTCCTTCGTTTATTTCATAAGGTGTAATACAACCTATCAAAATTAAACAGAGTCCCAAAATGATTATACTATAATTATATCCTTTTTGCAGCTTCATTCTTAAAATTTAAAATTATAGGTAATTGTTGGTACTGGCTTTGAAAAAATAGAACTCTGGTACGCTCGTACTCCTCCTTCTTCTGAAACAAAGAAAACGGAGTATGGATTGTTTCTTCCTAAAACATTATAAATTGAAATGTTCCAAAAACTATGTGCAAATTTTTTGATTTTATGATTGCCTTCTATATTAAAGCTTATGTCTAATCGATAATAGTCAGGAATTCTAAATTTATTTCGATCACTATATGTCACAAACTGAACATTATTATAGGTGTATTTCGCGGTTGGAAATGTAACTGGTCTTCCCGTTTGATAAACACCATTTAAAGACAAACTATATCTTTTTGTTAGTTTATAATTTAACACCAAACTAAAATCATTTGGTTTGTCATAATTTGACGAAAAATAGTTTCCGTTGTTTATCGTTTCACTTGAAAAGTCACTTTCAAATTTATTTAATGAACGCGAGTATGTATACCCCAACCATCCATTTAATCTACCAGTCGTTTTTTTAACTAAGAACTCAACACCATAAGATTCCCCTTCTCCTTGTAACACTTTGGTTTCTATGGTTTTATTTAGCAATAATTTTGCACCTGTCTTATAATCTAAGGTATTCTGTAATTTTTTGTAATACCCCTCAAAACTAATTTCATACATATCATCATTCAAATTCCGATATAATCCTGCAGAAATCTGCTCTGAAACCTGAGGTTTGATATTTAAATCAGAAAGCTTCCAGGTATCTGTTGGAGAAGCTGTTGTGTTATTTGACAACGTATGAATGTATTGATAGTTTTTACTATAACCTGCCTTAAAAGAAAAATCTTCTGCTAGAAAATACCTTGCAGATATTCTTGTTTCTAATCCTCCATAACTTTTAACCAAGTCATTGTCTCCAAACTCCAATTCGTCCTCTAGTGTCCCAATATTTTTAGGAACACCTTCAGAATATACTCTTTGTGTTGATGGCCCTAAGGATAAAAAGTTGGAATACCTCAATCCTAAATCTACTTGTAATTTTTCATTTATTTTTATATTATCAGAAATGAAAAATGCCGATTCTAATGCTTTCTCTTTAGGAATGTCAATCTTGGTATAGGTAGAGTTTTGTCCAATGGGATTTATATTTCCTGGGTTCACTCTATACAGCTTGGTTGCAACTCCATAATCAAACTTATGGGAGTCATTCATTAAGTACTTAAATTTAAGTTTTAACTCGGTCTCATCAATATTGTACCCCAAATTGAACCCTCCTGAATTTTCTTTTTCAAAATTAATTTTAAATCCATAGTAGCTATTTGCTAAAATTACATTTAGTCTATTCTTTTTAGTTAATTTACTTTCCCAATTTATGGATGCCAATTTGTTTGTATAACTGTACAGCGAATCAGACGTCACTCTAAATTTATCTTTACTTAAATATCCCGTTACTCTAACAGAATTATTATCATTTATTTTATGATAATATTTTGTGACCAAGTCATAAAACGAAGCTTCACTCTTTTTTAATGATTCTGAATCCAACAGTTTTAACACCCAGTCAGAATAGGTACTTCTTGCTCCAATTAACAACGATGATTTCCCTTTAATAACAGGGATTTCTACGGCTAAATTACTCATCACCGGCCCTACAGATGCTTCTCCTGAAAATTTCTGAGTATTACCATCTTTTGTACTAATATCAAACACAGAAGACAACCTCCCGCCAAATTCTACTGGAATACTCCCTTTATAAATATCTACAGAACTAGAAGTAAAAGGATTTAAACTTGTAAATATCCCGAAAAAATGTGTCGGATTATAAATTACAGAATTGTCTAGTAAAATCAAATTTTGATCTGCCTTCCCTCCTCTTACATGATAGCCAGAAGATCCTTCTCCAGCTGTACTAATACCTGGTAGTGTTGTTGCAACTTTTAAAATATCCAACTCTCCTAACACCAAAGGAATTGTTTTAATTTTTGAAGGGTTTATCTGTGTCAAACCCGTTATGGCCTTTACAACATTTACATCACTATTAGCACGAACAACAACCTCATCAAGTGTTTCAAAAATTTCCTGTAGTTCCAAGTTTAGTGTTCCGTTATTATAGATAAGGACACTTTTGTTTAGTTTTTTATTTCCGATTGCACTGATCTCCAATCTGTTCAGACCTAATGGAAGGCTTAAAGAATAATTCCCTGTTTTATTTGTAGTAGTTGCCATACTTTTCCCTTTTACAACAATGGCAACATTCCGGATTGGATCTTTTGTTAATTCATTAATCACCCGACCTTTCAATACAAACCTTTTCCTTTTAATAGATTTACTTGCTTTCCCTATTTTAATAATTTTTTCTTTTTGCTGCAACCCTTCATCGTAAAAAACAGGTATCGACGTATTTTCTTCCGTTTTAGTTTCTTCTTTTTCTTTGCGCACTAAAAATCCATTTGGCAACGTGTCATATATAACACTATTATTTGTTAAAATAATACGATTCTTATTATGTATGTAAAAATTAATGGAAGTTTGATTAAAGATATCATTAAGTATTTTTACCACAGAAACATTTTTATAATCTCCACTTATTGACTTGTTTTCAAACCAATCCTGAATATAAAAAAAAGTATAATCTGTTAATTTCTCAATATCCTTAAGTACTAATTCAATTGGATTATCTTTAAAAGATAGTGTGATTTTTTGTGAAGTCTCTTGCGAAAAGCAATTTTGAAAACTAAAAAAAATCATTAGTATTACTAATATATTTTTCATTTATAAATTATTGTTTTTTACTAAATCTCTCGACAATTCAGCTAAAAAAAGAGCGTAATTTTTTTTTCTAAGTGATGCGTGTTTTCTGTAAAAAGAATTCACCTGCTTTTTTAAAGATGGAAGAATATTAATAATATTTTTTTTAGACTTTATTTTGGTGTATTGATTCTTATAAAACAGGAAGTAATCGTTTTTATTTTTTTCATACTCAGCCAACATTCTTCCACGGTAGGGAACCTCTTTTTTATGTTTGGAAATTTTTATTAAAAGCTTTAGTGACGGCGCAGAAAATGCCTCTTGGTAAAATCCTGAAATTGGTTTCCCTTTTACATCCTGGTCTTCAATCCAAACAAATTGAGTATTGTGAAGATTAAAACGTTTTACATTATTATTAAAAAGTTGTAGGGTGACTCCTGTAGAACTAAGAGCCTGAAAACGAACGATTAGTTCTTGCTCATATAAATCATATTTGAAGTAAACGTTTGAATATTTCTCACCGTGATAGGAAATAGTTCCTTTTACAAATTCAGAACTTTTAAAAAAAGAATGCGCTCCATTTATCGATCGCTGCTTTTTTTTATATTCACTTCCTTGATGAATATTTACATTTTCAAATCCAATTTCTTTATCAAACCAATTGTATAGATCTTCTTCATGGTTTTGTCCAAAACTTAAAAATGGGGTCACCATTAATATAATACAAATTATCTTTTTCATTTAATTTTACTATAAATTTCCCCTTAGCACGGGGTGCTCTTTTTTTTCTAAAACTACATATTTTTTTTATAACGATACTCCATTTTATTTAAAAAAAATGTTTATTCAATCCTAATCCCCTAGTAAATCAGGTTATTTTTTTCATGATCTTAATTACACTACCCCTCTTAAAGCCTGCGAGTTACAAGAAACAGAGAACTATTAAGACCTAAAAAAACAACTCGAACGCAAAAAAAACATTCCATATTATCAACGCCTATAACGACATTTTTTAATGCTCTAAAAGAGATAACACCTCCTGTTAACTTTAAAATCCCCCTAAATTGAACAACACAATAGACATCAAATCTCAGCTAAAATTCAAATAAATTTATGGAAAAGATGTCTGAACTCGGAAAACACAAAAACAAGCAACTTAATACTGTATAATTTGCACAGTATATGCTATTAATCTATCCAAAAATCAGGTTTTTTAACATCTCCTAATACCCTACAATCTCCACATGCTTTTGTGACTACCTGGTACGGCCCTCCTGGGTCATCATGGTTTTCATTAAGAAGAACGACCAACTCTTTTAGTAACATCTCATTTAAACTTAATGGTTGATGGATTCCTCTACTCCTTAATGTTGGAAGTGAAATAACACATTCCACAAAATAAAATTCTGATAGCGCCTGTACTGTTGATTTTTCGTAAAAATCTGTATAATTAAAAAACACTCTTTTAGAGAGTTTTTTTACTACCTCAAAAAAACCGATCACATTTTCATTCTCATTATCTAAGGAGATAATATTACCAATGATAATGCCCGGTTGATTTTCTGAAAAGACGTTCGTAGATTCAGAGAATTCTTTTAATGTATTAAAATAGGCATATGATTCTTCAGAAACTACATACTGATTTACATTAATACTATATCGATAATATATTTTATGATCAGCTTTAGGCAAGAACTTTATATTAAAAGGATCAACAGCATTGCCTTGAAATTTACTTGCATTTCTTAAAATTATTTTACTAGAACGATCATCTTTATAACAAACCCTGCCAATCTCATTGCCTTTCACAACCATACTAGGTCTTATTGTTGAGTTTACGACCAAACTATCAGTAAACCAATTCGGAACTACAATTTTATATGTACTGGTATGGTCAAAACGATAGTAACTCGATTCTACAGAATTCCCACCTCCTTTAGTAACATAATCTATAAAAACACCAGGTGTCCCCTGTTTATTAATTCCTTTAGCCACAACCAAGTCAAAGTCTGAATTTGATTGGGCTGGTAACTTTTGCTGTACAGATACATATTTTTTCCCAGAACTTAAATTTATTTCTAATGTATAGGATTTGTTTGGTAAAGCTCTAAATTTATTTTTTGAAACATAGATGCCTGGTTCCTTTTCTTCGTATTCAAAAAAAGTTGTGCCATCTTCAACTATTCTAACTTGTGCATTCTTCTCTGTAGGAATTGTAGTCCATTTATTTAACAAATAAGTTCTTGTTAGTTTTACAGTCTGATAATTTAACGCATCCGTTAGTTTTCCCTCTACGACAAGTCGATCATCAAAAATTTCATCTTGTTTTAGCTCGTAAGGTGTTGTGCAACTAAAAAAGAGCAAACAGCAAACCAAAACCATTATACATTTATTCATCACTATTTGTTTCATCCTTATTAAATTTAACACCACAGTTAACTGTTGGGATTGCTATTAAAAAAATGAACTCACAGATGTCTATAAGCATAAATCTACTACAACAAAGAAAAACAGTTTGCAGATTGTTTCTTCGCGGCAGCTCACATTAACTTTTGAAACCTAACTTCTCGACCAAAATACGAGTACGCTTATTACTCTTATTCTTGTCAGAAATTAAAAAAAATCAATATTATTAACTGTGCTTCAATTCTCTTTTTCATTTAATTTTTACCATACCCTTTTTTACAAGATGTATATTATTTTTTAAAATTACACTTTTTTTTTAAAAATTCAATATTTTACACATAAAAACTGATTGTTAACACGTTACAATTCTGCAGCTAATCTAGCACCTTGATCAATTGCTCTTTTTGCATCTAGCTCTGATGCAAAATCGGCACCTCCTATGACATGTACTTTTAGCCCATTTTCTTTTAATGGTTCTAACAATTCTTTTAATGGGTTTTGACCGGTGCATATAATAATATTATCAACAGCTAAAACTTTAGCTTCTTCATTTTGAATATAATGCAACCCTTGATCGTCAATTTTGCTATATTGTACTCTATTTATAAACTGAACATTTTTCTTTTTTAAGGTAGATCGGTGAATCCAACCAGTAGTTTTCCCTAATTTTCCTCCAAATTTCCCTTTACTTCTTTTAAACATAAAAATTTCTCTAGGCGAAGGTTCTATTTCTGGTTTAACTCCTTCAATTCCACTTCTAGCATTTAGCGTTTTATCAATTCCCCATTCTTTTAACCAAGCATCAATATTTTGAGAAGTACTTTCTCCCTCATGCGCTAAATATTCAGAAACATCAAAACCAATTCCGCCTGCTCCAATTACAGCAACTCTTTTTCCAACATGTTTTTTATGTTTTAAAACATCTATATAGTTCAACACTTTTTCATGTTCAATGCCAATAATGGATGGTATTCTTGGTTTGATACCTGTAGCTAAAATTACTTCATCAAAATCTCTTTTTAATACGTTTTCTTTTGAGACTCTAGTATTTAATTTTAGGGTCACGTTGTGTAATTCTATCTGCTTATTAAAATATCGTATTGTTTCATAAAACTCTTCTTTACCAGGGATCTGTTTCGCAATATTAAACTGTCCACCAATTTCAGGCTCACTATCGAACAATGTAACAATATGCCCTCTTTGTGCTGCTATAGTAGCTGCTGCTAACCCGGCTGGACCAGCACCAATAACGGCAATTTTCTTAGGTTTTTTTGTAGTGATATAATTCAGTTCTGTTTCGTGACAGGCTCTTGGATTCACCAAACAACTTGCTACTTTTTGTTCAAAAACATGATCTAAACACGCCTGATTACACCCTATACAGGTATTAATTTCATCTGCTTTTGCCGCGAAGGCTTTATTAACCCACTCTGGATCTGCCAAAAAAGGGCGTGCCATTGATATGATGTCTGCATCTCCATTTGCCAAAACTTGTTCTGCCGTTTCTGGCATATTAATTCTATTGGTAGTAACTAATGGAATAGAAATTTCTTCTTTCATTTTTTTAGTAACCCAAGTAAAAGCAGCTCTAGGAACCGATGTTGCAATTGTTGGAATTCTAGCTTCATGCCAGCCAATTCCTGTATTTATGATCGTTGCTCCTGCCTTTTCAATTTCTTTAGCCAATTGAACTACTTCTTTCCAATCACTTCCTTTCTCTACCAAATCTAGCATTGATAGTCTATAGATAATGATGTATTCTTCTCCTACTGCTTCTCTTGTTTTTCTTACTAACTCAATTGGAAAACGCATTCTATTTTCATAAACCCCGCCCCATTTATCCATTCGTTTATTTGTTCTTTCAGCAATAAACTGATTGATCAAATAGCCTTCAGAGCCCATAATTTCAATGCCGTCATAACCAGCCATTTTAGATAACTTAGCACAATTGACAAAATCATTTATTGTTCTTTTTATTCCTGATTCTGTAAGTTGAAAAGGCTTAAACGGCGAGATTGGGGCTTTAATATTAGACGGCGCTACAGCAATTGGATGGTAACCATATCTACCTGAATGCAGAATTTGCATACATATTTTACTTC
>Ga0209395_1004487_pt1 | contig 16378 bp, 11 predicted proteins | sample GOMGulsemesocosm_3_FD_184635 | JGI IMG/M metagenome (GOLD analysis project Ga0209395, IMG submission 184635) | Methane-oxidizing microbial communities from mesocosms in the Gulf of Mexico - GOM9D Gulf of Mexico (SPAdes) (version 2) | ecosystem: Environmental > Aquatic > Marine > Cold seeps... | reverse complement strand
GCTTGGGCTTCTGTTATCTCTTGCTCTCCCGTTGCCACATCAAGTACTGCTTGCGCAGATGCAACAGCATCAACTAGCTCTAATATCTTGTCCTCTTTAACCGTTACTAATGCACTTTTCTCTGTGGCATTAGCATTCACTTGCGCAACTTCAGCATCCAGCTTTAATAGTTCGCTATTGGTTTGCTCTTCAGCTATTTTGCTTAACTTTTCATTAACTAAGGTGAGTGCTGCCAGTTTTTCTTCTTGTAAAGCAAGTAACTCTGAAATCTCTGCCAGCTCAATTTTAGATTCAATTTCTTCTAAACTCTCTTGTGCAGTCAGTGCATCAGCTTGTGCACTGAGTACTTTATTTTCAGAGATACGTACTTCACTCTCAGCTTTTGCTTGTTTTAATATATCTTGCTTAGAGGCTTTGAAAACGGCTAAAACAGTACTTAACTCTTCTGTTATTAAGTCACTTGCAGACTGTTCTTGATTAACGACAACTAACGAAACTAATAGATCATCTGCTTCTACTATCTTTTTTGCGATCGTTCTTATCAGTAAATCTTTATCTAAATCACTATCGCTACCCTTTGTTTTTACAATGTAATCACCTAACAGGTCAGCGGGAGTTGTATCTGATGGTAAATCAAGATCTGAAATCACCTCATTAGCCGCTTGCTCAATAGATAGTTCAGGATTGTGAATAATTTTATGGGCAATGATAGTTGTTAAAGGAGTAACAGTACTCTGCCCAGTAGGGGCAACCATAGAGTAGGCTTTATCTGCCAAAACTGAAGGTTCATCCATATCAATGGTGATCCCTTGAATAACTTCTACGATAACTTTGTGATCAGCTTCTGAAATACCAGCAGGCAAATCTAATACATATTGCCCTTGCTCATTGCCCTGCGAGTTATTAGGTTCACTTTCAAGATCACAGCTTCCGTTTTTATTTATATCTAAACAGACAAGTGCATTTTTTAGGTATCCATCGATTGCAGTTACGGTGTATTGTGATGCTTCAACAACGTTGCTGCTACCTGACGAAGAAGAAGACGACGATGATGATGAGGAAGAAGAAGAAGATGATGGCGATTCTGGTGCTGAACTTCCACCACCTCCGCCACATGCGGCTAACGAAAATGCTAATGCAATAGATACAGCTATTTTTGACTTATTCAAAGTTACATCCTTATAAACTAAAATACACCACGTCAGTGATTAAGACGCGCTGTATTTTACAGAATATAACTCATTGAAACAAATGAAGTGAAATTACTATTTGATCATATTCACAACTAATTTAGCGCACTAAAAAAACCAATGAAAAGTAATGTTAATACCCATAGGACTGTGTTAAGACTTTAGTAAAAATAACGTTATAAGTTTTCTAGCCCCCATTTATAGAGTTCATTTTTCTTTTGATCGTGTATTTGTGCGGTGAGCGCGGCTGCTTTTTTAAGCGGAAGCTGCTCTTTTAACAATGTTAGGGTATTTAATGCAACTTGCGGGATTGATTCTGTATCAACCGTTGCACCGGCAATCATCAGTACAAACTCTCCACGACAATGGTTACTGTCTTCATTTAACCAAGCTAGCATCTCAATCGCTGGCAGTGCATAAAAAGATTCAAAGGTTTTAGTTAACTCACGTGCAATCACTAATTTTCGGTCTTCGCCTAACACGTTAACTACTTGTTGCACGGTATCAACAATGCGACGCGGTGATTCGTAAAACACCATAGTGCGCGTCTCTTCAATTAATGCGCTAAGTTTGTCTTGCTTGCCTTTTTCTTTAGCGGGTAAGAACCCTTCAAATGAGAACCTGTCAGTTGGTAAACCAGCCGCACTTAAGGCGGCAATCGTTGCACAAGCCCCTGGAATAGGCACTATTTCTACGCCCTTTTCACGACACTCATTGACCAAGTGATAACCGGGATCGCTAATTAACGGTGTACCAGCATCTGAAATTAGTGCAACCGATTGCCCCGCTTTAATTTTTTCGATGAGTACTTTGCCACGTTCACGTTCGTTGTGATCATGCAGTGGAAACATTGGTTTTTTAATTTGATGATGACTTAACAGTTTTCCACTATGACGTGTATCTTCGGCCGCAATAAGGTCTACTTGTTGAAGTGTTTCAATCGCACGGTAAGTAATGTCACTCATATTGCCAATAGGCGTGGCAACGATATACAATTTTGCGGGAAGAGTGGATGGCGATTCTTGGTGCTGAGACATATTATTAGCCTAATAAATAATGAATAAGATTGTTTAACGCAAGCCACAATATTACACTACATAGTTATTGATACCTATACAGAATTTTTGCTACACATAAAGGATACTACTTTGAACGTTTTATTTAAAAAACGCATAAGCCGTTATTTAACCGTGGTTGCAACTGTTGCAGTTATGGCTGGTTGTGCAACGACTGAAATTGCGCCAGAAGATGTTCCGCCGGCACTTTTCAGTGAATTAGATGCAAACTCTGAATTTTATCTCACTAAAGATGAGCAACTAGGTAGCGATAAAAATTTAGCTTGGCAATTTTTAGCAATACAAGCGTTGATCAAAGAAAGAAAATTTGTCATGGCCGATGCCGTTATTGAATCACTGCAAAGCAAAGAACTAAGCCCTGAGCAGTCTGCTACGTTAGGATTATTGATCGCAGATAAATTTTATGCTCAAAACAAATTATCTGAAACACAAACTGCGTTAAACGATCTTGACCATTTAGCACTCAGCCAGATGGACCTTGTTCATTATTTAACATTGCAAGTTACATTACATATCCAAAATGAGTTACCACTTGAAGCATCAAATAGCCTGATGTTACTGGCCCCACGCTTAACCATTGATACAGAAAAACAAGCCTACAACGATTTGTTACTTGCGCAGTTATCACTTTTATCAAGCGAACAGTTAAACCAATATCAAAAAGAGAACATTGAACCTGTTGCTATAGAGGAAGTTGAAACTGAAGTTGATGCAACAACAGCTGAAAAAATACCAGAAGAAACACCAGCAGTTGCACCGCTAAAAAAAGAGTTAGTAATTGAGCAAACCTTTAAAGAGGGGTGGTATGCACTGGCTTCTTTATATCAACAAAATAAACTGCGCCCTAATCGTCTAACTCGCGCACTTAATGAGTGGAAGCTAGCTTACCCTGAACACACAGCCCTTGAGTTTATGCCACTGGTTTTAACAAATATTGCAGAGTTTAGCCCTTACCAACCAGACAATATTGCAGTATTACTGCCACTTTCAGGGCGCTTTGAAAAACCCGGTAAGGCGATTCAACTTGGATTAATGAATGCCTACTTTCACCAACAGAAAAACAGTGATGGTGGTGAGCTAAACACCGCTAAATTACACTTTTTCGATACACAAACAACAACAAGTGAAGCGTTAGCCTCACAATTACAAGAGGCTAATATCGATTTTGTAGTTGGTCCACTGATGAAAAATGAGATTGAAGGTTTATTACCGCTGATTGAAAATATGCCTGTACTGGCATTAAATAGTTTTGTTGCAAAAGTTAAAAAAGTAGAAGCTAAAAAAAATGGCGCAGAAACTAAAGTAGCAGAAACAGATGTTACCGGCGACGAAACTACAATTGAACAACTCGCAGAGAATAATATTGCATGGCATTACGCATTTCCACTTTCTCCAGAAGATGAAGCAGAACAAGCGGCAAAAATGATCAACGCCAATCAACATAAAAATCCACTGATCATTGTGCCAAAGTCAGATTACGGTAAACGTGTTGCAAAAGCATTTACAGAGCAATGGGCTGTATTGACACCGGAAAGTGATGTACAAGTTGAAGCACACTACTTCCAATCAAAAGCAAAACTTGCCAACTTTATCGATAGCGTATTACAAACAGATAAAAGTAAACGTCGCATTAATCAGATGAAGGCAATAACTAGGATCTCATTAGAAACTGAAGTACGCAGTCGCCGTGATATCGATGCTATCTATATTGTAAGTAAACGTGATGAACTAATTTTGTTAAAACCATTTATCGACGTTTCTGTCAGCCCGTTTGCACAAAAAATTCCACTTTACGCAAGTTCGCGTAGCCATAGTTTTGATCGTAACAATATGCAAAACAAAGAGCTATCACAGTTAATTTTCTCTGATAATCCTTTCCTATTAGAGCCTAACAGTGAATTAAGTAGAGAAATAGAGCAAGCATGGAAGAAGCAATCTTTTGCAACATTGCGTCTTTTTGCATTAGGCTTTGATAGTTACCAATTGATTGAGCAGTTAATCTACTTACAAAATAGTGATGAGGCTGTCTATAAAGGGTTAATTGGAGAGTTAAGTTTAGATGCTAATAATAGCATCCAAGCGCAACTAAGTTGGGCAAAATACCAAAATGGTGAACTATTTGAAGTTGCCTCGCCTGCTACAGCCGAATAACTCTAAAGGGGTTATCGCAGAAAAAAAAGCGTTAGCTTACCTGCTTAAGCAAGGGTTAACGCTACTTCACCAAAACTATTATTGTCGCTTTGGTGAAGTAGACTTGATAATGTCCGATCAAGACACTTTGGTATTTATTGAAGTCCGATATCGAAAAAATGTTGATTTTGGTGGTGCATTAGCCTCCATCAACCAAACGAAGCAACAAAAGATAATTAAAACTGCCACTCACTATTTGGCGCAACTCACAGCAGAGCCTTACTGTCGCTTTGATGCCATTGCTCTAGATGAGTCTGATAATACGCCCCTGTGGGTGAAAGACGCTTTTCAAGCCTAAAACTAGCGTAGAAAATAAGAGATATCATGATAAACGAGAAGATACACGCTCATTTTGCCGAGAGCATCCAAACTAAAATAGTCGCTGCAGAAGCATTACCAGAGTCTATCGAGAAAGCAGCACTTGCCTTAACGACGGCATTAATTCGTGGCAATAAAATTCTGGTTTGTGGCAATGGTGGCGCAGCTGCGCTGGCACAAATTTTTTCATCTCATCTGCTTAATAAGTACGAAACTGATCGTCCTTCTTTACCAGCAATCGCTATTACTGCGGATTCCGCGTTGGTTTCAGCTATTGCAACCGACAGCCATTTTGATGAGATCTATGCAAAGCAGATCTCTGCTATTGCACAGGATGGGGATATTTTATTAGTTATCAGCCACGGTGGTAATAGTCGCAACATGATTAAAGCGGTAGAAACTGCACTGAGTAAATCAATTCAAATTATTGCATTGAACGGAGTTGACGGTGGAGAGCTAGCAGGTTTGTTAGGCTCTGATGATATAGAGATTCGGGCTCCGAGTGATAAAGGTTCGCGCATTGAGGAGATTCACTTACTCGTCATTAACTGCTTGAGTGACCTGATTGATCAACAACTTTTTCCGCAACATTAAGTGAACATGATGAAAATACAATTAAAATCAGTTCCATTGCTTTTATCTCTATTATTACTGCAAGGCTGTGCGGGTGGTTTAATTGTGGTAGCAGGTACAGCGGTTGCAGTAACCAGTGATGAACGCTCCATATCTACACAGATAGATGATGATAATTTATCACTGGCAGCGCTAGATAAGATAAATGAACTGCCGTTTAATCATCGCAATATTCGCATTAACCTGATCGCTAATAATGGTTACCTACTTGTTATTGGGCAAGTTAATAATAACCAACAAAAGAACATGATTGAAAAACAACTCAATACATTAAAGGGTGCTAAACAGGTGTATAACCAACTGCGTATTAAGTCGCACCCTATCGGCTTTTCACAGCAAAGCAAAGATAGCTGGATAACCACCAAAGCCAAAAGCCAATTAACAGCCCATGATGAAATAAACTCTTTTCAAATAAAAGTGGTAACAGAAAATGGAGAGCTATTTTTAATTGGCCGAGTAGATAAAAAAACGGCTGATTCCGCAACCAACGTAGGCCGAAAAATATCAGGCGTTAAACGCGTGAACCGTGTATTTCAGATCATTCCAAATAAGTAGGTACTTATAAAGACACTTCGCTCACTACGAGTGAAGTGTCACGACTATCCAAGCGCGAACTAATCAATATCTAAGTATTTATGTACTTGTACCGACAAGCGCCAATTACGCTCAATACAGGTTTTCATACACAATGCCGTTGCTTTGGCTTTCTGAGAGATCGGTTGTAAACAGATCGTTTTGTTTTTAAGTGATTTAATTGGATGTAAAAGTGCGTCTAACTGCTCAATATCTTTCTCAGTACCAACCGGGTGCTTTATCTCATTCGCTCGTTCAAGCGCAGATGACAACACCTCTTTTTTAGCACGCATATTAATTTTAGGTGATACCGTCACCCAACTAAAACTGTCTACTAAAACAGGGTAAGTACCACTGGTTTCTATTTGAGTATGAAAACCAAATTCATGTAATAGGTGAGTTAACTCACGCAGGTCATACATGCACGGCTCTCCACCAGTAATAACTACTAAGTTAGCTGTATAACCCAAACGCTTTATCTCATCGATAATTTGTTGTGCATTTACGCCCGACCATCGTTCTGACTCGTTACTGCGATCCGTTAATAAATCTAACTTAGTTTGCTTAGCAGGGTCAACCTCCCAAGTATGTTTAGTATCACACCATGCACAGCCAACATCACACCCCTGTAATCTGACAAAAATTGCGGGTACGCCAGTATAAAACCCTTCTCCCTGAATGGTTTGAAACAGTTCATTTACTTTGTAGTTTTTATGCATGGGTATATACTCTGTGGTTGATATGGGTCACAAAATGACTGACCCGATTTATAAAGGAAATTGATACAAAATGCAAAAAAAAGTCGTTGTTATATACTCGGGTGGAATGGACTCTTATACCGTTTTACATAAAGCAATCGAAGAAGGTCTTACCCCTTTTGCTTTAACATTTGATTATGGGCAGCGCCATATCAAAGAGATTGATGTGGCTCGTTCGGTCTGCTCAGAGCTAGGAATCCATCATAAAGTGATTGATATCTCTGCTATTAATCAGTTAATTGGAGGATCATCACTAACTGATGACTCAATTGATGTTGCACTGGGTCACTACCAAAATGAAAATATGAAAAGTACTGTTGTACCAAATCGAAACATGATTTTGCTTTCACTTGCGATCGGTTATGCTGTTTCAATTGGTGCAGAGCAAGTTTACTACGGCGCTCACTCAGGTGATCACGAAATTTACCCTGACTGTCGCCCTATCTTTGTTGAAAAGATGAATGATGTAGCAGCCGTTGCTAACTACGAGTCTACTGAGATATATTCACCTTATTTAAACAGCAATAAAATTGGTATATTAAAAGACGGGCTACGCATGGGTCTTGATTACAGCAAAACCTGGACCTGCTACAACGGCCGCGATAAGGCCTGTGGTTTATGTGGTAGCTGTGTTGAACGCCTTGAAGCATTCGAGAAGAACGGCATCAGCGATCCAGTCCCTTACGAAGTGATAAGCTAAGAAATACAGATAAAACAAAAATGCCATTGCCGGATAACTCCAATAATGGCATTTTCAATTCAATCTCTCGTTATATTACCTTGCTAGGATTCACTCATCGCAAGTGTCTTTGCATAATCAAATATGATTTCATCACCAGATTCAGCAAGTTCAACGGTAACACTGCCACCATCTTGCAATTCCCCGAATAAGATCTCATTGGCCATCGGTTTTTTCAATTTATCTTGAATCAGACGTCCCATTGGCCGTGCCCCCATCGCTTTATCGTAACCTTGCTCAGCAAGCCACTTTCTCGCTTTATCACTGACTTCTAATGAGATCTGCTTTTTATCTAACTGTGCTTGTAGCTGTACAATAAACTTATCAACCACTTGATAAATAACATCAAGGCTTAAATGATCAAACCAAATAACATTATCAAGACGGTTTCTAAACTCAGGAGAAAATAGTTTATTGATCTCATCCATCACTTTATGTGAGTCTTTTTGATCTTTAAAACCTATGCTACTTTTTGTTGTTTCACGTACACCAGCATTGGTGGTCATCACTAAAATGATATTTCTAAAATCAGCTTTGCGACCATTATTATCGGTTAATGTACCGTGATCCATTACCTGTAATAAAATGTTATAGATATCGCTATGTGCTTTTTCAATTTCATCTAATAGCAACACTGCATAAGGGTGTTTCACCACAGCATCGGTTAATAGCCCCGCTTGTTCGTGCCCTACATAACCTGGAGGAGCGCCTAAAAGTCGAGAAACCGTATGTTTCTCCATGTACTCAGACATATCAAAGCGTAACAATTCAATACCCATGGCTTTTGCAAGCTGTTGTGTTACCTCTGTCTTACCTACTCCTGTTGGACCAGCAAACAAAAATGAACCAATCGGTTTTAGCTCTTCAGATAAACCAGAGCGGTTTAAGTGAATGGCATCGGTTAGCTGGTTTATTGCTTCATTTTGACCAAATACGGTCATTTTCAGACGATCCGGCAACTTAGCAAGCTGATCTCTATCAGAGCTATTCACTGAGTTTTTAGGGATACGTGCAATTTTAGCAATGATATTTTCAATCTCTAAAACCCCAATGGTCTTTTTACGTTTGCTTGGTGGTAACAGACGCATCTGCGAGCCAGCCTCGTCAATCACGTCAATCGCTTTATCAGGCAGATGTCTGTCATTGATATATTTTGCGCTTAACTCAGCAGCTGCCATTAACGCTTTATTGGTGTAACGGATATTATGATGCTCTTCATAACGAGAACGTAATCCAAGTAAAATCTGCCCAGTCTCTTTAATAGAGGGCTCTGAAACATCTATTTTTTGGAATCGACGTGCCAGCGCATGTTCTTTTTCAAAGATTTGTCCAAACTCTTTATAGGTTGTTGAGCCCATGCAGCGTAACTTACCACCACTAAGTAGTGGTTTTAAAAGGTTAGCAGCATCAAGCTGCCCACCTGTTGCCGCACCCGCGCCGATAATAGTATGGATTTCATCGATAAACAGGATGGCATTATCCTGTTCACCCAGTTTGGTTAATACTGCTTTAAAGCGTTGTTCAAACTCACCGCGGTATTTAGTACCCGCAAGCAGAGCGCCCATATCTAATGAGTAGATCACATTGTCATTTATCACATCGGGTACGTCACCGTTTACAATACGGTACGCAAGCCCCTCAGCAATAGCTGTTTTACCAACCCCCGCTTCACCAACTAATAACGGATTATTTTTACGTCGACGACAAAGAATCTGCACACAACGTTCAACTTCTTTATCACGACCAATCAATGGGTCTATCTCTCCCGCTTCGACTTGCTCATTAAGATTGATGGTAAACTGCATCTCCTCTTTGTTCTCAACCTGTTGCTCTTCCTGCTCTTGTTCGTGATAGATAGCAGGTGCTGAATCAACGGATTTGCTAATACCATGAGAGATATAATTAACAACATCTAAACGTGAAAGATTGGCTTTTTTAAGCAGATAAACAGCTTGAGACTCCTGCTCACTAAAGATAGCAACTAATACACTACCGGCAGATACCTCTGTACTTCCCGATGATTGCACGTGGAAAATCGCGCGTTGTAATACACGTTCAAAGGCGATAGTAGGTTGAATCTCAATCTCTTGGGTATGAACTTCTGGAACAGCAGGTGTATTTTCTAGGTAAGTTAATATCTCAATGTGCAGTGAAACAATATCAACCGAACACGCAGTTAACAGGGTTTTAATCTCTTCATTTTCAAGCAATGCAAGAAGCAGATGCTCAACGGTCATAAATTCATGCGACTTTTCAAACGCAAAACGGAAGGCTAAATCTAAACTATTTTCTAAGGCTTTATCTAACATAGAGACCCCTTAATGGGTTGATTGCAATTTACGATTCTTTTTCCATTGAACATCGCAGTGGATGTTCATTTTGTTTAGCGTAATTCATCACTTGCATCACTTTTGTTTCTGCAATTTCAGCACTAAATGTGCCACATATTCCAACCTCTTTATAGTGAACATTAAGCATCACTTCAGTGGCTTTTTCACTGTCTAACCGGAAAAAACGTTGTAACACATCAATCACAAAATCCATCGGTGTATAATCATCATTATGCAATAACACGTTATACATTGCAGGTGGCACTAATTTGGTTTCTACCCGCTCAACAGTTGCCGATTCATTACCTGTTTGCGGGGGATTTTTATCACTCATCTTTCAGTTTAGTCTTATTATTAAAGTTATGGGAATTTAGATTCAAGTAGAGTAAAGATAACTGTCGCAATGTGCAAATCACAGACTTAAATAAACATTAAGCCTGTGAAGTTATTAACTTTATTTTCCCTCTAATTTCGCTTTTAGCCTCTCTTGCACAACTTCAACTAATCTATCTGGCTGAAATTTTGACAACAATGCATTGCAACCTACTTTTTCAACCATTGCTTGATTAAAGCTACCACTCAAAGAGGTGTTTAATACAATATGTAACTCTGACATATCAGGATCAGCACGCACCTCAGAAGTGAGTTTATAACCATCCATAATAGGCATCTCTGCATCAGTAATAAGCATTAAAATTTCATCTTCAATACGTTTACCTTCTTTAGCCCAGCCTTTTAAAATATCTAATGCTTGTTGGCCATTTTCAGCGGGGATAATTTCAATACCAAGTTGCGAAAGTGTAGCTTCAACCTGCTTACGCGCGGTTGAAGAATCATCGGCATGTAATATTTTAACACCAACAAGATCGTTAACAATCTCTTCATCCAAAACACCCTCTGAGATAGAAATATCATATTCAATAATTTCAGCGAGTACCTTTTCAACATCAATAATCTCAACAAGCTCCTCTTTGCCCTCCCGCTCTAATTTAGTTAATGCTGTTAAATAGTGGTTTCGTCCAACAGTGCTTGGAGGGTGCATGATCTCTTTCCAAGTCATATTGACAATATGCTCAACTTTCCCCACTAAAAAACCCTGAACAGTTCGATTATATTCAGTAATAATGAGGTTACACTCATCATCAACATCAATAGGCCTAAAACCGATCGACTCACGTAAATTAATCACAGGAATCGACTGACCTCGAATATTAGCAACACCAGAGATTTTTGGATGCGCATTAGGAATTCGATTAAGAGGCGGCAACTTCACTACCTCTTTTACTTTAAAGACGTTTATGGCAAATAACTGACGCCCTTGTAGGTGGAATAATAAAAGCTCTAACCTATTTTCACCCACTAAGTTGGTGCGTTGATCAACGCTATTAAGAAGACTTGTCATCTATGCTCTCTCTTTTACTCAGTTTAAATACTCAAGGTCACACTCTAGATAACATCAATGTTAATGTTATAATCACCTAGGAAAATCATTTGGCTAGCGTTGTTAGTTGATAGATCAGGAACTGACTGCATTTTATATGCAAATATAGTCCCTTCTATTTAGCAACTATCATTACCACTATATTAGTTCGACTATTGATAAATGCGAGCGTAGTGCTAAGGCATGAGTATAATTTAATTTTAATGTGATCATAGGCGGGATAAACAAAAGAGCTGAATTTCCCCCTTACCTAAAGCGGTGCACCACCTGATTACTACTACCACGCCATTTCAGATTAGGCTCCGCTAAGCCTTGCTCAAACTTACCATCAATATACACATCAACAAGATCAACAATCGCTTGTTGCTGTTTATTGAGTTCAGCCAACAGATAACCACTCCATAACCAAATATCTTTTCCTTCACACTCTTTTTTTACACGTTTAACCAGTTTTAATATTTCACCAGTATTAGCAGGGTGTAGAGGGTCACCACCCGATAGGCTCAAGCCCTGCTTTTTAATACGTGTATCGTTAAGGTCTTTGATAATTTGATTAGAAAGCTGTTCGGTAAATAGTTCACCTGCATCTGGTGACCAAGTAGATTGGTTGTAACAACCTCGACAGTTATGAATGCATCCCGAAACAAACAAAGCACAACGAGTGCCATCTCCATTGAGCACATCAATAGGATAATATTTAGAATAGTTCATCTGATAACTCTTATTTAGTTTACTGTTCATATTACTATGCTCGCCACCAACTCATAGCAACATTTCTTGTATTGTTTTCCAGATCAACACTTCACAAAACATCATTGCAACATGCGGTTAACGTAAAATCATCAAGTTAGTAATATTCACTCATTTAGCGCAACAAAACACCTGTTATTTCACCTATAACTCCTGTACTGTCCGCATGTTTCAAACATTGAGGTTTGAAGTCAGTTAAACAAAGGATTGTTATTTTATGCCCGCGCTATTTTCTGCACGATCAATTTTACTTACATTCATTTTTTCGTTCGTTCTTGCTGGCTGTAATGGAGAAAATTCATCAGATAGCAGTGAAATACCCAACTCACTTACAACAAAAATAAATGGCCAAGCGGTAAAAGGCATCATTAAAAATGGTCGCATCAATGTTTACTCTATCATTGAGGGCAAGATCAGTAACAAACCTATCGCAACCACCTTAACCGACAATGATAACGGTAACTACTCCGTTGCTATAACAGACTATACAGGCCCAGTTCTCATTAACTTAACTCCTCTTCTTACAACAGAAGTTGGATTTCCATCTATTATGGTCTGTGATCTAAGAGAAGGTTGTGCTGACAGTGTTAATTTTGGCCAGGATTATGTGCTTGGACAAGACTTTCTACTGCAAACGACCTTACCTGACATATCAACAAAGCAAACTATAAATGCGCATATTAATTTACTAACAACCATTGCTACAGCAGTTGCAACTAAACAGGGCCTAACAAAAACATCAATTCAGCAAGCAAACTCAAGCATTGCTGAACAGTTTAATATTTCAGGTTCATTAACAGAGTTAAATTTAATCGATATTACTGATACAAGCGCATTACAAAGCGAGCAACTTGATAATATAAAACAAACTATTATGGCCACATCACTGCTCAGTGCAAACACCTCTTCAAACACAAACATTGAGAAAATGATTACTCAGTTAGTGCAGAATATTGTAGATAATGATGGCCAAGTATCAGACACTAGCCAACAAGCGATGTTACTTGAGGCAACTGAGTTTTTACAAGAAAATACCAATAACTCTACTACGTTAAATGAACTGACTGACTCTGTTGCAATGCAACTATCAGAAGTAAACCAATTACTGCCATCACAACCAAGCGTAGAAACTGTTCTTACAAACAATCTAACACCTATTTTAATAGGCAGTGCAGATATCAACAGTGAAATAACGGTAACCATTGCCGGCGCAACTTATACAGACATTAAAGTCAATGACAGTGGTAACTGGCAACTAGATCTTGCGACTGCAACGCCTAATTCAGGACAGTTACAGATCACTGATGAAGCTAACTATGCTATCTCCGTATTAGCTACCAATGAAAATGGCAATACCAACAACTCAAGTAATGAGTTAAACGTTGATATTACTCCTCCAACAATTCCTAGCGCTAATACGCTATTAACAAACTCACTAACACCGACTATTTCAGGTTATGCAGATAAAAACTCAACCTTAACAGTCAGTTTAGCTGATGCGATTTATCAGCATATTACTGTTAACGAGAGTGGTCAGTGGAGCTTGAACCTTAAAACGACGGCCCCAGAATCGGGCACATTAATGCTAGTTGATAACAACAGTTATTCGATTACGCTGACAGCAAGTGATAAAGCAGGCAATAGCATTGATGCAAACGTATTCGACGCGCTCAATATCGACATTACCCCGCCTTCAGCACCAACAATTACGCAACAAGAGACAAATCAAATAACACCTATTATCTCAGGTACAGCTGAGCCCGACTCGCAACTGACAGTTACAATTGCCGGACTTGTTTACAATGATATAAGCGTAACTAACACGGGTAATTGGCTATTAGATTTATCGACAGCAGTGGCAAGTAACGGAGCATTAATGCTCGCGGATGCAACGGATTATGAGATAGCTGTTACCTCAACAGATAATGCCGGTAACCATACAGTAGATAACTCAAAAAATGAGTTACATATTGATTTTACGCCACCCACAATGCCAACGGTAACAAGCCTGTTAATCAACTCATTAACACCAACCTTATCGGGTACAGCGGATAACAATGCACTCTTAACAATTACCATTGCCAACGTGACTTACACTAACGTTGCTGTTGATAACGCAGGGCAATGGAGTTTAGATTTATCGTCAGCAGTCGCAAGCAACGGAACATTATCACTCGCTGATGCAACGGATTATGATATCGCCTTAACTTCAACAGATAGTGCCGGTAACGTTGCAACTGATAACTCAACAAATGAGTTAAGCATTGATATCACTCCTCCAGCAGCCCCTAGCGTTAATAGCCTATTAATAAACTCACTAACCCCTACTATTTCAGGTTATGCAGATAAAAACTCAACCTTAACAGTCAGTTTAGCTGATGCGATTTATCAGCATATTACTGTTAACGAGAGTGGTCAGTGGAGCTTGAACCTTAAAACGACGGCCCCAGAATCGGGCACATTAATGCTAGTTGATAACAACAGTTATTCGATTACGCTGACAGCAAGTGATAAAGCAGGCAATAGCATTGATGCAAACGTATTCGACGCGCTCAATATCGACATTACCCCGCCTTCAGCACCAACAATTACGCAACAAGAGACAAATCAAATAACACCTATTATCTCAGGTACAGCTGAGCCCGACTCGCAACTGACAGTTACAATTGCCGGACTTGTTTACAATGATATAAGCGTAACTAACACGGGTAATTGGCTATTAGATTTATCGACAGCAGTGGCAAGTAACGGAGCATTAATGCTCGCGGATGCAACGGATTATGAGATAGCTGTTACCTCAACAGATAATGCCGGTAACCATACAGTAGATAACTCAAAAAATGAGTTACATATTGATTTTACGCCACCCACAATGCCAACGGTAACAAGCCTGTTAATCAACTCATTAACACCAACCTTATCGGGTACAGCGGATAACAATGCACTCTTAACAATTACCATTGCCAACGTGACTTACACTAACGTTGCTGTTGATAACGCAGGGCAATGGAGTTTAGATTTATCGTCAGCAGTCGCAAGCAACGGAACATTATCACTCGCTGATGCAACTGATTATGATATCGCCTTAACTTCAACAGATAGTGCCGGTAACGTTACAACTGATAACTCAACAAATGAGCTAAGCATTGATATTACTCCTCCAACTATACCGACCATCAATGCGTTACTCACTAACTCATTAACAGCCACCCTTTCTGGTAGCGCCGATACAGAGGAGAGCTTATCAATTACAGTTTCAGGTGCGGTTTATAACAATGTCGTTATTGATAGTTCAGGTCATTGGTATTTAGATCTCGCGAATACCCTGCCAGATGAAAATCAACTTATCTTAACTAGCAGTGCATATAATGTACAAGCCTTATCCTTCGACCATGCAGGTAATAGCAACTCTGATAATACTAACAACGAGCTTATCATAAACACTGCGCTCATCACGCCAACCGTTAACACTCTAAAAAGTGCAAGCCTAAAACCAACACTCACAGGTCACTCAGATAAGAGTAGTACGCTATCACTGACCCTAGCTGGCGCGATCTTTGAGAATATTAATACAGATGCAATGGGGAATTGGTTATTAGACTTAAGCACAACAGCACCAACATCAGGTAGCTTAATGTTAGCTGCCAATAATAATTATGATATATCACTCATTGCCAACTCAACATTAACAGATATTAGCATTGATGAATTATTCATAGGCACTCACCCTACTGTTACAGCACTAACCACAACTGATACAACACCAACACTCACTGGTAGTGCAGTGCATGATTCGGTGGTGACGGTTACCGTTAATGCAATCAGCTACCCAGCAATTTTAGACAGCAATGGCATTTGGTTTGCACAAATTGATAATGCTTTGTCAGGTGGGATCTATGAAGTAAACGTAGTGGCTAGTAATGACTTAGGTAAAAGTCTTACTGATCACACAAATAATGAGTTAGAAATTAACACTGTTGCATCCATTGTAACCACACTCACAAATACCAATACCCCGATTTTAAGTGGGCTAGCCGATAGAGATACCAGTGAGCTTTTCATTACCATTGCAGGGGCAACTTATAATGTTAATGTCGCACAAGATGGTCACTGGCAATTAGATTTAAGTACCGCGGTTGCAACTTCAGGCTCACTAAACCTCAATGCTGATGGTCAATATGATATCAGCTTAACGGCATCTGATGCCTCTGGTTATATTAGTCAAGATAATACCAACAATGAATTATCCGTTGATACTCAAACGGCTACCCCAAGCATTGATAATTTAACCACATCCGACACCACTCCAACCATTACGGGTAGTGCAGAAGTATCAAGTGACATAACCTTGAGCGTTAATGGTCACCAATATACAACTCA
>Ga0209395_1004485_pt1 | contig 16380 bp, 14 predicted proteins | sample GOMGulsemesocosm_3_FD_184635 | JGI IMG/M metagenome (GOLD analysis project Ga0209395, IMG submission 184635) | Methane-oxidizing microbial communities from mesocosms in the Gulf of Mexico - GOM9D Gulf of Mexico (SPAdes) (version 2) | ecosystem: Environmental > Aquatic > Marine > Cold seeps... | reverse complement strand
CCCTGCGAACGAAATGAATTATACATAAGCCTAGATGAAGGTAAAGGGCTTTTTTATTAAAAAACAGTTAAGCGCTTGGTTTTTAGGCAAAGCGCTGTTTAAACAAGCTTTCACAGTGATTTTTCAATATCCGTGCTTGTATCATCACTTGGTAAATTAACATCTACTTCATCATAAACGGCTTCATTAGATGATGCTTCGTCGATATTTGTTAACTCTTCTTCATCTTGTTCGGGAATTTCTAGCAACTGATTCAACAACATTAGTTCAGATTGGTAAAAATTATTATTATAACCTCGAGACTGCGACGGCAAACTTTCCACAAACAGCTCAATACGCTCCTGTGCAAGTTCAACATCATCATGAATTCGAAAATGGGTAAGTAACGCGTTATAACTTTGAGAGAGTTTTTTTAGCGATACTTCAAATAACCCAATATTGTCTTCATTGATAGGTTGATAAACAAAAAAATTGTTAGCAACAATATAAAGCTTATCGCGCGTTGAGTTTTTCAACTTTACTTCTTCGCACAAGGTTTCTACATCAAGCTTATAATTAAGTTTAAAGTCATTAATTGTTTCATTAAACGCTAGCTTTTTTTGTGCTATTTTTTTCTTTCGATTATGTTCAAATAAAAAGAAAACTATAAACATCAACAACAGCAGCGGAATCGTTATTGCGGCAATACTACTTAACATTAAAATCCTACGGGAAAGTTTACGAAAATTCTTAATGCGCCACGATAACAACTAATATTGAGCGGTTCAATTATAAAAGCAAATCAGGCCATTAATGCGTATAATTTATTATGAATATTCATTATTTTGGCCTTAATTATGTTTCAATGCCCAATATGCGATCAGCAAAACCATTGCGGTGTTAACCAACCTAGTCAGTGTTGGTGTATGAATGTTGATATCCCTAGTGAGATGTCAGCATTGTTTTCAGATAATAAATCAGATAAAACCTGTTTTTGTATACAATGTGTAAGGCTTTTTAAACAAAACCCTGAGATAATACACACCTTGTTACAACAAAAATTAACTAACAAAAAGGTATGAAGTGAAAACAACACTCATCTCATTAATTTCATTATTTATTAGCTGCTTTATTTTATTCTTTGCTAATGGTCTTATTAATATTTTGCTTCCCGTTCGTATGGGACTAGATGGTGTCGGCACCGATACCATCGGCTTAGTATTATCTCTGTATTTTATCGGCCTTATTTTAGGCGCAATTTATAGTAAAAACCTCATTAAAAAGTCCGGCCATATTCGAATGTTTGCTGGTTGCGTAGCTTTAAGTGCTGTAAGTATTTTAGTTTGTAGTCTATATACCGATCCCATCTTGTGGGGAGTAATGCGGGTTCTATTAGGCTTTTGTAATGCCTGTGCCTTCACCGCCATGGAAAGCTGGTTGAGCGACAGCGCGACTAAGGAAAATAGAGGTAAATTATTATCTGTTTATCACGGCACCGCTTTAAGTGGTTTGTTTGCCGGGCAGTTTTTGATGAACGCCGCTGACCCACAAGAAAGCGTGTTGTTTGTGTTATCAGGTATTTTCTTATGTATTGCTATTACACCCGTTGTTTTAAGTCGTCATAAAGGCCCTGTGGTTGAAGAAGTTACAACCATGTCAATCAAGGCACTCACCTTTATATCTCCCCTTGGTATGATGACATGCTTCATTTCCGGCATTGTCTACGCATCAATGTTTAACTTATTACCCATTTTTGCAAAAACTTACGCTATTACAGGTTTCGATTTATCTATTTATGTAGGTTTTGCCATCTTTGGGGCATTTATCATGCAGTTTCCTGTGGGTTACTTATCGGATAAATATGATCGACGAACCGTGTTGTTAGGCATGATTTGTTTGTCATTAGTGATGTGCTTTTCTATTACTTTATTTGCTAATAATGGGCTTAATACTCCGCTTATCATAGCCACCGTATTTGCCGGCGGCACGCTGGCCTGTCTTTATCCGTTAAGTGTCTCTGAAACATTGGATAAATTAAAGCAAAGTGAAATGGTTGCAGCCATGAGCACCATGATCTTAGTGCAATCAATTGGCGGTGTTATTGGGCCTTATACAAGCTCTATATTAATGAAATCAGTAGGCACTAATGCGCTGTTTTATTTCATCGCCATAGTCCAAATCATGCTCGCTTTATTTGTTGTATATCGTATGAAAGCAAGAAAAGCATTACCGATTAGTGAGCAAGAAACCTTCGTTATGCAAGCGGCTAGTATGCCAGCGGTATCCGTATTGGATCCCCGTACTGAATTTATAGAACCAATACATCAATTATCAAATCAAGCACAAATGGCGCAAGAATTGGCAGAGCTTGATCCCGGCGCTGCCGTTAAAATGGCAAGAGCTATTACACTAGATAATCCAGAACTGGGTGTAGAAGTCGCCAGTGCCGTCGCTAACGTAGAGGGTATCGATGTATTACGCTTTTATGAAGTCATGAAAGAAGCTGCACCACTGCAACTTTACAAAGTAACGCAAGCCTTGGTGACTACAAAGCCTGAATTAGCTTATGAATTAGTATCGAAACTTGCGCAATGGTATCCCACGCAGGTGGTGTTAGTAGCCATGCAAATTGGTGAGTCGCTGCCAGAACTGCGTAGTGAAATGGCACGTGTAGCCGTTGAATCAGCACCAGAATCAGCCACACAGGTAGCTGAATATTACGCACAAGTATTAAGTGATGAGCAGCAATCTATGCGACCTGCCGATAGAGAAGATGATACCAGTGATGAAGAAGCTATCTCTATCGCTACACAAATTTGGGAAAGTGCGCCAGATCAAGCCGTAGAGGTTGCCGTTGTGATGGCTGACAGCATGCCTGAAGCCGCTGCCGATCTAGCCGGTGAATTGGCAACATCGTTTCATGATTCATCTTCTTCAATTATCGAGCAATCAGCGCAGACTTGTGAAAATGACTTAGCCGTAGAGTTAGTACAACGAATAGCCGAAGTTTCTCCTGATAACGCTGCAGAAATTGCCGGTGCCGTTGTTGAAGTAGTCCCTGAATTTGCCTCTGATATCGTCGACGCTATCAGTGAAGGCACTGCATCTAAAGAAGGCGAATGGGTGGACTTAATTGACGAGGATAAAAGTAAAAGTGATAGTTGAGTACAATGCTTCCTAATAAAGTCACAAACATACCATTACCAATTAAATTATTGTGCATGGTTTTAGGTGCAATGTGTATAGAACTAGCAACAACTTTGTTCATAAAAGGTGAATTTACATTTAAAGGAACTTACTATTCATTTATAGAAACCCCATTAATGTTTTATTTACAAACTAGTATTTTATTATTGTTGGGGGGTTATTTAGTTATATTTCCTCTGAAGTTAATTTTTGATGATAGAAACAACTAGTGGTAAAAATTTACTAATTAACGCGACCCAATCGTCGTTGCCATTGCGTTTCAAAGTCACTCATTTGACGATGACGTTTTGATTGTTGATGAGCCAATAAGTCTTGCGCAGTTTCAATAGGCCCAACACGGCACAGAGCGCAATAATCAGCGCTCAAACAATACGTTGGCATGCTTAATTGCTTACTCAGCGATGGTTGTGTGATATCGCTATAGAAGTAACTAATCGCGAGAGTGTCTTTTACAAATTTGTCTCGGTCGACATTTCTAATGTGATAGTCAGGGTAATTATTAAAGTCAAAATCACACTGCCCCACATACTGACAATCCAAGTTTTGGACAATACTGGTTTCAATTGCCCACTGACGATAAGGTTTCACATCTTTTGACGTAATCATGGCGAGGCGTGCACCATCTTTGGCTAAAAATTTATCAAAGCTATGGGCCAAAAATCGGTGCAATAGCCAGCGATTAATCGTGTTGCTTGACCCTAATGAATTGCTCGCTTGATGTTGCTGATAGGTAACATTATTAGGGACTAACGGAAATTGAAATATAACTAAATCGAAACTGTTAGTGGGCAGGTTCTGCCAAGTGGTAGCATCTGTGACATCAAAGCCAGTTAATACAGTGATGTCAGCCTCAGTAAGCTTATCTAAATGTTGGCTGGTATATTTATCAACTAACACCGACTTTTGATCAAACACCGTCGCCACCAATTGCTTGGGAGCAACGTGTTTGGCAACAGAAGCTGAAAACGATAAATCACCATCACCAATGGTCAATACGCGCCATTGTTTATTGATTAACATCACTATTGTGATCGCATTTGTTGAGATAACCATTGGCTCACTTGAGCAAATGGATAATGTTCTAGTCGGCCAAAATTAGGCAGTGAGCGCGCTTTTAATCGTGTAAAGATAGGCGTGGTTAATCCACATAAGAATCGCGATAGTAAACTAATGCTCATCGCTTCATCAGTCGCGCCGCGATGGGCACTAATGAACTGATGGCTCAGTTCATTATAATCAAACCCACTAAGCGGCGGTAACTCACGCATCGGTGGGATCTGTGCAACATGTCCATGGCACACACTACAGTGACCACAAGGCTCACTTAAACTGGTGTCGGAGAAATAATGAGAGAGTGATTGTGATAAACACTGATCACTGGCATAAAATGCCATCAAATGTTCAATTCTCGCGAGCTCACTTTGCTCTTTATCTAAAAATTTTGTATTGAGTTTTTCGATTAACTCGTCGATATCAAATGGCTTGGGGGTGATTTGATATACCTGAGTCATCTGCGCGGTTTGCAATTCAATGGCTTGATTATCTTGCAGGTATTCTAGTGCCTTTATAACCCGTCCGCGATCATTAGCATATTGATGAGCAATAGCGTCGAAATCTAATACTGACCAGACTCTAGCATGTTTAGAGGCATCAAAAATTGCTTGAATAAATTGCGCGCGTTCACCGCTAAAACGACTTAATATATCAGCTTGTGAGCTAAGTATTTTATATTTATATTGTGCAAAATAACTGTAACTGGGACGCACTATTTTTAATAATTCTAAATATACAATCAGGGTTTTTAAAGTTAACGGTCTAATATTGGCCTGATTACTTAAACTGTTTTCTACCAGTTCCCATTGACCTGTACTTTGCGCTTGCTGAATTTGACAGAGCACAACTTTAATAGCACTGGCTTGCGGCGTGTCTGCATAAACAAAATTTTGCAGCACATTTAAATTGTCGTGATTAGCCAAAACCAAACAATCACTAGGGTTGTCATCGCGTCCGGCACGGCCAATTTCTTGGGCGTAGTTTTCAATCGATTTGGGCATATCATAATGGGCGACGAAGCGAATGTTGCTCTTGTCTATGCCCATGCCAAAAGCAATGGTTGCTACGATAATTTGATCCGTTGCCCCCATAAATTCTTGAACAATGTTAGCTCTCACATCACTGCCCATTCCAGCATGATAAGCCACAGCATTAAAGTTTTGCTTGGCGAGTTCGTCAGCAACAATTTGAGCTGTTTTTTGCAACGTCACATATATAATTCCGCAATGACCACGCCGCTGGTTTAACCACGGTGTTAACTTAGCAATACGCTGCTCGCTTGGGCATCCCACTACACCTAAATTTAGATTAGAGCGGTAGAAGCCTGTTAACGTGATATTGTCTTTAGCAATAGCAAATTTAGCGCCCATGTCAGCAACAACCTGACTCGTTGCCGTTGCTGTTAACAGAAGTGTTTGCTTGATATTAAATTGTTTTTGATATTGAGGGAGCTTTAAATAATCGGGTCTAAAGTTGTGTCCCCACTCAGAAATACAATGGGCTTCATCGACCACCAGCAAAGAAACAGTAATTTGTGAGAGGAACTGCCTAAAGCGTTCATTGTTGAGTCGCTCTACCGATATCATTAGTATTTTAATGCGTCCATCGCGCACTCCATTCATCACCTCACGTGTTTGCTCTAACGATTGCGTAGAGTCAATAGTGGCAGCACTTATGCCATGGTGATGCAAAAAAGCAAGCTGATCTTGCATTAAGGCTAATAATGGTGAAATGACCAATGTTAAATGAGGGAGCTGCGTTGCAGGAAATTGATAACATAAAGATTTACCAGAGCCTGTTGGAAAGATTGCCGCGGCGCTTTCGCCAGCTAAAATGCGTTCGACAACGGATTTTTGGCCGCCACGAAATTGTGAAAAGCCAAAAAGTTCTGCTAATTTGTTCTCAATCATGTGTGTCCTAGGGCTTACTTATACCCGTAATCAATGAAAGGGTAGGTTTTATAATAGTTCAATTCCAGCATTTTCATTGATTACAGATGTAGCTGATTTAAATTACCACCAACTATCGGATAATGAATCTTTACAGCGGCTATATTGAGCGGCATATCGTTTGGCGCGGGAATGTACTTTTTTAGAAACTTTCTTTAACCACGGTTTTTTATTATAGCTTTTACGCTTATATCCGCCCCAGCCTTCATGATAATTGAGGTATTGTTTGTTAGCGTCCCATTTAGAAACACCATTAATTTTATGCGTTTTATAAATAAACCAGCCCATAAAATCAATGGCATCGGCGAATTCGTTACGATCGCCCCAACTATTGCCTGTTTCTTTAACGTAATCATCCCATGTCATGGTTTTTGCTTGTGCATAACCGTAGGCACTGCTTGCGCGTCCATACGGTATGAAACCAAGAAAATAACGCATTGGAGGCCGCGCATCTGCTTTAAAAGAACTTTCTTGATACATCATTGCAATAGGTACGTGGACTGGCACACCCCATTTTTCTTTGGTGTCTAACGCTGCTTCATGCCAATCGGTATGCTCGGTAAAGATAGCACATATATTTTCTGGATTAGCAGGTGGTGATGTACTACAACCACCTAAAACTAGTAGCGTAATGACACCTAAAAAAGCCTGCTTAACTCTCGAAACAAAAGTAGAAACACAAGGGACTGTCAATGGCGTGTAACCTATCAATAAATTCATTGTTGTCGCTTATTTATTATCGGCAAAATATTGCGTTAAATATTCATCAATTGATTGCGTATCAGCCGCCTCAATAGCTTGTTGCTCAGATAACGATTGCTGCGCTTTTTCAACTAGCGAGTCCTTTGACAAGAATTGATATTCCTGTTGAGAAAACTCTTGTTTAAACTTTTTAGCTTGCGCCACACCAAATGGCGTATTGTCGAGTTCATTGTCTTGTAAAACAGCCATTAATTTTCCAGACAATGTAGCACTTGGGTCATCAATCATTGGGCGTAATTCGTTAAGACAATCTTGGTAAGCACTACCACCATTATGATGGTCAAACAATTGCGCAATACTATCCAATGCATCAAATAAACGGGCCATCCAATCTTTTAATGATATTTCACCATCATCTTCTTCTAACATTAAACCAGGCTCACGCCCATTAAGGATTACGTTATTTAGATTAGTCACCTTTTGCTGACGCTGCTCTTGTGTCATAGGCTTGTCTTGCCACAATAAACAATGCATTAAGAACATATCTAAAAAGCGAATTTGAGTCTTGTCGATGCCAACATTAACAAACGGGTTTATGTCTAATGAACGTACTTCGATGTATTCGACGCCACCGTCACCAAGGGCTTCAGATGGTTTTTGACCTGATTTTGCTACGCGCTTTGGACGAATTGGAGCGTAAAGCTCGTTTTCTATTTGAAGTACATTAGCATTAAGCTGCTTGTAATTTCCGTTCTCTTTAATGCCTATTTTCGCAAACTTTTCAGATGGTGTTGCAATGGCTTGAGTGACTGAATTTAAATAGTTTTCAATGTCATTATAACAAATGGATAGATTGTCTTGTTCGCTATTGGTATAGCCTAAATCACTCAACCTTAAGCTTGTGCCATATGGCAGAAAATAAGTGCCATTACCCAATTTTTCAAAGGTATAAGGCATTTCATTTTTGATGAATGAGCCACAAAGTGCAGGTGATGCACCGAACATATAAGGAATAACCCAGCCTAAACGGTGAAAGTTACGAATCAGTGAAAAATAGCGTGTTGAGCGAAAGTCCGTCACTTCATTATTGTCATTAAAGAACTCTTGAAGCACAGGCCATGCATCATCCCCTAATGAATAATTAAAATGTAAGCCGGAGATAACTTGCATCAAACTGCCATAGCGATTTTTCAGGCCTTGACGGTAAATAGTTTTCATTTTACCAACATTAGAGGTGCCATAATTTGCAAGCTCAATGTCTTCTTCTTTTGCGACCATGCACGGCATACTCATTGGCCACAGCAATTCACCATCGATGTTATCAAGCGTGTAACGGTGAAGGTCTGCTAGATAATCGACTAATTCGTCAATATCTTTATGCACTGGTGTAATAAATTCTAGTAATGATTCGGCATAGTCGGTGGTAATAGAAGAATGTGTTAACGCCGAACCCAATGCTGGTGAATGGGGTTTATTCGAGAGATTAGCTTGTTCATCCATTCTCAATGCTTCGCGTTCAATTCCACGTTGTATTTGAGTGAAAACAGGCGCGAATTTAGGATCTTTTAACTGGGAGATTTTGTCTTTATAACAATTAATCAAAATTTTTCTCTACTTATATTCAACGTCGCAAACACGACTCTATCATTGAGATTAAACCGCAACAAGTGGCTTTTGTAACAAGTGATTTTAGTCACCTTATTTAAGTCATAAAAAATAGTGCAGCAACAATACAATAACGACACGTTTTACCTATGGTTATAAGTACCGTACTCATTACTATGGGTAGCTTATAAAAGCCAGCAGCTACGCATAAGATATCACCTACTATTGGTAACCAGCTCAATAATAGTGAATAAACACCATAGCGTTTAACCCACTGCACAGCGCGGCCATCATGCTGAGATAACGTGAGTTTTTTAGCCCCTAAAAAACCCAAACCGTAACTCGTTAAACTGCCTAAACTGTTACCAATGCTTGCAGCGATGACAAGTGATACAACCCAGTGAGGATGTTCGCTCAAATTATAAACCAACAAGGCTTCAGAACCACCGGGCAATAATGTAGCCGCTAAAAAGCTCACCACAAATAATGTGATTAATATCATTAACCTAAGGTGACCACTATTTTACCGCTTAATTGGCCTGATTCAGCCAGTTCATGGGCATTCACAACATTTTTATAATCTATATACTTAGCGATATTGAGGCGAAGCTCTCCCTTTTCAACGGCTTGGCTTAAATTAGTCAATTGATCGTTGTTAAGGCACACTAACATGCCTAATATTGATTGAATTTTATGCCCTAGAGCCTCGCTTATTTGATCTTTAGAAATCGTTGGTACAGTCACAACACGTGCAACATCGTTAGCTGCTGTTAATTGTTCAATGGCACTGTTACCACCGACAAGATCAAACCATAAATCGATATTAGGCAGCGTTTCAAATGCCGCTATATCTTTGTAATCAATGACAGTGATATTGCCTAACGCCTTAATTTTATCGTGATTTTTAGCACTGGCCACAGCAATTACATCGGCACCAGCTTTTAAAGCTAATTGAACCGCAATATACCCCACTCCGCCACTGGCACCACTAATTAGTGCTGTTTGACCAGCTTTGAGCTGACCAATATCAAATAGGCCTTGATAAGCTGTCAGGCCCGCTAGGGGTAACGCCGCATAGGCATAAGCATGACGTGCTACTTTTACAAGTTCTTCAGAAGAAGCAGTGACACACTGTGAGTAACAGCCAGCTTGAAATGGAAAGCCAACAAAACCAATAACACTATCCCCTACTTTAAAATCTTCACTATTGATTTCACTGCCCAAGGCAATCACTTGTCCAACCACATCATAACCGAGAGTCATTGGTAGCTTGTTGGCATTTTCTTTCGCCGCCCACCCCAGTCCTTGTCGCGTTTTATAGTCGATAGGATTGATCGAGGTTGCGTGATTTCTGACAAGAATTTGATGAGGCTGAATGTCTTCGACTTTTTTATTAACAATGCGCAATGTTTTAGGGCTACCAAATTGCTCAAATTCAATGGCGGCGTGATTGTTTAATAATTCGTTTGTAGGTAATTCATTGACTGACATAAAGCTTTGCCTCATAAAAACATTTTGTTAAAGTGTGGGTACTATTTGCCTAATGATAATTGATTCATGATTACAAGAATATTTTTATTACCATTAATTCTTTGCTTGCTATGGGGACTTTACCTCAAACATCGCGGCTGGAAGCTTAAACAGGGTAAACAAGGTTTTGTTTTAATCCTCGGTGTTGGCGGTGTGATTGGTGCCTATCTCACGCTCATGTTATGGCTTACAACCCCTTAAACTGCACAATACCTTATTATTTAACCCCATAAAGGGACATTATGACTCATTTCCAAAAGACAGCTGTTGGTGTCACTCTCTCATCTTTATTAGTGGCCTGTGGTGGTTCAGGGGGAGATTCAGATAAAACACTTGCCCCGCCACCCACTTACGATTTCACCATTTCAGCTAAAGTAGTCAATAAATGCGGTGTTGAACAGCCAGTGGCTAATGTCGATTTCTTTTTACAAGACGCACAGTGGGCGCTTGTAAGTGCACATAAAACCGATGCTAATGGCCAAGTAACACTAACCACGACGGATAAAACAATTAATTACACCATTGCTAAAGAGGATTTTAGTGGTGATGTGATGTCTGGCGTTCAACTACATTCATACATCGGCGTTAGAAGTGCTAGCCAAGCGGAAATTACGTTTGATAACCAGGAATTAGCTGATAACACAAGTTGTGAATGTAATATTCAAAACCTTGATTTATCGTACTCTCTGGTCGACTCGCTTGTTGTGGCTCAAAGCTCTGCAAGTTTTAGCGAAAGTCAAAAAACTAGTAACAGCAGTGCTCGTTTTAATAATGTAGAAGTGTGCCGCGTTAAAACGCAAGAATGGCCGCAAGAGTCATTTATGGTGACAGGCATTAATAGCCAAGATCAGCTAACAGCTTTTTCAGGCTTTAGTAAGGCATTTGATGCAACACCGGCCACTAACTGGTCTATAAATACCAATGCAATAAGCATATCTTTAGCTGTAGACCACACTAAATATCAAACGATCACAACGGCGCAACTGCTCAATAACAAGCTTCATTTTGTTAATGTTACTGGCAAAAATGATCAAGACGCGGTGATATTTGATAATCATGAGTTTAGCGATAAATCAGCTTATTATGGCCGTGCTACTAATACTCATCAAGAATCAGTTTCGTTAGTAGGTAAGGTTATTTTAAAGAGTGAGCATACAAAGTTTAGTAACCAATACGAAGATACAGTTGAATTAGCACCGGCATTAATCAAGCCACCTGTTGATACAGACCTATTTTCTGAAGTGAAACCAACAGGTGAATACGATTATAGTAACGTTCAAGATTATCCAGCTATTCATTTAACAACGACTGTTAACGCGACGAAAACAGATACTAACGTAGCGCTTCCTGCTGTATGGCATGTATATGGGCCAAGTGTCGGCGCTTTACCTACCAGCGATTCATTAACGGGTTTTAGCTATATAAAACGTGATATCAACACGATTAAAAATCTAAAAATTGAGTTATTTAGTAGTGACAGCACACAAAGTTATGACGATTATATTAAGGCATTTACGACAGGAACACGCTTTCAAACAACGGGCGTATTTAGTGATGTAAAAACTCACTATATCGAACTAGAAAAATAACGTTTAAATATTCAGACCATTAAAAAGGCTTCATATTTGAAGCCTTTTTATTGTCTGTTACCTAAAGAATAAATTAACCACCAACGATGGCCAACAATATACCCGCAGCAACAGCTGAGCCTAAAACACCAGCTACATTTGGCCCCATGGCATGCATCAACAAGAAGTTATGTGGATTAGCTTCTAGTCCAACCTTGTTGGCTACACGCGCTGCCATCGGCACTGCCGAAACTCCAGCGGCACCGACCAATGGGTTAATGGGTGATTTAGAGAATTTCCCCATCAACTTTGCCATCAATACACCTGACGCCGTACCAATGCTAAAGGCCACTGCGCCAAGTAATAGAATACCAATAGTTTCAACAGTTAAGAATTTTTCAGCTGACAACTTAGACCCGACAGCAAGACCAAGGAAAATGGTCACAATGTTAATCAGTTCATTTTGTGCCGTGCTGCTTAAACGATCTACAACGCCAGATTCTCGCATCAGGTTACCTAAACAAAACATACCCACTAGCGGTGTTGCAGCTGGCAAGAATAAAATTGTTAAGAATAAAACAGCCAATGGAAACAGTATTTTTTCTTTCTTAGATACTGGGCGTAATTGCTCCATCACAATTGCACGCTCTTTTTTAGTCGTTAATGCTTTCATAATAGGTGGCTGGATAATAGGGACCAGTGCCATATAAGAGTAAGCAGCAACCGCTATTGCGCCTAATAAATCAGGGGCAAGCCGTGAAGCTAAAAATATGGCTGTTGGCCCATCGGCACCGCCAATGATTGCAATGGCGGATGCGTCACTCAGGCTAAACTCAAAACCTGGAACAAAATTTAAGGCAATAGCACCAAAGAGTGTGGCAAAGATGCCAAATTGCGCTGATGCGCCTAAAAACAACATTTTAGGGTTAGCAATTAGCGCCCCAAAATCAGTCATTGCACCTACCCCCATAAAGATCAGCAGCGGGAACACCCCAGTCTCAATACCAATATGGTAGATGTACCAGAGCAAGCCACCTTCTTCGGTAAAACCAGCCTCAGGAATATTGGCCAGCACCGCACCAAAACCAATAGGCAACAACAGCAATGGCTCATAGCCTTTTGATATTGCCAGATAAAGCAGGAGTGCTCCCACTAACATCATCACTATTTGGCCAGGCACGAAATTAGCTAATCCCGTATCCCCCCAAAGTTTCATTAAGCCTTCCATTAGTACCTCTTAACTTTATATTAACCAATAGTAAGTAATGTTTGACCAACAGCGACAGAATCGCCTTCTTTGGTACTAACGTGTCCGATTGTTCCGCCGTTGACTGCACGAATTTCGGTTTCCATTTTCATTGCTTCAAGAATGATCACCACTTCGCCAGCAACCACTTGTTGGCCCGGAGTCACTAACACTTTAAAGATGTTACCAGCGAGGGGTGCCAATAATGGCTCACCACCTGTTGGTGCAGATACAGCGGCTGGTGCTGAATTTTGCGGTGCAGCCACGGGCGCTATATCACTAATTTCACCGCCTTCGGCAACATCAACTTGGTATACTTGCCCATTAACTCGAACACTATATGATTGTGTACCATTTGACTTCACAGCAGGAGCTACAATAGGAGCAGCTGATTCTGCGACAGTTTCGGCGCCTGGGTGCAATTCAAACGCGTCTGGATTATTTCTATTTTCAAGGAATTTAAGGCCTATTTGAGGAAATAATGCGTAGGTTAAAACATCGTCTTCAATGTTTTCACTAAGCTTTATATTTTTCTCTTTAGCGATAGCTTGTAATTGCACCGATAAAGTATCAAATTCATCATCAATCAAATCAGCAGGACGGCAGGTGATTTCCTCTGACCCGTCTAGGACTCTTGCTTGCAACTGTGCATTTTTAGGCGCAGCTGTTAGACCGTATTCCCCCTTTAATACACCAGCAGTCTCTTTAGTGATAGTTTTATAACGTTTTCCCGTTAACACATTTAAAACAGCTTGAGTGCCAACGATTTGAGAGGTTGGAGTGACTAATGGGATGTAACCAAGATCTTCACGCACCTTAGGAATTTCTAATAATACTTCGTCCATGCGATCCCCAGCACCCTGCTCTTTTAACTGGCTTTCCATGTTAGTGAGCATCCCACCTGGTACTTGAGCTAGTAGGATACGGCCATCGACCCCCCGTAAGCTACCCTCAAATTTCGCATATTTCTTACGCACCTCTCTAAAGTAAGCGGCAATTTCTTCAAGCAGAACTAGGTCTAACCCAGTATCAAATTCAGAGTCTTGCGTCATAGCTACAACAGTTTCAGTGGCTGTATGGCCATAGGTCGAACTCATTGAAGAACACGCTGTATCTAAGACATCAATACCCGCTTCAATCGCTTTTTGGTAGGTTGCTGTCGATAACCCTGTCGTTGCATGACAATGCATAGCAATAGGTAAATCAACGGCATTTTTCAAGCTAGTGATTAATTCATAGGCTTCAAAAGGTCTTAATAAACCAGCCATATCCTTAATACAAATAGAGTTAGCCCCCATATCTTGCAAACGCTTAGCCATATCAAGCCATGTCGTTAAGTTATGTACAGGACTGATGGTATAAGAAATTGTACCTTGTGCATGTCCGCCAACACTGACAACAGATTTAACGGCTGTTTCTAAATTTCGTACATCATTCATGGCATCAAAAATTCGAAAAACGTCAACACCACTATCATGAGCCCGTTCAACAAATTTAGTCACAACATCATCGGCGTAATGGCGATACCCTAAAAGGTTTTGCCCTCGCAGTAACATTTGCTGTGGCGTATTAGGCATAGCGGCTTTTAGCGTGCGGATACGGTGCCAAGGATCTTCGCCTAAATAACGAATACATGAGTCAAACGTAGCGCCGCCCCATGTTTCTAATGACCAGAAACCGACTTTGTCGAGTTTATCAGCAATGGGTAACATGTCTTCTAAACGAAAACGTGTAGCCAATAAAGATTGATGAGCGTCGCGTAATACGACATCGGTTAAAGCGAGTGGTTTAGACATAACAATTCCTATTTCTCGATGTGTAACTAATCATTAGATTTTGATCCGCGATATTGATGAACAGCAGCGGTTATAGCCGCAATTACATTATTATCGATGCTTGGAGAAGGTGGAGCCATAGTTTGATCGATTGATGGAGTCCCCTCACGCGCAACTTTTTCAATCAGCTTAATACCGATAACCAATAAGCCTAAAAAGACGAACACACAGACCATGCCCAATAGCATAATGTTGGCTGCCGTTGCTAATGCTTGTGTAATATCCATAACTAAATAACCACCCTACAACAATTAAACGCGCGATTGAATTTTAATGCAGTTTAAAAACAAATCAAGCGCTTCACCTGAATTAATATTCACTTTAATGCGTAAAATAACACAATTTAACATTTATTTTACTAAAGCCAAACTTGAATGACACATTTATACCTGTGCAACTAATGATATGCAAATCAAATTGGTCTGACAACTTTACCACCCAGCAAAAACAATTTATTAACGATAAATCAATAAGTTAAGCCAGGAAGTGGCGAAAAACACAATTTACTGTATACAATAAAGATAAAGGTATAAAAGTTGACGTAGAGGTAAAGCATCTGATGTTTTAATAACCATAAATTGTTATACATTTAGTGAGGAAATTACTATAAGAAATTTAATATCAAGTAGATAGAAACAATCCAGTCTCTGGATTTTGTTAAGAATTAGTTGTGAATTAAAGTCATTAACACCATAAAAAACTTTACCTCCACGTCAACTTTAGACATTTACTAACGTTATAAATAAATCGAAAAAGATAGATTATTTCGCTATTTAGGCAAAAAAATCACCTTTTAAGCATCATTTATGAGCTAACTTGTACATCGGCCATATGAATTATCATTTTAAAGTGACCTTTTAATTAAGTAGCCGACCATTTTCCCATGATATTAGGTTACCTGACGCCTTCTTCTCACTGAGTTGCCTCTAAAAGCCACCTAATGAGGTTGTTATTACAGTTGTGCTTGATAATAAACAGGCAGTAGTGTCTTTAAGTTTAGAAAATTAGATACAGCTTGTTGGTAACAAGCTCCAGAAATGAGGTTAATCTATTTAAGTTAATAGATCCCCCAGCACAAATATGAGTTATATGATCTTGCCAAGCACAAGAATAATTAACGAATACAAGATATTCGAATAATTTCCACAGGGATGTGGACATTAGAGCAATGCAGGAGCACATTGCCGAGTAATAGTTAGCTATTGGGATTGAGAGCAACGCTGTAATTGTTGATTATACCAATTACGATAATTATATGATCTTGTTGTACAAAGAAATAATTAACTAGTACAAGACACTCGAATGATTTCCACAGGGATGTGGACATTAGAGCAATGCAGGAGCACATTGCCGAGTAATAGCTCGCTATTGGGATTGAGAGCAACGCTGTAATAGTTGAATATAGCGAGTACAAATGATCAGTTATTTAATGGAATTGATATTATAGCCAGTGCAAGTGGTCAGCTATTAAATGGAATTGGTATCATTAATGAGATTCACCGACAAACATGATGATGTATTTGGGGAGCGTTTTATAGAACAGAGGTGCCACGAACAGGGACTGAGCCAATAAATAGATTTATTTAACAGTTAAAAGCTTAATGATTTTTGGATTTTTGGATTTTTGGATTTTTGGATTTTTGGATTTTTGGATTTTTGGATTTTTGGATTTTTGGATTTTTGGATTTTTGGATTTTTGGATTTTT
>Ga0209395_1004482_pt1 | contig 16387 bp, 13 predicted proteins | sample GOMGulsemesocosm_3_FD_184635 | JGI IMG/M metagenome (GOLD analysis project Ga0209395, IMG submission 184635) | Methane-oxidizing microbial communities from mesocosms in the Gulf of Mexico - GOM9D Gulf of Mexico (SPAdes) (version 2) | ecosystem: Environmental > Aquatic > Marine > Cold seeps... | reverse complement strand
TTTAATGGCTAGTTTTTCAATACGTGGACGCTGGGCTAAAATTTCTTTTACTTTCTCAGCTGATAAACTTTTTCTACCTGCCAATAAAATTTCTGCTTTTTGAGAATTTAAGTAATCTTCTGCCGCTTCTCTCAATCCATAAAAAGAGGTTTCTGCCGTATTAGGAATATACGAAAACACCGTGTTTTTCATATCAGAATCAATTTTTTTCAAAATTTGAGGAAACACTAATTTTCCTAAATTTTTACGTTCTGTATGAATATCTGCATCACTACCACGAGAAAAATAAATACGCTCAAAAGAACATGATTTTTTAGGCAATTGCTCTAAAACCTGTTCGACTGTTACTTTTCCATTTTGCTTCATAATCAACGCGTGTCCACGGTCCAATTCCTTCACGTCTTCAATAGCCACATTAAATACGGTCTGAATTACAGGACGCTCAGAGGCAACAGCTACCACCTCATCATCTTCATAATAGAATGTAGGTCTAATTCCTGCTGGATCTCTCAATACAAAAGCATCACCATGCCCTAACATTCCGGCCATAGCGTATCCACCATCCCAGTTTTTTGCAGATTTTTGAAGGATGTTCGCAATATCCATACGTTCTCCAATAATAGGAGAAGCATCTTTTTTACTATACCCTTCTTTTTTTAATTCATGGTACAAATCCAATACTTCATCATCAATAAAATGACCGATTTTTTCCATTACCGTAACGGTATCAGTCTTTTCCTTTGGATGCTGTCCTATTTCTACTAAATCGTCAAACAAACGACTAGAATTAGTCATGTTGAAGTTACCTGCCACTAATAAATTACGATGCATCCAGTTACTTTGGCGTAAAAATGGGTGCACACTTTCTATACTATTATTCCCAAAGGTACCATAACGGACATGTCCTAAAAACAAATTCCCTAAATAGGGCAAGTTGTTCAATTGCCAATTTACATCTTCCTTTTTATCCTCATTTCCTTCCCAAGCAGTTTCCAATCGGGTATTTATCTGGGCAAAAATATCTTGAATAGGCTGGTCTGCATTAGAGCGAACACGACTGATATAACGCGTCCCAGGTTCCACGTCAAATTTAACACTTGCAATTCCTGCACCATCCTGGCCACGATTGTGCTGTTTTTCCATTAATAAATACATTTTATTAAGGCCATAAAAAGCAGTTCCGTATTTTTTCTGATAAAATTCTAATGGCTTTTTTAAACGAACCATTGCGATTCCGCATTCGTGTTTTATTGCATCACTCATAATGTAGTAGTTGTGTGTTTTTAGGTGATTATATTAAAATAAAAATTCCGCAAATTGCGGAATTTTATATAGGTTGTTATTTGATATTAAACTGTGTCAATTCTTTAAATTGCGCCAATCTATTTCTCACTTCGTCTGCTGTAAGCTCTTGCATACGTTCTGTTCCAAATTTCTCCACACAAAAGGAGGCTAAATTAGAACCGTATATCACTGCGTTTTTTAAATTCTCAAAAGACAAATCTTCTGTTTTTGCAAGATATCCTGCAAATCCACCTGCAAAAGTATCTCCCGCTCCTGTTGGATCGAAAACTTCGGCTAATGGTAAGGCTGGTGCATAAAACATTTTTCCATGATCAAAGAGCAATGCGCCATGCTCTCCTTTTTTAATCACAACGTATTTAGGTCCCATTTCATGAATTTTCTTAGCTGCATTTACTAAAGAATATTCTCCACTCAATTGCCTCGCTTCTTCATCATTAATTGTAATTACGTCTACACGTTTAATGACATCTAACAAATCGTCTAAAGCAATATCCATCCAAAAGTTCATGGTATCCAACACTGCCAATTTAGGTTTTACAGTCATTTGGTCCAGTACTGATGATTGTACTAAAGGGTGTAAATTCCCTAACATTACAATTTCACTGTCCTTAAATGATTCAGGAACCACTGGATTAAAATGTTCTAATACGTTTAACTCTGTAGCCAAAGTATCTCTAGAATTCATATCGTTATGATATTTTCCAGACCAGAAAAAAGTTTTTCCTTCTTTCACTACTTCAACACCTTCAGTATTTACGTTTTTTGTATTTAACATGTGTAAATAATCCGCAGGAAAATCTCCTCCAACTACCGATACAATCCCTGAATCTACTCCAAAATGAGATGCCGAAAGCCCAATATAGGTTGCTGCTCCTCCTAATATTTTATCTGTTTTCCCAAAGGGTGTTTCGATAGCATCAAATGCCACTGTTCCAACTACTAATAATTTACTCATACAATTATATATTAAATACGATCTTTTATTTATTTTTGCAAAAATAAGTATTTCACATTATTTTTTACCTAATTTGGCATGAAATTTATTTTGCAATACAAAAATACACAAGAATATGAGTATCAAAGAGATACAAGAAGAGATTATAGATGAGTTTTCGATGTTCGAAGATTGGATGGAACGATATGAGTATATCATTGAACTAGGAAAGGACCTACCATTGATAGATGACAGCTATAAAACGGATGACAACTTAATAAAAGGGTGTCAATCTAAAGTGTGGTTACATGCAGATATTGCAGCAGAAAAAATCTCATTTACAGCAGATAGTGATGCTATTTTAACCAAGGGAATTGTAGCTTTACTCGTTCGTGTATTATCTGATCAATCTCCGATGGACATTATGAGTGCTGACTTATTTTTTATTGATAAAATTGGCTTAACAGAACATTTATCACCTACCCGTGCCAATGGACTACTAGCGATGGTTAAACAATTAAAGCTTTATGCTTTAGCTTATCAATCAAAGTTAGGATAAGATTTGTATATTTGCATTTATTTAGATTGAATTAAAGAACCATGAACAGCGAACGCGTACAAGATTTAGGAGCTAAAATTATAGGGCAACTCAAAGCAATTTTTGACCCAGAAATCCCCGTAGACATCTACGAGTTAGGGTTGATATACGATGTAATGATCAGTGATGAAAATGACGTTAAGATTTTAATGACATTAACATCTCCAAACTGCCCAGTAGCCGAAACTTTACCTATAGAAGTAGAGGAAAAAGTAAAGGAACTAGAAGAGGTAAAGGGATGTGAAGTAGAAATTACTTTTGACCCAACCTGGACACAAGATTTAATGAGTGAAGAAGCCAAACTAGAGTTAGGTTTTTTATAATTAAGGTGTAACATAAGCAATACCATGTCAGAAATAGTTAATAGAGTTGCCAATAGCCAACTAATCACATTGGATTTAGAAGATTACTATCCAATGGGATCTCGACTTATTTTTGATATTAAACCTTGGTTATTCCAAGAGCTCATATTAAAAGAGAAAGACTTTAGAGAACAGGTTAAAAATCATGATTGGTCCAAGTATAAAGACAGTTATGTAAGTTTAACCTGTTCTTCTGATGCTATTATCCCTTCCTGGGCTTATTTACTGATAAGTACGCAGCTTACCCAGCATGCTCGTCATATTATTATTGGTGACTTGGAACAATTGGAAACGTCTATCTTTGAGCAAATAATTTCAAAAATACCTACGGAACAATTCAAGGACAAGCCTGTTATTATAAAAGGGTGCTCTAACAAACCCATCCCAGAAACAGCCTATATCCGTTTAATAGAAAAACTACAACCCGTAGTAAAATCGCTATTTTTTGGAGAAGCATGCTCTACCGTTCCTCTTTATAAAAAATAGCACACTGCTATCACTTGCATAACACAGTGTTATTTCTTATATTTGTAGAAATCAGACAGCTATGAAAACACAAACAGCATTAAGATTCGACCCCGATTTATTAGAACTTGTTAGAGAAAAGGCAAAAGCACAAAAAAGGAGTCTTAACAATTATATAGAATACTTGTTGTACAAAGACGTAGGCGACATCCCTAATGAGGAAACTATTAAGGCAATCAATCAAGCAGAAAACGATAAGAATCTAGAAACGATTGAAGATGTAGACGCGTTTATAAATGCATTATAAATGTATATTTTAAAAACAACCACTGCTTTTAAAAAGGATTTAAAGCGAATTAAAACAAACGCTTCCTATCTTACATCCGCTACAAAAGTAATAGTAACACTACAACAATTTGGTGTCGATGGAATTGATTCGGCTATGAAACCTCACAAGTTAAAAGGAAAATATATTAATAACTGGGTATGTCATATTAAACCAGACTTATTAATAATTTGGATACAAATAGAAAGCCCCAATATTATCAAGTTAATTCGTTTAGGTTCACATTCCGAGTTGTTTAAATAACGAATAGATTTTTAAAGAGAAATGAATCCTGTATTTTTTTATTGGTTCAATGCTAATCATAAAAAAACTTTTTCTACATCATAAAAAGAATTACCCTTCAATACATTTATCAAATCCCGCCTTAGTTCTTCCATTATATAAGTGACTTTTTCACAAAAAAAAGTTCTAACATATGGCACTATAATACTATCTTTGAATAAAAATTGTAAACACATTTATTATGAAAAAAATATTGCTTTCAGCAGCTTTTATCTGCGTATGCATAATTTCCAATGCACAAGATAAAGCACCAGAACCAAAAGAAGGCTGGAAAAAAACAGGAAATATATCCTTTTTATTCAACCAATCTTCCTTTTCTAAATGGACTACAGGAGGAGAAAACAATGTTTCCGCAACCTTAGGAATTAATTATGACTTTAATTATGTAAAAGGAGATGTAACTTGGGACAATAAAATAATTGCATCCTATGGATTAACAAAAACGGCCAACAGTGAATTTGAGAAAAAGACGGATGATAGATTCGAATTTAACTCTTTATATGGTAAGAAATCATCTGGTAATTGGTACTATTCCGCATTTATAAATTTAAAAACTCAGTTTTCGAAAGGATATACTTATGGGAAAGATTCTGCGGAAAAAGAAATAAGAAATGAATTCACAAAACTTCTATCTCCCGGATACCTTACTTTAGGTCCAGGTATGTTATGGAAAAAAAATGATAATTTAAAATTTAACATAGCACCTTTAACGTCTAAAATCACGTTTATCGATAAGGGTTTAAGGAAAGCTCAAGGTATTTTAGACAACAGTTACTTTGGAGTTGACCCAGGAAAAAGTACGAGATACGAAGTAGGTTTGAATGCCTCGGGATATTACAAATTAAACATCATGAACAATGTTTCTATGGAAAACATCCTAAGCTTGTACACAAACTATTTAGAGGAAGCAAAAAATATAGATCTAGACTATACCATGAATTTAGTGATGACAATTAACAAGTATTTATCTGCAAATCTAACTTTTCAAACAGTATATGACGACAATGCTTACCGCGGATTTCAAACAAGAGAAGTTTTTGGAATTGGTATTAATTATGGTTTCTAAAACATCTTATATTAAAAAATTACAGAATCGTTTAGAAAACTATTTCTAGGCGATTTTTTTGTATCTTTCAAGTTCAAAATCCAACTATTTACATGACCAGTTTATTACTCATTGCTACAATTTCAATTTTTATTTCTTTTTTATGCTCCATATTGGAAGCGGTACTATTGAGTATCAATCCTACTTTTATTAATATAAAAAAGAAAGAAGGACATAGTTATGCAACCACATTGGATCATTTAAAAAATGATATTGACAAACCGATCATTGCCATATTAACTTTAAATACTTTAGCACACACAGTTGGAGCAATTTTAGTTGGGGTACACGCCGAGGCATTGGATTATGATATCAATATATTAGGAGTGAATATTGTAGGAATTGTCTCTGCAATAATGACCCTATTAATATTAATAGTTTCAGAAATCATCCCTAAAACCATCGGAGCCACTTATTGGCAACAATTAGCAAGTTTTACGGCTAAAATGCTTACCGCAATGGTGTTCATATTAAAATGGACAGGAATGCTATGGTTATTGCAATTAACAACAACATTAATTGGAAAATCAGGACATGGCAGTGCGTTGTCCAGAGAAGATTTTAGTGCTATGGCAGAAATAGCTACTGAAGAAGGCGTCTTTTTAGAGTCAGAAAGTGCTATTATCAAAAATTTAATAAGTTTTAAAGATGTAAAAGTGAAGAGCATTATGACTCCTAGAACGGTGATGCATATAGCTGATGAGAACATGAGTATTCAAGATTTCTTTGATGACAATAAAGATTTAAAATTTTCTAGGATTCCTATTTTCCAAGATCATTCGGATAATATTACTGGCTATTTTTTAAAAAACACCTTGTACCAATCCATTATTAATAAAAAAGGAGACAAACCTTTAAGTTCCATTAAAAGGGAAATTTTAGTCACCGAGAGAAACCTATCCATTCCCGCCTTGTTTGACACGCTTATTAACCAACGGGAACACGTAGCGTTAGTAGTAGATGAGTATGGTTCTGTGAGTGGCTTGGTAAGTCAAGAGGACATTATAGAAACGCTACTAGGTTTAGAGATTATGGACGAAAGTGATAGCCATGCAGATTTACAACTCCTAGCAAGAGAAAGTTGGAAAACCAGAGCTAAAAAAATGGGTATTATAGAAGAAGACAAAAAAAATCTCCCTGAATAATTTCAAGGAGATTTCGATGTTATAATTGTTCTTTTTCAGTTCTAGTTATCAGTTAAGGTATACGTAATCGAAATAGATTGTGTTTGATTAAAATCTAAAGATGCATACGATCCTTTTTTCTTGTTTTGACTTAATGAATAGGTTAAATTATGTCCTTTATTAGGTCCGTTTCCTGTATAAGCACTTCCTACTCCATCGATTATTTTTTGTGCTTTCTTACCACTTAAAACAATTGATTTGTGAGATGCTTTTCCCATAGTTCCATCACCCTTTCCTGCATCGTTTCCAGCTTGTACAGCCAATTCTAATCCATCAGGCACATCACCGTCAGTAATTTGTACCATCACCTTTCTTGAAGGCTCTGTAGAAGATCCTATAATGGAAGAATAATTAATCCAAATATCATTATTAACAGCATTAAACTCCACTTTCTCTCCTGCTTCTGTAGGAGCTGTTCCGTTTAAACTAATTGCTGTTCCAGTAGCAGACTCTAAATCCAATAAAGCAATTTCAGGAATACTAATAGAGATGGTGTGCGATGCTTCGTTAGTATCTTGTGCGAACAATACGTTAATACTTAGGATACATACTAGCGCTAAAAGTGAATTTCTTAATTTCATGTGTGGGGTATTAATTAGTTACACTGCAAATGTACCACCACAATCCAATTCTTTTTTTAAATAAAAGACTGTCCCCCTTTTAACTATCGACGAATGGTAATCATCGGTAGTTCGGAAAAATTGTAATACAGAAAAACCACTAATACATAGTGGTTTTTCCATTAATTTCAAGTGATTATCCCTTCGTAATATCCTAATACTACCCTTTATTTAAAAAGATGTAGACAGGGAAGTGATCACTGAATCCACCTTTATACCATTTACCAACATAGGTTCTAAACGGTGTTCCTTTATATTTTCCTCGGAAGATTTTTACAAAATTCTTATTAAACACATCGGCATATCTAAAAGAAAAACCCGTATCGGTTTTATCAAAAAAGTTTTTAGTAAAAATTATTTGATCAAATAAATGCCAAGTTCTTTTGTGTGATAAACTTCCTTTTCCTTTTGCTAGTAGACTTTCCATAGGATTGTGTAAACTAGTATTGGACAGTAAGGTTTGCTTGATACTCTTATTGGTAGGATCGTCGTTAAAATCACCCATAATCATAATATAGGCCAAAGGATCTTCTAGCTGAATACTAGCTACTATACTCCCCACCAATTCTGCTGCTTTTATCCTATTTGTTTCGGAAGTATCTTTACCAGATCTTCGAGAAGGCCAATGATTTACTAATACATACATCAATTCGCCATTTAAACGTCCTTTTACATACAATACATCCCTGGTATAATCCCGTTCTCCACGTGGTGTACTCAATAATAAAGGATAGGTTTTAGAGGCTAATAACTCAAACTCCTTTTTTTGATACAGTAATGCCACATCAATTCCGCGTTCATCAGGGGAATCGAAATGCGCATATCCATAATCAAACTCCGCTAAATTTTTATGATTCACTAAATCATCCAACACAACTTTATTTTCTACCTCAACCACTCCCATCAACACCGGAGGCAATTTAGATTTGTCCGTTCCGATTTGTGAAATAACACTACTTAATTTTTTAATTTTCTTATGATAACGTCTATAATTCCAGTGTTTTTTTCCTGCGGGTGTAAAATCATCGTCAAATGTATTTTTATCGTCGCTGGTATCAAATAAATTTTCTAGGTTATAAAACCCAATAGTTACGGGCTTTTTCTTCTTTTTTTTAGATAAAATAATAGACATAGTTGTTGGCTTAAAGAGCGAATGTATAAAATTCTTTTATTAATCCTATTAATCAACACAATTTGTACCTTTGCCACATGATAGATCCAAAAGTAGTTAGCTCGGAAAAAGCAGTATTAATAGGTGTTATAACGCAGCACCAAAACGAAGAACAATCCACCGAATACCTAGATGAATTAGAGTTTTTAACTTTAACTGCTGGCGGTAAGGCTGTGAAACGTTTTACTCAGAAGATGGAAAAACCGAATCCAAAAACTTTTTTAGGTCATGGAAAACTGGAGGAAGTACTAACCTATATGACAGAACATCATATAGAAACTGCTATTTTTGATGATGAATTATCTCCTGCACAACTTAGAAATATAGAAAAAGTACTGGACTGTAAAATATTGGATCGTACGAATTTGATCCTTGATATTTTTGCGGCACGTGCTCAAACTTCTTATGCAAGAACGCAAGTAGAATTGGCCCAATGTCAATATTTACTACCTCGTTTAACTCGTCTGTGGACTCACTTGGACAAGCAAAAAGGGGGAATAGGGATGCGTGGACCTGGTGAAACAGAAATTGAAACAGACAGACGTATTATTCGAGATAAAATAACACTCCTTAGAAAAAAATTACTTGTGATTGACAGGCAAATGGCTGTACAACGTAAAAACCGTGGAAAGATGGTACGTGTGGCTCTTGTAGGATATACCAACGTAGGAAAGTCTACCTTGATGAATGTCGTAAGTAAAAGTCAAGTTTTTGCAGAAAACAAACTATTTGCAACTTTGGACACAACAGTTAGAAAAGTGGTGATTAAAAACATTCCTTTCTTACTTACAGATACCGTTGGATTTATTAGAAAATTACCGACTCAGTTGATCGAATCATTTAAATCTACCTTAGACGAGGTAAGAGAAGCTGATTTATTATTACATGTTGTAGACATTTCTCACGAATCTTTTGAGGATCATATGGAATCCGTAAATGGTATTTTGGCCGATATAAAAAGTTCCGACAAACCAACCATTGTGGTGTTTAATAAAATAGATGCCTATACCCATGAAACGATAGAAGAAGATGATTTGGAAACTAAAAAAACCAAAGCACATTACACCTTGAAAGAATGGGAAAAAACGTGGATGAATGATTTAGATAACAATTGTTTATTTATTTCTGCCTTGAATAAAGATAATTTAGAAGCCTTTAAAGAAAAGGTTTTTGATACCGTAAAAGATATTCATATCACCCGTTTCCCTTATAATAGCTTTTTATATCAGGACTATAGTGACTTAGAAAATGAGTAGTGCGTTTAGAAACAAACTTCGTTTGATTCAAGAGTCAGTCTCATGATGGAAAACATATTCATTATATAAAAAACCCGTTTTAACTTTGTAGTTAAAACGGGTTTTTAAATCTATTTCTTTTTATATTTAGAAGACTTACCTAGCAAGGTTCATTCCAACAACCAATAACTTCTTACAACCTAATGCGTACACTTTCTATTACTAGGATTGTATAAGAAATCGATTCCTAAAGTGATGAGATGTGTACCTACATTATACTGTATGATATCTCCAAAGGTCACTTCAAACCCATAAGAAACATAGAATTTATCAAATTTAACTCCTGCCATAGGAGTAATACTGGTAGGCTTAAACCCTGTATCGTTTATCATTCTCACACTCGCACCTGCCCAAAAGTAATCCTCTCCTAATATTTTTCTATACTTTACATTGACATCGGTACTAGAGCGCGCGTCACTTTCAAAATAGCGTCCAAACAAGGAAACTTCAAATTGATGGTAAGGGTTTCTGTCAAATTTATAGCCTGTAAAAACAGAGTAATTACGCAATTTGACGGGTTCGCTATCAGCAAACGCTCTGACACTTTTATCTAAAATATTGGCGGCAGTTAAACTCAAATAAAATTGTTCGAATCGGTATAATACACCGACATCAAAGTTAGAATTAAACGTAGATTTATCACCATATACAGAAGGGTCATCCCCATTAAATTCAGAAACATCTATTTTAAATTGTGTAAATTTATAAGACATTCCAAAGGATAAAAATTGATTTCTATAATCATTTAAGGTTAAGTGATGGGCATAACTCAGGTGTCCCCCATATTGTCTGGTGTTCCCATTCCTATCATTAAACAATAACATTCCTACCCCATCCACATCACCAAAACGACCATCTAAAGATACGGATTGCGTACCAGGAGCATTGCTCACTCCTACCCATTGTTCCAATCCACTCACACGTAATTGAAAGTAGGGTCCTATCCCAGCAAATGTAGGAGATATCACATATGGGTTTTCTGCCATATATTGACTTAACAGCGGCATACTAAACTCCTGCCCTCGACAAAAAAGGGTACTTAGTACAAACACTAAGAATATAAATTTCTTCATAAAAATTTTCTAATTAAAATTAACGGTACAATGTAAAATTCCCCATCATCTCACGTTTATCGCCTTGCAAGCCATCCAAGTCTATTACGTACCAGTAATCACCTGAAGGAAGTGCCTTTCCATTTAATTTACCATCCCATCCTACTTGAGGGCCTCTAAATTCTGCAATCAACCTTGAATATCGATCAAATACAGAGACCTTAATATTAGGATAAGCCATCAATTTACGAGGGTACCAATAATCGTTTGTTCCATCGCCATCTGGCGTAAAGAAATTTGGAATAAATACTGTGATAAACTCAATGTAAATTTCGCTCATAGAGATACATCCTCTTGCATCTCTAACAGAAACGACATAAGTCCCCGTTTTATTTACTATAAACTCATTAGAGCTACTGAAATCACCATCATTTATACTGTATTCATATGGAGCCATTCCTTGCTCTACATGAACGGTAATCGTATTTACAAACGTTTCTTCTAAGGAAATTATTGTAGGAATCATTTCAACTACATCTACAAAAGATTGAGAAGGGATACATCCATTTACATGTTCCACTTCCGCCAGATACATTCCCGGTGTCAAATTATCAAAAATACCCGTCGTATTTGTGAACGTTTGTGTGTTTCCAACCAACGTATAAGTAACATCACTTTCAAACTCAGCATCTACAGAAGCGATGATTTTAATATTTCCATCACATGCGTAATCTATAGTAGTTCCAAAATTTAAATCTACTGGAGCATCCAATTTAATCACTAAATTTTGAGTACAACCTGCACTATCCTCAACATACACTACATAAGTAAGACCTCCTAATAAATTATCATAGGTCAGTTTTCCTTCTACGAAAGTTCCATCTGAATTTAATTTTGTAAAATAAGGAGCCGTTCCTCCAGTGATGACCACTTCGATACTTCCATCTACATCATCAATACATTTCTCCTGATTTATCAACCCAAAAGTCATCTCCAACAATGCCGGTTCTAAAATGGTAATACGTTCATTAATATAACATCCATTTTCATCTTGAGCAGTTACGGTATAAGTTCCAGGTTCTAAATCTGTAAACACATTATCATTTACATACTTATTCTGATCGATACTATAAATCAAATTCCCTGTTCCACCAACGGCGTGCACCGTAATAGTTCCATCATTTTCACCAAAACAAGTCACATTTGTAAAACTAGCCGGAGCTGTTAATTGTAACTGCTTAGGATCATTTATAACAAAAGGTGCAGAGGTTTCTTGACAATCCAAACTAGAAACTCTCACTTTATAAATACCAGAAGCCAAATCAGTAAAAATACTTGAGTTTTGAGGGCCGTCTAATACTATATCATTTTCGTCAAGCAATTCATATCTATAATTACCCATTCCGCCAGAAGTAATCGCTGCGATTACCGCATTGTTCCCTCCATAACAACTAATGTTAGCATTGACCGGATCGATAATCACATTTAAAGGATCTATAGGACGCACTGTTATTCCATTGGAAACATTGGAAACACAACCACTAGCATCCCTTACAAAAAACTGGTAAGTAGTAGCTGCTACAGGGTTTACGTTAAAAATGTTTGTTGCGTTAAATGTAAATCCATCTACACTATACGTATAAGGTCCTCCATCACCACCAGAAGCCGTAACCTCTACAATAGCATCCATTGTACAACTCAAAGAATTAATAAGTCGTGCAGATGCAATCACCTGATTTGGAGCAACAATCGTAACAGGAGCAGTTGTGACATCACAATTTAAATTATCCGTTACTACAACCGTATAGGTTCCTGCTGCTAAATCTCTAAAAACATTTGAGCTTTGCAAAGCAGAGGCATTTCCAGCCGCATTTATTAAACTATATAAGTAAGTTCCTGCTCCTTGACCTCCATTTGCGGTAACTGTAATTTCACCATCTAAATCTCCAAAACAAGATAAAGTATTGGCTGCTGCAGTAGCAGTAATTAGGTTAGGCGCAGTAATTTGAATCGTATCTGAATACTCACAACCTAAAGCATCTTTTACAGTTACGGTATATATTCCTGCATCTAAATTTTTGAAAACATTAGCTGTTGAATAAGGCACTAAAACAACCGCTCCTTGTGAGAGTTGATATTCATACGATCCCCATCCAAATTCTCCTAAGGCTGTAATTTCACCATCATTCCCCGGATTACATGTAAGCTCATGAGATACACTTAAATTCGCTATCAAGGCATCACTTGGAGACGCTATCGTAATCACATTACTAGTGGCATCACAAAAAGCAGGGTCCGTAGCATTTACATACACTGTGTAATTACCTCCTGGTAGGTTAGGAACCACAACTGGGTTTACCGCTCCGTTTCCAATTCCATTGTCCACAATAGCACCAAGTTCGTCCAATACATTCCATGTATAATTACCTGTATAATTCAATACTTCAAAGGTGAGTGTTCCATTAGTATCTCCAAAACATTCAATAGGCGTACTTGCCATAGCATTTACCGCAACTACATCAAATGGATTTATGATATAAGGAGCACTTAATACAAAACATCCGCTAACATTATCGATCACTTTAAAGGTATAACTTCCCTCGGTTGGTAAATCAAAATTAGCTGTTGGACTCACTATAATTTGTGTATTTGTTCCAATTGGCAATAACTCATAAGTAAAATCTCCAGATCCTCCGGTAACAGTTACGGTTACATTTTCAGGATTCAAACAAGAAATAGCAGTATTTTGAGTCACTGCAACATTTGTAATGGTCGCTAAAGGATTTATAATTACTGCATCGGTTGCAGTACATCCATTGGCATCTTTTACAGTTACGGTGATATTTTGAACTAGTCCAGTATCTACAATATCAAAAGTATTTGAATTGGTAAAATTAACACCGTCTATACTGTACACATATCCAGGAGTTCCATCCGCCGGTGTAGCCGTAACGGCAACGGTATTGGTTAAATTATTAGGGGTACAAGCAAAGGTCGTTGCAACTGTTGTTACCGATAAAGTAACAGGTTCGTTTATTGTCACCGTTTGTGTATCCGTACATCCTTTAGAAGAAGTAACTACAATTGTATATACTCCTTGCGGTAAGCCTGTGAAAACATTGCTGTTTTGAGGTGCTACTACAAGAGGTCCCACCGTAATTTCGTAGGTATACACAGGTTCATCATTTGTTCCCGGAATAGTGGCTGCTAAATTTACAGTAATCGTTCCGTTGGCATCACCATTACATAAGGCATCCGTTGGCACCAATGAATCTATTATAACAATAGACGGCGCAAATAACTCTTCTGTAATTGTAGCCGTACAATTAGTTGTCGTATCTGTAATTATAAAACTGTAGATGCCTACTTGGGTTAATCCTGTATAAACACCTGTAGCATTAGTAACTACAGTAACAGCATCTGGCATGGTCATTTCAAAACTATAATTACCAGAACCACCTGTAACACTCACTGTAATTTCTCCCTCTGGAGTTCCTGTACAATCAATTTCTTTAAGAATAGCTACACTTGGTTGCAAGGCTTCAAAAATTGTAGAAATCCCCGCTGGAATAACAGAAACACAAGACCATTGGTCTGATATTTCTACTTCATAATCTCCATCTCCTAATCCAGAAAATATAGGACTGGATTGTGGAATTCCAATTGGCGTTCCATCCAAAATTAATTGATATTGATAATTTGTTCCTTGTCCACCAGCAACTCCTATAACTTCTATTTCACCATCAGCACCTAAACAATTTGGACTGTTGATTTGTAAAGTTCCTGTAATTGCAACTGGATTATTAAATATAGCATCTGCTAGTTGAACTTCACATCCACCAGCATCGCGCAGCCAAACTTGGTATGTTCCAGGATTTATTCCTGTAAACAATGCCGTTGGCAACCAATCCCCTGGAGTTGGTGCTACTGTTCCTATATAATATTCGTAATTGTCCCATCCACCAACAGGTAAAACATCTAAAGTTCCGTCATTTCCAAGACAGGTAATATCAGTAGTTGTATAGGTCCCTGTTAAAGGAATAACTGGTGCTGCAATAGTAAAATACGCACGGTTGGTACATGTTGGAAATGCCGTTTGTGTAATTTCTACATAATAAGATCCTGTGGCAATATTTTGAGTTGGTGTGGGACCATTAGCTGGTTCTACACCTGCGAGTCCTGCAACAGGAACGCCTCCTAAGTCAAATACCGTCCAATTAAATCCACCTGCATATGTAGGGTCAATAATTTCAAAGTTTACTTCTCCAGTAGCTGTTCCTATACAATTCACATCACTCACAACATTTGCGACAGGAGTAAATGTATTTGGTTCTACTACAGTATGACTTATTGAGTATTCACAGCCAGTGATTAAATGTCTTATTAAAAACTGATGTGTTCCTACAGCTAAATCGTTGAATAGATTTGACACTTGCCAATTGGCTCCATTATCATCTGAAAATTCGAATTGTGCAGGATTTCCTGCTATGGAAACAACATCTATACGAATATCATCGCCTCCGTTAACACATGAAATAGGATCCACTACTGCTACAGCTGCACTATTAATCTCATCAAATATGGTGATTGTTTCTGTGCTCGTTCCAGTACAGCCATTATCATCATAAACATTCACGGTAAACGCTCCAAAAGTAGTTCCTCCCATGTCTACTGAATAGCTATCGGCTACGCTATCAAAAGCAATTGTTAACACATTACTTGCTCCATTCTGAACGACAGTTCCATCAGAATTTACAAACTCGTAGCGTGTGTAATTTCCTGAACCTCCATTAACAGTGGTTACGGTAATACTTGCTGTATTAGGCGTATTTCCCGAAGTACATCCAAACTGAATAAGATCTACAACATCTAAACTAACAGCTGCTGGTTCATTTATGGTGATATCTTGTGTTTCTGAACAAGCATTTGCTCCTGTAACTTCAACGGTGTATGTACCTGCTGGTAATCCTGTAAATACATTACTACTTTGAGAGGCTACTAATACTGGACCTACCGTTATTTGATACGTATATGGTGGTTCGTCATTAGTTCCCGGAATAGTCGCTGCTAAATTTACAGTAATCGTTCCGTTGGCATCACCTATACATAAAGCATCCGTTGGTACTAACGCATCTATTACAACAATAGACGGCGTAGATAACGCTTCTGTAATTGTAGTCGTACAAAGGGTGGTCGTATCTGTAATGATAAAACTGTATACACCTACTTGGGTTAATCCTGCATAAACACCAGTAGCACTCGGAATCACCGTTGCATCTGGTTGGGTCATACTATAACTATAATTTCCAGAGCCTCCGGTGACTGCAACTGTTATTGCTCCTCCCGGTGTCCCTGTACAATCAATTTCTTTTACAATAGCGACTGTTGGAATCAATACATCAAATAACTGAATAGCTGCACCAGTAGTTCCAGTACAAGACCAAAGATCTGTAATATCTACATGGTAAGCACCCACACCCAAACCACTAAATACAGGGCTTGTTTGAGGTATTCCTACAGCGGTACCATTTAAGAACAATTGGTATAAGAAATTAGTTCCATCACCTCCAGTCACTCCAGTGACTTCTATTTCACCATCAGCACCTGAACAATTTGGTGTATTAATGGTTAAAGCAGCGGTAATAGGTGTTGGGTCAACTAATACTAC